>Ga0187817_10000471_pt1 | contig 17282 bp, 14 predicted proteins | sample NC_wetland_sal_i_17_FD_132431 | JGI IMG/M metagenome (GOLD analysis project Ga0187817, IMG submission 132431) | Wetland sediment microbial communities from Neuse River Estuary, North Carolina, USA - SO4_2 | ecosystem: Environmental > Aquatic > Freshwater > Wetlands > Sediment | place: USA... | reverse complement strand
GCGGTACTCACGCTCGAACGCACGCAGGTCATCGACCCTGCGCTCCAGCTCCTCGCGAGACTGGACGAGCGAGCCCCTCGCGTGGGGGTGCCGCTCCTGCGCGTCGCGCTCGAGGCTCTCGGCACGGGCGCGGGCGTCGCTGGTGATCTGCTCGGACTGGCGGCGGGCCTTGGTGAGGATGTCGTCGGCCTCGCGCCGGGCGCGGCCAAGCGTCTCGTCAGCCTCGCGGCGGGCGTCGGCGATGGCCTGGTCGGCCGTCTGCTGCGCCAGCGCAAGTACCCGCGCCGCGGTATCCATGTTGTCCTCGACGGGCCTGCTGGCACCGATCATGACCGGCTCCGGCCTGCGCTCCGGCTCGTGCCGGATGGGCTCGGGCGCCATCATGTCGGGGACCTCGGCCTGCGGGGTCAGCGAGATTGGTGGCTTGCCCCGCAATACTTCGGCAAGCTTGGCCCTGAGCTCCTCGTTGTCCTGAATGAGCTCGTCAAGCGCTGCTTCGACCTCGTCGAGGAAGGCATCGACTTCCTCTTCGTCGTAGCCCGGCCTGAGCCTGGTCGTGCTGAACTGCTTGTTCCGCACATCCGCGGGCGTCAGTGGCATCTCTTCTCCCTGGAGCTTTGTCCCTTTTGGACGCTACCCGATGACCCTACCCTCACCTGGCGACTTGCCAGAGCACGTAGACCACCAGGAACAGCAGCATGAAGCTGAGGTCAAGGGCCACACTACCGAGCCTGAGCGAGGGAATGTAGCGCCTTAGGAATCTCAGTGGTGGATCAGTGGCGGAGTAAACACCCTCAGCTATCACAAGAAGGATGCCTGTCGGGCTCCAGGATCTCGCATAGACCTGAACCCAGCTAAGGATCAACCTTCCGATGAGCAATACCAGGTAGACCGATAGCGCGTAAAAGCAGACCTCCCTGACTATGTGCACGTGCCTGCCCGCCTATCGTTCCATTGCAGGCCATGACGCCTGGCCTGCCGCGCCCGCCCGGCTGCCCGGTCAGCTTTGGTTGAAGAAGCCTCGCTCCGCGATCCGGGCCTTGTCCTCGGCCGCCACCTCGACGTTGGCCGGGGAAAGCAGGAACACCTTGTTGGTCACCCGTTCGATGCTCCCGCGCAATCCGAAGATCAAGCCCGCGGAGAAGTCGACAAGCCGCTTGGCATCGCTGTCGACCATCTCGGTCAAGTTCATGATCACCGGAGTGCCCTCACGGAAGTGCTCTCCGATCGTACGTGCCTCATTGTACGTGCGCGGATGCAAGGTCGTGATCCTAGCCAAATCGGTCGTCTGCACCTGGCTCACCTGGCCAGCCGCGCGCCTGTCCGGTGCCCGCCCGCCGGCCATGCCGTCCGGGGCCTGTGCCTCAAACCGGTCGTCTTCCTGCACAAGCTCGGCGCCGTACTCGTCATACTCTTCGCCGTAGTCGTCCTGGTACTGATCATCGAAGCGGTGGTCGTCCTCTACCAGGCCGAGATAGACCGCCATCTTGCGCATTGCGCTGGCCATCTTCTGTCCTCCGTCACGCACGCCAGGGCGGCCCAGCTCGCTGCTGATCACTGGCCGGGTGCCACGCGTCGGACATTACCTGACGAAGGGCCGCCGGCCGCCGAGCAACGCCGTACCGACTCGCACATGTGTCGCGCCTTCTGCAATGGCCTCGCCCAGGTCATCGCTCATGCCCGCCGAAATCACCACAGCGCCGGGATGGGCAGAGCGCACCATTTCTGCTATTGCCCGCAGCCGGGCATAGGCAGGCCTTGCGGGCTGGCCCAGCGGCGCGATGGCCATCACCCCTGCCAGCCTCAGCCCCTGCTCCGCCGCCAGCACGTCAGCCAGGTCATTCACCTGGGCAGGTCTGGCTCCCCCGCGCCCGCCAGCGCCAGCAGGCATGCCAGCTCCGCCGGGCCTGCCGGCACTGTCGGCCTCGCCGCTGTCGTCCAGGCTGACCTGCACCAGGCAATCGATGACGCGGCCGGCTGCCCTGGCGTGCCGTCCGAGCGCGAAGACCAGCCGCTCCCGGTCCACCGAGTGCACCATTGCGGCGTAGCCGACGACGCTGGCTGCCTTGTTGACCTGGAGCTGGCCGACAAAATGCCAGCGCAGCGCCAGCCCGGCGGCCGCGCAGGCGGCAGCCTTGGGCGCGGCCTCCTGATCTTTGTTCTCGCCTATGTCGGTGATGCCGAGCTGGCTCAGCAGCAGAATGTCGGAAACGGGGAACGTCTTAGTGACCGCGATCAGGTGGACCTCGGCTGCCTCGCGCCCGGCGCTCGCGCAGGCAGTCTCGATCCTGGCCCGGACGGTAGCGAGGTTGGCGGCCAGCTCGGCAAGCCTGCCGCTGTGGCCGGCCGAGCCAGTCACGGCGTCAGCCAGATCAGCGCAGCAAACCGGCCCGTGGTCCCGTCCCGCCGGTAGGAGTACAGCTCGGCCGATTCGCAGGTGCACCGGCCGTCAGCACCGGCCCGGCCGACGCCTGCAGCCGAGAGCTGGGCCCGCACACCAGCGGCAATGTCCAGCCCGGCGGTGCCAGCCCTGGTCACACAGCTCGCCTCAGGTACCAGCGCGCTCACCCTGGCCCGCAGCTCGGCTGGCACCTCGTAGCAGCGACCGCAGATCGAAGGACCCACCAGAACCCTCATCCTGGCCGGGCGCGCGCCAGCCGCGATCAGGGCCGCGATCAGGGCCGGCACCACGCCGGCCGCCAGGCCTTCCCGCCCGGCGTGCGCCGCGCCGACCAGCCCGGCCACAGGATCGGCCACAAGCACCGGCGCGCAGTCGGCGACCAGCACGCACAGCGCAAGCCCTGCGGCGTCGGTGAAGATCGCATCTACCGGGTCTGCGGGTCCGTTCCGGCCAGCCGCGACATAGCTGACGTCGGCGCCGTGCACCTGGCGCATCCAGGCCAGATCGACGGCCCGCAGGCCGCACGCTGCCGCCAGCGCCTCCCGGTTAGCCGCCACGGCATCCGGATCATCGCCAACCCGCAGCCCGAGGTTAAGCGAGTCGTACGGCGGAGCGCTGACCCCGCCGCCCCGCGCGGAAATGGCCGCCTGCACGCCGTCACCAAGCGTGTACCTGACTAGCGTCGCCGGCCCATGCTGCGGCGCTATGGCCGGTGCGGCCGTGGCTCGCCGGGCCGACCGTGCCATCTCGGTCGGCTCTGGCCCGCTGCCTGGATGGCTCACTTCAGAAAATCGGGCACGTCGAGCTCGTCGTCCTCCTCGAAGACCACCGACTTGCGCCTGGTGCCCGCCGTGTCCGCGGGGCGCGGCGAGGCGGTCCCGTTCCCGCGTTGCTGGCCGTCCTTCGCAGGTTTCCCGGACCCGCCGTCCTGGCTGCCCGCCCTGGGCGCCGGGATGCCGTCGATGGCGGCGTCATCCTTGCCGGTGCCGTTGGCGTCGGCAGTGGCATCCTCGGTAACGGCGGCCGCGGCAGGCTCGGCCGCCGCCTGATCTTGCCCGCCGCCTTCGCCTGTGCGCTGCCCGTTTCCTGGCGCGGCGGCGGGTGGCTCGGTAATCGCGGCTGCAGGTGCCGCCGCCGGCTTGGTCTCGCCGATCTGGAACGGGCGCCACTCGGCCGGGGCAGGCGGCGCGGGCTCGGCCGCCGACAGCGAGCTGGCGTAGGCCGCGGCCCTAGGCCTGGAGCGGCCGGCGTGCGGCTCGTCGAATCCCGCGGCGATGACAGTGACACGGACCTCGTCGCCGAGCGCGTCATCGATCACCGCGCCGAAGATGATGTTGGCATCGGGTGCAGCGGAGTTGGCGACCAGCTGGGCTGCCTCGTTGATCTCGAACAGGCCGAGGTCAGAGCCGCCTTGAATGGACAGCAGTACGCCGTGCGCGCCGTCGATGCTGGCCTCAAGCAACGGACTGGAGATGGCCATCTCCGCGGCCGCGACGGAGCGGTCATCGCCGCGAGCCGTGCCGATGCCCATCAGGGCAGACCCGGCACCAGACATGACCGACTTCACATCGGCGAAGTCGAGGTTGATCAGGCCGGGCGTGGTAATCAGGTCGGTGATGCCCTGCACGCCCGACAGCAGCACCTGATCGGCGGCCTTGAACGCGTCAAGCACGCTGACATGCCGGTCGGAGATCGACAGCAGCCGGTCGTTGGGGATCACGATGAGCGTGTCAACTTCGCTGCGCAGCTTCTCGATGCCGGTATCGGCCTGGGCCGCCCTGCGCTTGCCCTCGAAGCCGAACGGCCTGGTCACCACGCCGATCGTGAGCGCGCCCAGGGCCCTGGCCACCTCGGCGACCACGGGAGCGCCGCCAGTGCCCGTCCCGCCGCCCTCGCCGGCGGTGACGAAGACCATGTCCGCGCCCTTGAGTACCTCCTCGATCTCCTCGCGGTGATCTTGTGACGCCTTGAAGCCGATGTCAGGGTTGGCGCCGGCGCCAAGGCCCCTGGTGAGCTCGCGCCCGACGTCGAGCTTGACGTCCGCGTCGCTCATCAGCAGCGCCTGGGCATCGGTATTGATCGCGATGAACTCCACGCCCCTGAGTCCCTCTTCGATCATCCGGTTCACGGCGTTGACGCCGCCCCCGCCGATACCGACGACCTTGATGACCGCCAGGTAGTTCTGCGGTGCTGCCACGAGGAGCAACCCTTTCCGCTCGTCACATCCGGGAGGACACCCCCGGAGTCCCCCAGGATCTTCCCCGGCCGCGGATCTAAACCGCCGTCACGGCCAGTTCCTTATGCCGGAACGGGGTCGTCCCGGCCTCGGGCCCTCCTGCCCGCGCACGCCCCAGTTGCGCCGACCCGACGACCGGCGGCGCCGCAGGTCCAGCGGATTCTGGCTCGTCAAACTCTCACCCTCAACTTGAGATTTAGAGTTATGTCAAGCTGCCGACTGATAGGGACAGTAGGGTTGCGCCCAGCCCTGGTCAACCACTGACTGCCATCACCGGGCGGCGTGTCGCGATCGGCGAGCCGCCGCCCCCGTCCGCAGCTCATCCCTTGGTGACCACGGTGTTCGGGTCGCTGACGTCGTAGTAACGGGCATGCGTCCGCATCAGCAGGGCCAGTTCGCCCGCCTTGTGCCCGGCCTGGCCTGGGCCACCCCACAGCACGGTGATCCCGTCGCGCAGCCGCAGGGTCACGGCGCTGGCCGTCGGCGCCGAAACGAAGATCACCTGGCTGCGAAGTCCGCCCGGCAACTGGCGCAGCACGGTCACCGCGGCCCGGACCGCCGGATTCCCGCGCAGTGTTGCGGGCGCATCGGTGAGCAGCGGCATCCCGGCCGGCTTGCGGGAAGCGGACCGCACGGTGACGCCGGAGGCGTCGATCAGCTCATACCCCCCGGCGCTCGCAACGGCCAGCGCGGGTGTCCGGTCGCGGATGGTGATGACGATCGTGTTCGGCCACGACCTGCTGACGCGCGCCGACAGCACGGCTGCGATCTGCTCGACCCGGTCCGCGGCAGCCGTGGTGTTCACGGTGGCCAGCGGCGTTCCCAGCTTGATGGCGGCGGCGCCGCGCACCTCTGCCGCCGGAACCAGCCGATTGCCGCCCACCACCTGCACCTGCCGTACTGCTAGCAGGCTCGAGCCGAACAATGTCCAGCTGCCTCCGGCAACGATCGCCAGCACGAGCATGCCGAAAAGGGCGATGCGCCACCGGCCGGCCCGCCTGCGGCGTGTCCGCCCACCAGGCCCGAATCCGTCAGACCCGGGCCGGCCAGGCTTGTCGCCGCGGGCGCCCGTCGGCCCGCGAGCCGCCTTGGCCGCTCCGCGAGTCGCGGCGGCCGGCTCGCGCCTGCCGGTGCCCGGCCCGGCCAGGAGCGCCCCGTTCCCGGCGAAACCCAAGCCGCTGGCGCCCGCCGCACGCCGGTACATCAGCCCGCGCCTGCCCGTTCGCGCAGCGCCTCGAGTATCAGCGGACCGAGCGCTGTCACGTCACCTGCGCCCATCGTCAGGACAAGGTCGCCGGGCTTTGCCAGCCCCGCGACCACGGCCGGCACGGCGGCCAGGTCCGGCATGAACGTGGCGCCCGCGCCGGGAACTGCGTCGCTGACTAGGCGGCCGGTGACGCCTGGTTCCGGATCCTCACGGGCGGCGTAGATGTCCAGCACGAGCACCTCGTCGGCCTGACCGAGCGCCGCACCGAAGTCCGCTGCGAAGATCCTGGTCCGGCTGAACAAGTGCGGCTGGAAGACCGCGATCAGCCGGCCGCCGGCCGCAATGTCGCGAGCGGACGTCAGGTCGGCGGCCAGCTCGGTCGGGTGATGGGCATAGCTGTCGATCACCTGCACGCCGTCGGCCTCGCCTTTCAGCTCCATCCGGCGGCGGGCACCGCGGTAGGCGGCCAGCCCGGTGACCGCGTCCGCGGCGGACACGCCAAGCTCCACGGCCATGCCGAAGGCTGCCGTCGCATTCAGGGCGTTATGCCGACCAGGCACCGCGATCTCCAGCAGCACCGGGCCGCTGCCGTGCAGCGCCGTGCCGGGCCCCGGCATGACCGTCAGGCTCGTCCGCATGCCCTGCGGCCGCACGCTGGTCAGCCGGTAAGAGGCGCCCGGGGCGGTGCCGTAGGTCAGGGCAGTGACGCCGGCCGCGACGTGCGCCGTCAGGGCGCGCGCGCCGGGGTTGTCGGCGCAGGTCAGCAGCAGCCCGCCGACAGCGATCTTGGCGGCGAACGCGGCGAACATGCGCTCGATCTCGGCCAGGCTGGCGTAGTTGTCCAGGTGGTCGGCCTCGACCGAGGTAACGACCGCAGCCTCCGGGCTCAGGTTCAACAGCGAGCCGTCGCTTTCATCGGCTTCGACCACGAACGCGCTGCCGCCGCCTTCGGCCGCGCCCAGGCCCGTCTCGGCGAGGATGCCGCCGATCACGTACGACGGCTCCGCGCCGCTGTGCAGCAGCACCGTGGTGATCATCGACGTCGTGGTCGTCTTGCCATGCGTCCCGGCCACCGCAATGCCGCGCCGGCCGAGCATCACACTGGCCAGCGCTGCCGAGCGGTGCAGCACCCTGATCCCGCGCCGCCTGGCCTCGACGAGCTCGGGGTTGTCTGGCCTGATCGCGGTCGAGACGACGAGGGTGTCCGCGGCGTCCAGGTTCTTTGCCGCGTGCCCGACGTGCACGTCCGCTCCGGCTGCGGCAAGCTCGTCAAGCAAGCCGGAGGCCGCCGAGTCGCTGCCGGACACCGTCACGCCGCGGGCCAGCATGATCCTCGCGATGCCGGACATCCCGGCGCCGCCGATCCCGGTGAAATGGACCTTGCCCAGCTCGTCGACCGGAACCGGGTCGACCGGGGTGACCAGGCCCATGCTGCTACCTCCTTGTGGTCATCGCGGCTGTTGTCATCGGGGTAGCCGCCGCCGGCCGGGCCGCCGACGGCCGACCGACAGCACGAGCTCGGCCAGGTCAGCGTCGGCGTTCCGGTTGCCGATCGCAGCGGCGGCGTCTGACATCGCGGCCACGAGTTCACCGTCCAGCAAGATCGGCAGCAAGGTCTGCTCGATCCACTCCGGCGCCAGGTCGGCGTCGGCGATGATCAGCCCCCCGCCGGCTTCTTCGATCGGCAGTGCGTTCAGCCGCTGCTCGCCATTGCCGTGCGGCAGCGGCACATAAGCGGCCGGGACGCCGACGGCTGTGAGCTCGGCACAGGTCATCGCTCCGGCGCGGCACAGCGCGAAGTCGGCCGCTGCATAGCCGAGATCCATCCGGTCCAGGTACGGCACCACCACGTAGGGAACCGGCCCGGGCGGAACCTCGACCTCGCCCGCCTTCGGCCCGACAACGTGCAGCACTTGGACGCCGGCCGCGCGCAGGGCGCCGGCCGCGCCGAGCGCCGCCCGGTTCAGCGAGCCGGCGCCCTGCGACCCGCCGGTGACGAGCAGAACCGGCAGGTCGGGCTGCAGGCCGAAGTGCACGCGCGCCTTGTCGGCGAGTGCCAGCCGGTCCAGGCCGGAGATCTCGCGCCGGATCGGGATCCCGATGTACCGCGCATGCGGCAATCGCGTGCCCGGCTGGCCGGTGCAGACGTGCCTGGTGAGCCTGGCGCCGATCCGGTTGGCCAGGCCCGGCTTGCTGTTGGCCTCGTGCACGACGATGGGCACCTTGCGGCGGCGGGCGGCCAGGTAGCCGGGAGTTGACACGTAACCGCCGAAGCCGACGAGAACGTCGGCCCTGGTCCGCTCGAGCACCTTGGCCACCGCGGCGACCGCTCCGCGCATCCGGCTCGGCACCGACAGCAGGGCGGGAGTCAGCGACCGGGGCAGCGGCACCGGCGGTATCAGGGCGAGGTCGTAGCCGCGCATCGGCACCAACCTGGTCTCCAGGCCGCGCTCGGTGCCCAGGCAGGTGATCGCGGTGTCCGGGTCGGCGCGCCGCAGCGCATCGGCGAGCGCCAGCGCCGGCTCGATATGACCGCCAGAGCCGCCGCCCGCGATGACGACGCTAACCCCCATCGGATGCCTCACCTCCCTTGCCCGGCCACCTTACTTTGGCCGCGGCCGGTCAGGGCGGCCGGCGGCGGAGTCCAGGCCAGTGCAGCAGGCGACGCGCGATACCTGGCCCCGCCGCCGCCAGCGCCTGCCGCGCGCCAGGCTCGGATCTGGCGAAGGACATCAGGATGCCCAGAGCGGCCATGGTGGCAAGCAGCGACGACAGGCCTGCCGACATTAGCGGCAGCGGGACACCGGTGATCGGCAGGACGCCGAGTACCGCTCCGATGTTCACCAGCGCCTGGGCAATCAGCCAGATGGTGATCGCCCCGGCCGCGAGCCGGGAGAACGTGTCCTGCACCCGGCGCGCGATGCGAAGGCCGGCATAAGCGAGCCCGCCGTACAAAGTGATCACGCATAGCGTCCCGACCAGGCCGAGTTCCTCACCGAGGATGGCGAAGATGAAGTCGCTCTGGCTGTTGGGCACCCAGCCCCACTTCGCCTTGCTTGCACCGCTGCCGACGCCGAACAGGCCTCCGGAGCCGAGCGCGTACTTGCCCTGGATCAGCTGGTAGCACGCGTCGGAACGGCAGCTGGCCTTCTGCGCGGCGAGGAAGCCGGTGATCCGTTGCAGCTCGTACGGATGGACGACGATCAGCATGAGCATGACAAAGCCCATCAGCCCGACCATCCCGGCCAGCAGCCTGCCGGGGGTGCCGATCACCCAGAGCAGGGCAAGGAAGATGACCAGTAGCAGGAACGTGGTGCCGAGGTCATCGCCGAGCATGACCAATATGCAGAAGATCGCGGTACCGGGCAGCAGTGGGACGAGCAGGTGCCGCCAGTCTGCGAAGTGGCCGAGCTTTTCCTTCCTGGCCAGCAGGTCGGCGCCCCAGAGCACGAGCGCGAGCTTGGCGAGCTCTGACGGCTGCACCTGAAAACCCGCCACCACCAGCCACCGCTTCGCGCCGTCGACCTCGACGCCGAAGAGCAGCACTGCGATCAGGCCGATGACCGACGCGAGCACCAGCGGATAGGCGAACGCCCGGAACAGCCGTGGCGGCGCCTTGGCTGCCAGCCACATCAGCACCAGCCCGCCCGCCGCGCCGAGCAGCTGCTTTTCGAACATCGAATAGGCCGGCAGCCCCTGGTCCAGGTCGTAGGCGGTCGAGGTGGACAAGACCATCATCAGGCCGAGGCCGAGCAGCAGCAGCGAGCACCCGAGCACCAGGTAATAGGAGGCCAGCGGGCGGCCGAGCAGTCCGGTGAACCGCAGTGTGGCCGCGCGCAACCCTGCCGTCGTGTCTGCCTCATCGCTTGCCTGCCGTGACCCCGGCTGGCCAAGCGTGGCGCTCACCTCGAATCCGCGAGCCTGGTCACCGCCGCGGCGAACGCATCGCCCCGTGCCGGGTAGTCGCGGAACATGTCCCACGACTGTGCGGCCGGCGCCAGCAACACGGTGTCGCCGCGACGCGCGACCGCAGCCGCTTGTGTTACCGCCTGGTCCATGACTCCAGTGTCGGTGCTGGTCAGCTCGGTAACCGGGACATCCGGCGCGTGTCGCGCCAGCGCCTGGCGAAAACGCGCCCGGTCGGTGCCGATCAGCACGGCGGCGCGCAGCCGCGGCGCAGCCGCGGTGACCAGCGCGTCCAGGTCGTCATCGCTACCCCGGAACAGCCCGCCTGCCAGCCAGATTATGGAAGGGAACGAGGCAAGGGAGGCCGCCGCGGCCGCCGGATTGCTGGCCTTGGAATCGTCGATGAACGCGACGCCATCGAGCTCGGCGACCAGGGTGATGCGGTGCGGCTCGGGCTTGAAGGCGGCCAGCCCGGCCGCGACGGCCTCCGCCGGGTCGCCGTACGCACGAGCCAGCGCCGCCGCGGCCAGCGCGTCGGCGATGTTATGCGGCGCGGCCGGCTGCACCGCGCTGACTGGCGCCAGCCTGACCGGCGCCGGAGTCTGAGCAGCCCGCGCCCCGGCCATCAGGGCCTGATCGCCGAAGGCGTTATCGAGCAGCCAGCCGTTTGCCACGCCCAGCTCGTTCGGGCCGGGCGGGCCGAGCCGGAACGAGACCTTCCGGCTGGCGCCTGCGGCCAGGGCCGCGTCCGCCATCGAGGTCGAGCGCGCGTCTTGCGCGTTGCAGACGGCGATCGTGCCAGGCGCGAAGATCCTCGCCTTGGCCGCGGCATAGGACTCGATGTCGTCGTGCCAGTCCAGGTGATGCGCGGCCACGTTCAGCACCACGGCCGCCAGCGGCCGGATCGTCGAGCTCCAGTAGAGCTGGAAGCTGGACAGCTCCACCGCGACGACCGGGTATGGCTCAGGATCGGTCACCACGTCCAGGATCGGCGTGCCGACGTTGCCGGCCGCGACGCTGCGATGGCCGGCGGCGGCGAGCATCGCGGCCAGCATCCGCACGGTCGTGGTCTTGCCGTTCGTGCCGGTCACCGCCAGCCACTGCTGGCGGGACCCGTCTGCCAGCACCGGCCGCAGTCGCCAGGCCAGTTCCACATCGCCGATCACCTCGATGCCCGCTGCGACCGCGGCTGCCAGTAGCGGGGTATCGGGCCGCAGGCCAGGTGAGGTAACCACCAGCTCGGTGCCGGCCGGGATTTCAGCGCCAGCGCCGAGGGCCCCGGCGCCGAGCCAGACGGTGACACCCTCCTTGCACAGCCTGGCTGCCACGTCCTGCCGCTCGCCGTCGTCGCGCGAGTCCACCGCTGTCACCCGGGACCCGCGGCTGGTCAGCAGCGAGATGACCGATTGCCCGGTAATGCCGAGGCCCGCCACGACGACGTGCCGCCCGGCCAGCTCGGTCAGCGCTTTGACAGCAGGCGGGTTCGTCATCGGCTCAGGTTCTGTAGCCACTCGGCGTAGAAGATGCCAAGGCCGAGCGCGATGCACAGGCCGCAGATCAGCCAGAATCTGATCACGATCGTGGTCTCGGCCCAGCCGCTGAGTTCAAAATGATGCTGCAGCGGCGCCATCTTGAACACCCGGCGCCTGGTCATCTTGAAGAATCCGACCTGAATGATTACCGACATCGTGATGATCACGAACAGGCCGCCGAGTATCCCAAGCAGCAGCACAGTCTTGGTGCAGACAGCGAGACCGGCCAGCGCGCCGCCGAGCGCGAGCGAGCCGGTATCGCCCATGAAGATCTTGGCGGGCGGGGCGTTCCACCACAGGAAGCCAAAACACGCGCCGAGCACGGCCGCGGCCACCACCGCTAGGTCAAGCGGGTCCCGGATGGTGTAACACTGCTGCGTCATGAACAGCGTGCAGTCGTTGCGCTCCTCCCAGATCCCGATCAGCACGTAGGCAGCGAGCACCATCGCGGTGGCTCCGGTGGCCAGGCCGTCAAGCCCGTCGGTCAGGTTCACCGCGTTCGACGTTCCGGCAATTAGGATGACAACCCAGATCACGAACGGCAGCGTGCCGATGACCGGGCCGAAATCGCGCAGGAACGACAGCCGCGCATCAGCCGGCGTGATGTCGATCGCGTCGGGATGCTGCAGCACCTCAAGGGCAAACACGGCGCCGACCACGCCCTGGCCGGCCAGCTTGGCGCCGCTGCGCAAGCCGAGGCTGGTCTGCCGGTAGATCTTGATGAAGTCGTCGATGAAACCGACGAGACCAAGGCCCGCCATCAGCAGCAGCACAAGCACGCCCGACGTCGTCATCGGGTCATGCGTGGCGGTGTGGCCGACCAGGTAGCCGATCAGCGACGCGATCACGATGACCGTGCCGCCCATCGTCGGCGTGCCCCGCTTGGTCAGGTGGGCCTGCGGCCCCTCCTCGCGGATCAGCTGCCCGTAGCCGCGCCTGCGCAGCACCCTGATCGCCAGCGGGGTGCCGAACAGGGCGAGGATGAGCGACACCGCGCCGGTGACGAGGATGGTCTTCAACTGCGCGGCCCCTCCGCCTGGCCCTCGGTGAGCGCCAGCGCAACGCTTTCCAGGCCGACCGAATGCGATGCCTTCACCAGCACCACGTCCCCAGAACGCAGCCGGTCGCGCAGCGCCTGGACTGCCGTCGCGCCGTCGGGTACGTGCAAAAGCTCGCCGTGCCAGGACGGCACTGCCTTGGCCCCCGCCAGGATTGGCGCCGCCTGATCCCCCACCACTATCAGGCCGGCCAGGCCAGCCGCCGCCGCCTGTGCCCCGGCCGCCTCATGCAACTGCTCGGCCTGCTCGCCAAGCTCGGCCATGTACCCGAGCACGGCAAAGCTGCGGCGACCGCGCGCTATCGCGGCAAGCGCGGCGATCGCCGCGCGCATCGAGTCGGGACTAGCGTTGTAGGCGTCGTTCACGACCGTGACACCGTCAGCCAGCCGCGTCACTTCCATCCGCCACCGGCTCCTCGCGACTGCCGCGGACAGCCCGGCCGCGACCGCGGGGATTGGCATGCCCAGTTCCCTGGCCAGGGCCGCGGCGGCAAGCGCGTTGTGCACTTGATGCTCGCCGTAGAGCCGAAGCTGCACCGGCGCCGAGCCTGAGCCGGTCGCCAGCGTGAAGCCTGGCCTGCCCAGGTCGTCTAGCTGGACTCGCTCGGCTCGTACGTCCGCCGTTGCGGACAGCCCGAAGGTCACCACCCGCGCACTGGTGCGCGCGGCCATCGCGGCGACCAGCGGATCATCGGCATTGAGCACTGCTGCCCCGCCGGATGGCAACGCGGCCGGCAGCTCACCCTTGGCCTGCGCGACCTGGTCCAGGCTGCCGAACTCGCCCGCATGCGCATGGCCCACGCACAGCACCGCACCGAGCCGCGGCGGCGCGATCTGGCATAGCGCCGCGATGTCTCCGGGCCCCCTAGCCGCTAGCTCCGACACCAGGTACCTGGTCTGGCCGGTGACCTCGAGCACGGTGAGCGGGTGGCCGATCTCATTGTTGAACGACTCTCGCGGTGCCACGGTCGGTCCGAGGGTCTCGATTAGCTGCGCGGCCAGGTCTTTGGTCGTGGTCTTGCCCGCCGATCCGGTGATGCCGATGACGGTCAGGCCCGGCATCCGGTCGACCACATGCCTGGCCAGCTTGCCCAGGGCAAATCGGACGTCCGGCACGATCAGCGCCGGACCGCCGACTGGCCTGGTGGCGAGCACTGCCACGGCTCCGGCCGCGAGCGCCGCGCCCGCGAAGGCGTGCCCGTCGGTCCTGGTGCCGGGCAGCGCCGCGAACAGGCCGCCCGGCCCTGCCTCCCGAGAGTCGATCACCACCGCCCCGGTCACCAAGGCAGCCGGGTCAGGCACATCCGACAGGACCGCACCGGTGGCCTCGGCGATCTCGGCTACCGTCAGCTGGATCACGCATCCTCCAAACCAGCGGCTACGTGGCCGCTGGCCATCGTCGCATCCTCGCTGACCCGTCGGCGCTCCAGGGCATGGCCGGCCACCTCCCGGTCGTCGAACGGGATCACCTGGCCGGCCACGTACTGGCCGTGCTCGTGCCCCTTCCCGGCAATCAGCACTACGTCGCCCTTCCCGGCGGCGGCTATCGCCTGCCCAATGGCGTCCGCACGATCCGGCTGGACCACCACCTCTGCCCGTTCGCGCTGCGGCACCTCGATCGCCCCCGCGAGCATCTCCGCCAGTATGGCCAGCGGATCCTCTGATCGCGGGTTGTCGTTGGTGAAAATCGCCACGTCCGCAAGCCGGGCAGCGGCAGCGCCCATCATCTTGCGCTTACCGCGATCGCGGTCACCGCCGCAGCCGAGCACGATCATCAGGTTGCCCTGCGTTACCTTCCGCATCACCATCAGCAGGGCCTCGACCGCTCCCGGCTTGTGCGCGTAGTCGACGAGAACGGCGAAGTCCTGGCCGCGGTCGACCCGCTCAAGCCGGCCCGGCGGGCCGGGGCAGGCCGCCACTCCAGCCACCGCCGCGGCCAGGCCAACCCCGGCCTCGACCAGGGCCACGATGGCCGCCAGCGCGTTGGCCACGTTGAACTCACCGGGTAGCGCGACCGCCGCATCTGCCTCCACGCCGCCGGGACCGATCACCCGGAAGGTCGACCCGTCCGCGCCCGACCGGACATCCACGGCGCGCCAGTCTGCCCGCCGCCCTGACGCCGAAAATGTGGTGATCGGGATCGGCGCATCTGCGGCCAGCTCGCGGCCGCGCTCATCGTCGATGTTTACCACCCCGGCCCTGGCGTACCGGGCCGTGAAGAGCTCAGCCTTCGCCGCGAAGTAGTCGTCCATGCTCGCGTGGAAGTCCAGGTGATCCTGCGACAGGTTGGTGAAGATGACGACGTCGTAATGGGTGCCAGAGACTCGGCCGAGAACCAGGGCGTGGCTGGAGACCTCCATCGCCGCCGCGCCGACCCGGCGCTCGGCCATGGTGGCCAGCAGGGCCTGCAGGTCGGTTGCCTCAGGCGTCGTCAGCTCGCTGTCGATACCCGAGCCGCCGACCCGGGTTTGCACTCCGCCGATCAACCCGGTCCGATAGCCGGCTGCCCGCAAGCCCGACTCGACCAGATAGGTTGTGGTGCTCTTGCCCGCCGTGCCGGTGATGCCGATCAGCAGCACCTTGCCTGACGGGCTTCCGTAGATCCAGGCGGCGACTTCGCCCAGCCTGGCCCGCGGGTCCGCGACGACAAACACCGGCAGGCCGGACCGCACAGCCGCGTCCCGGCCCGCTGGATCGGTGAGCACCGCGACAGCCCCGGCCGCGGCTGCCGCTGCACAGAAGCGAGCTCCGTGCACCTTGCTGCCCGGCAGGGCCGCGTACAAGTCGCCGGGCCGAACCGATCGTGAGTCATGCGTCACTCCGGTCAGGCGCACCGAACCGCTGGCCACCACCGCGGCGCCCGAGGACCGCAGGCCGAGCAACTCCGCTAGCCCGGCCAGCGGGCAGGCGGCGACACGTTCGGGGCGGAAGGCCGCTGACACGGGCAGAGGTTACCTCCGATCACGGCGCTGTGAGCCGGATATGGGGCGTCTTGGCATAATCCGGCGCGATCTTCATGGTCTGCAGCGCGAACTTCATGACCTCGTAGAACGCAGGCCCGGCGACCTCGTCACCGTAATACCTGCCCCGTGGGTCCTGAATATTGACGGCCACGACCAGTTGCGGGTTGTCAGCCGGCGCGATGCCGATGTAGCTCGAACCATAGTGGCAGAGGCACTTGGTCAGGCCGGGGTCCGAAACCTGGGCAGTGCCGGTCTTGGCGGCCACCAGGTAGCCGGAGATGAGGCCCCACGGCTGGCCGACCTGGGCGTCGACCTTAGGTACCTGCTCCAAGATGGTCATCAGCTCGCGGGCCGTCCTGGCCGTGATCACCCGGCGGCTCGGCGAACGCAAAGCCGGGGTGAACGACCCGCCGCTAGTTGTCCCGGCCACGATCGTCGGCTGTACCCGGACACCGCCGTTCGCGATGGTCGCGTAGACGCTAGCCATCTGGATCGCCGTCACGGCGAGGCCCTGGCCGAAGGAATACTCGTACTGGTTATCACCGTAGTAGTTGACGGTACCTGGCTTGGGCAGCAGGCCAGCGCTCTCGCCGCCTGGTGGTGTCACGTTCACGCCGCTCACCGAGCCCAAGCCGAACGCTCGCAGGTAGTCGTACTGCTCCATCGGGGTAATGTGCCGCACCACCTGCACCATGCCGACGTTACTTGAATGCGCCAGGATGCCCGCGATGGTGTACCTGACGGTCGGGTGTGCCTCAGCGTCAGTGTAGATCTGGTGGTCGATGATGATCCGGTCCGGGACGGTGTAGGCACTCATCGGTGTCTGGCCGCCCTTCTCCAGCGCAGCCGCGACCGTGATCGGCTTCAGCGTGCTGCCCGGCGCAAAGACGTTTGCGACGCCAATGTTGGCGGTGTTAGCCGTGGTTTTCAGGTCTGCGGGATTGAACGTTGGCCACTGCGCCATTGCCAGCACCTGGCCGGTGCGCGTCATCACCACGATCGAGCAGTCCCGTGCGTGAAAAAGCTGAACCCGCTGTCTGCAGACCTGGTCGGCCTCGTACTGGATGTCGGACTGAATGGTGAGCCGCAAGTTCCTCGCCGGGACCGCGGGGTCTACTCGCTGCTCGGTCAGCGGAATCGGCTCGCCGTTGGCGCCAAGCTCTAGCTCTTCGCTGCCGGGCCGGCCGGCCAGCAGCGGGTTGTACTCGGCCTCCAGCCCGGCTGCGCCGTTCAGGTAGCCATCGGGCTCGTTGGTGTAACCGACGACGTTGGCTGCCTCGTCGTCTGGGTAGACAGTGCTGTACTTAACTGTCATGTCGATGCCTGGCTCGTCCAGACCGGCGATGTGACTCCCGGTGGCGACCGGCACGCCTTGCGCCAGCACGACGTAAGCGGGGCCGAACGGCGGATGATTCAGCAGGTTGAGTATCGACGCGGCCGGCATCTTCAGCGGCCCTGCCAACTGACCGGCCACGGCCGCGCGCTCGCGAGCCGGGATCAGCTCCGGATCCGCGAAGACGGTGTCCGTCGGCACGGTCATTGCCAGAATCGCGCCGTCGCTGCTGGTAATCGAGCCGCGCACGGCCGGGATCGAGATCTGTGCCAGCCGCTGCTGATTCGCCTCGGCGCGGAACTTGGCCGACTCAAGACCTTGCAGCTGGATCAGTCGCACAGCGAACACCGACAGCACGACCGCCAGCGACACCAGCGCGACGTTCAGCCGGCGCAACGGGCTGGCCCGGCGCAGCACCGGCCGGAACGGCTGAGCCGCCTGGCCCGACGGGGCCACCCGGCGCGGCGAGGCCGGCCTGGCGCGGCGAGGCTGGCCTGCATCTTTTCCTATCTGCATGCCCGCGCGTCCCGGACCGAGGTTGTCCGCGCCGGCCCGTTCGGCGCCCGCGCGCGAGTGTCCGGACCGTCCCGGTGACCGGCTCCGCTCACCTGGCCTGCCGGGCGCAACCGCCGTCCGCTGTGGCCGCG
>Ga0187817_10000470_pt1 | contig 17309 bp, 12 predicted proteins | sample NC_wetland_sal_i_17_FD_132431 | JGI IMG/M metagenome (GOLD analysis project Ga0187817, IMG submission 132431) | Wetland sediment microbial communities from Neuse River Estuary, North Carolina, USA - SO4_2 | ecosystem: Environmental > Aquatic > Freshwater > Wetlands > Sediment | place: USA... | reverse complement strand
GATCTGTACCAGATCCTGAATCATCCCCTACCAGGATAACCGTCTAAGTGGGGCGGACGCCCTCGCCCGCTGGCCGACGCCCTCGTCGGCCTTGCGGCGGCGTGCGGGTTGCCCGCGTCCCCGCGTCGCTGCGTCCGCGATGCGCAGCATCGCCCGGTGCGAAGCGCCGGCTCACTCGTACCTCAACGCCGTCATCGGATCTACCCGCACCGCCCGCAACGCTGGGCCCAGTGTCGCAGCGACCGCGACAGCGACCAGCACACCCACCACCCCGAGGAACGTTGCCGGATCCGTAGGACTTAACTCCGGGACCAGGAACATGGCCAATGGCCTCGTGGCGAACACCGCAATCCCCAACCCGATTGCCACCCCAATGATCACCAGCGACAAACTCTGCCGCACCACCATACCGACGATTGCGCGGCTGTCGGCGCCCAGCGCGATCCGCAACCCGATCTCCCGAATACGCCGGCTCACGGCATACGCCAGTACACCGTAAAGACCGATCGACGCCAGCGCCAGCCCCAGCAGACCCATGCTGCCCAGCAGCGCCGCGCCGATGCGGCTGGGAAGAAGAGCAAATCCCATCGCATCCCGCATCGGCTTCACTTCGACCGCAGCGGACGCATCCAGTCGCCCCAGCGTCTGCGCAATCTCTTTCACCACATCCCGCGGCCGTGCAGCCCGAACCAGAAAATGGAGATTCACCGTCGAGCGGTCCATCTGAAGGTACGGCCAGTACATCGCCAGTCCATTTTCCTCTCCCAGGGTGAAGTATTTGCTATTCTTCGCCACGCCGACGACTGTGACTGGAGCACTGAGCTTGGGATCCGTGTACCTGAACGTGTGTCCAACAGGGTTACGGTTGCCAAACAGCCGGCGCGCCAGGTTCTCGTTGAGGATCGCGACCTCAGGCGCGCCTTCGCGGTCGGAGGGCTGAAACTCGCGCCCGTAAAGAAGCGGAATCGCCATGGTCCGGAAATAGTCGGGCCCTACGTAATTGTCGTGGAATCTCAAACCGATGGCTTCGCCGCCTATATCCGTCCGTATGGAGTCGCCTTGAATTGAATTGCCGTTCAGCGGAACTACCCTGGCGATGCTGGCCGCTTCGACGCCCGGAAGCGCTCGCAGTTCACTCAAGGCGCTGCTGATGAGCGTCTGCGTTCGTTCCAGAGCGGTGTATTTCTCCGGAACCAGACGCATGTAGGCCCAGGCCACATGTTCCGCATCGAAGCCCGGGCTCATCGTCATGGACCTGGTCATGTTCCGGACGAAAAGAAAACCTGTCGTGAGCAAGACAACCGATACCGCGAGCTGCCCCACCACCAGCGCATTGCGCAGCGTCCATCTCCCAACCTGCCGCTCCGTGAGCTTCAAGGCTGCGCTGACGCCTTCGCGAGTCGCCTTCAGAGCGGGCATCAGTCCCGCAACCAATGCGCTGATCACAGCCACCGCCATCGAATACAGCAGCAGCCGCCAGTCCGGCTGAATGAGCAGTTGCATGGGTATCGGAAGCGGAAGTTGGATGCGATTCATCACGCCCGACAACCAGATATTGAGAAGCAATCCCGCACACGTTCCAAGCAGAGCCAGCAGCAAGCTCTCTGCTAGTAACTGGCGGACAATGCGCCCTCGCCCCGCGCCTATGGCGAGCCGGATGGCCAGTTCCTGCCGCCGCGCCGACGCCCGCGCCAGCAGCAGGCTCGAAACATTCGCGCACGCAATCAGCAGCACCAGCCCCACCACGATCAGCAACATCCCGAAGAAGGCGGTGAACGGAATCATGTTCAGCGATTTCAGCCGTTCCAGCCCGGCGACGGGAACCACTTCGACATTGTTTGACCAGGCGTAATTAGGCCCCCACTCATTCGGGTAAACCTTGTCCAGTTGCTTGCACGCTGCGACCAGCCGCGCGCGTGCCACTTGCAAAGACATCCCCTGCGGCAGCCGGCCGATCAGCGCCACAATATCGCTCTCTCTCGAAGCAGGAATGTACAGATCCGGCGAGAAGCCGAACCCTAACACCGTGCGATGATCGGCGGGGAGTACACCGGCCACGGTGTATGGCTTGCCGTCGATAATCAACGCCTTTCCTACCACGTTGGAATCTGCCGCCAGCCGCGCCCTCCAGAAACGGTCACTCAAAACGACAACATCGCCATCTCCCGGCTCCATCGGCCGTCCCATCGCCACCGGCACGCCCACCACGTGAAAGAAGTTCTCGGTCACACGCATGACCTGCAGCCGGTATGTGTCATTTCCGAACCGCCAGTTCGACTCCGATTCTTCATTGCTGCCCGCTAGCCCTTCGAAAATGTGCGAGTCGCGCAGGAAGCGGTAGTGCGGCATGTAGGCATGGCTGTTACCGCCAATCTGCATCGACGCCAGCGTCTGCGGATCTCTGCAGGACGGCTGGCTGAACAGAAACTCCATCGTCAGGCTGAATATCGTGGTATTGGCGCCAATCCCCAACGCCAGCGAGAAAATCGCGGCCGCCGCGAAACCAGGATTGCGCCTCAAAGCGCGAAGAGCATACCGGACGTCGGACAGCAGGTCTTCCAGCCAATGAATCTGCCAGGCGGCGCGTGTTTGTTCCCGCATCCGCACGCTCGAACCAAACTCACGCCGGGCCCGCCGGACCGCGTCTGTCTGCGGCATGCCGGTCTTTTCCAGCTCGTCAGCCCGCATCTGGACGTGAAACTCGATTTCATCGTCCAGCTCCCGATTGAACCGATTGCGTCGCCTGAGATAAGCCAACCGCCGTAAAATTTCCTTCATCGCGCTCTTGTCGCTCCTCGCCGTGTCTCCGTGTCCCCGCGTCCGCGATGCGCAGCATCGCCCGGCGCGCACCGCCGGCTATGCCGACCTCATCACTAACTGAATCGCGCGGATCAGCCGGTCGAACTGGCTGGATTCACGCTCCAGTTGTCTACGCCCGTCCTCGGTCAATTGGTAAAAGCGCGCTTTGCGATGGTTCTCCGAGATGCCCCACTCGGCGGTCAGCCAACCTTTCACCAACATGCGGTTCAGTGCGGGATAGAGCGAGCCTTCCTCGATTTCCAGCGCGTCCTCCGAGGATTCTTTGATGCGCCGTGAAATGGCGTAGCCGTGGAGCGGGCCGCGAGCCAGCGTTCGCAGGACCAGCATGTAGAGCGTGCCCGGTAAGAACTCCGGAATGGTGGATTCCTGCGCCATGCTCCCCTGTCTAAACTATGTATAGTCTCGACAAGGAAGTCAAGCCATAAAGGCCTAGGGGTTTTAGGGCGATTTAAGCAGAGTGCACGTGGTTTCGCGGCGTCTCGTCCGCACCTTCCTGCTGCTTACCGCAGTCAGCGCTTTCGCCGATGTACCCCTTCCGGTCCTGACACGCGTGGAACAAGTCCAGACTCTGACGCCGGCAGAGGCACGCCGGGGCTATCCCGTTCATTTGCGGGTTCTTGTCACCTATTTCGATCGCGTTAGTCCCAACCTGTTCGTCCAGGATGCGACCGGGGCCATGTGGGTGGATTGGCCGAGGAATGCACCAGAGCCGGAGCCCGGGCAAGTAATCGACTTGCAAGGCGTGACGACACAGCAAGACTTCGCTCCCGACATCGCACACCCGGTTTGGCGCGTGGTGGGGAAGGCACCGCTGCCGCAACCCCGGCGAGCATCCTTTGAGCAGATGGCCTCCACCCGTCTGGACAGCCAATGGCTTGAAGTAGAAGGGATTGTGCGCACGGCCGAGCAGTTCGCAGACGACAGCCGTCTGCATCTGGCTCTGGAGGTGCCCGGCGGCCGCGTGATCGTGCACCTGGCCAAACACCATGGAATGACCCAGGGTCTCGTGGATTCCCGGGTTCGCATGCATGGGGCCTGCGGGGCTATCTTCAACACGGAGAATCAGCTGGTTGGTGTCGCGTTGTTCGTCCCGTCGCTGGACGAGGTCCAAATCATGGAAGCGGGGCCGCCGGACCCGTTTGCGCTTCCGGTGAGCCCGATCGCGGGAATTCAAAAGTTCACGCTCCAGGGGTTGCGGCCGCATCGCGTCAAGATCAAAGGTGTGGTTCTGGCCCAGTTCGGCGGCAGAGACTTGTATGTTTCCGATGGGAGCGGGCGTCTATATGTCGAAACCAGCGAGACGGCCTCCCTGCACCCTGGAGATCGCGTCGAAGCGGCTGGTTTTGCCGGATACTCGAACTACCGTGCGGCGTTTCAAGATGCCATCTACCGGGTTAAGGAGACCGGTCCGCCGCCCAAACCCGTGGTGATTCAGCCGAATCAGGCGCTCGACGGCAAATGCGACTCGGCGTTAGTAACCATGGAGGCCCGCCTCACCGCTCAGTCTACGCTCCCGCACGAGAAGCTCCTGATTCTCAACGAGGGAAAGATCGTGTTCAACGCCATTCTTGAGGGGAGAGTCGCCGAGAAAAATTTCACGTTTCGTGAGGGCAGCCGGCTTCGCGTGACCGGAATTTGTGTCGTGGAAAGAGAGCTGGTGCCTAACTCGGAATCTCTGGCGGACTCTTCTTTCAAAATTCGCTTACGGTCGGCTGGGGATGTCGTTTTGCTGAGTAGCCCTTCCTGGTGGTCGCGCGAGCGGGCGCTGTCGGTGACGGGATTTCTGACCCTGGTCTCGCTGGCCATTCTGGCCTGGGTGGCGATCCTGCGGCGGCGTGTGCAGGCGCAGACCGAAGTCATTCGAACCACGCTTGAATCCACGGCCGACGGTATCGTGGTTCTGAGGGACGGGTACCAGATCGTGACGTGCAATCGCAAGTTCATCGCGATGTGGCGAGTTCCCGCAGAGATCATACGGTCGGGAGATGGCCAACGGCTGTTGGAATACACAAGCGTCCAAATGAAGGACCCCGGCGCATTCCTGGATCTGGTTCACCGATTCGATACGGATCCCGAGGCCAAAAGCGAAGACGAGCTGGAACTGGCCGACGGAAGAATTTTCGAGCGTCACGGCGAGCCCCAGCGCCTTAGGGGCAAGATCGTGGGAAGGGTCACCAGCTACCGCGATATCACCGACCACAGGCGTGCGCAGCAGGCCCTGCAGGCGCGCACGCTCCAGCAAGCAGTGGTTGCGAAGCTGGGACAACTAGCTCTGGCCGAAACTAGGCGCGACGCCGTCATAAGCGCAGCGCTCGATCTGGTGGCCGAAACCCTTGGCGTCGAGTATGCGAGCGTTCTTGAGTTCCTCCCCGGCCACGAACGGCTGGTGCTGCACGCCGGTACCGGGTGGAGGAACGGCGTGGCGGGCACCGCTACCGTCGAGCGAGGATCAGAGGCGGGCTGTGCCCTGGATCACGCCGAACCCGTGATCATCCAGAATCTTCCGACGGAGCCGCGCTTCCAGCCCTCGTCTCTATTGGTGGATCACGGCGTGGTCAGCGGGGCAATGATCGCGCTACGGGGGCACGGCGTGCCCTGGGGCGTCCTGGGTGTCTATACTGCGAGCCGGCGGCGGTTCAGCGCCGACGACCTCCATTTCCTCCAGGCCATCGCCCATGTTTTGGAATCGGCGGTGGAGCGCAACCGCACGGAAGCGGAGCTGCACGAGGCCAAACTGGCTGCCGAAGCGGCCAACCAGATCAAGGGCGAATTCCTGGCCAACATGAGCCATGAGATCCGCACGCCGATGAACGGGATTCTCGGACTCACGGAACTGGTGCTTGACACCCCGCTCACCGGCGAGCAGCGCGAAAGCCTCAGTATGGTGAAGAATTCCGCCGAGTCGCTGCTCACCATCATCAACGACATTCTCGACTTCTCCAAAATCGAAGCAGGCAAACTGGAGCTGGACGAGGTGGATTTCCGGCTGCATGACACGCTCGAGACCATTCTGAAGAGCTTTGCGCTGCAGGCCAGACAGAAGGGGCTGGAGTTGACCTGCGGCATTCCGCCCGCTGTGCCCCAAATGGTGCACGGCGATCCCGCGCGGCTCCGGCAGGTTCTGACCAACCTGCTGGGCAATGCCATAAAGTTCACGGAGCGGGGGGAAGTGGCGCTGGAGGTTGCGGCTCTGGAATGCGCCGCGGAGACGGTGCTGCTGCGTTTCACCGTCCGCGACACCGGAATCGGCATTCCGATAGAAAAACAAGCGAGCATCTTCGAGGCGTTTTCGCAAGGCGACAGCTCGACCACGCGCAAGTACGGAGGCACGGGACTGGGCCTGACGGTTTCGTCGCGGTTGGTGGCCCTGATGGGCGGGCGGATCTGGGTGGAAAGTGAGGCGGGCGGCGGCAGCCGCTTCTCATTTACCGCGCGCATGGCCCTTTCGGAAGCCCAGATCCCCACTCCGGTGGCCGGCCATCCGCAGCTCGAGGATATACCGGTGCTGGTGGTGGATGACAATGCCACCAATCTCCGGGTGCTCCAGAACCTTCTGGCGGAGTGGGGGATGCAAGTGAGCCTGGCCGAGAACGGTGCGGACGCGCTGGCTTCGTTATATGGGGCGCTCCGCCGGGACCAGCCGTTTCGCCTGCTGATGACGGACGTCCACATGCCCGGGATGGATGGATTCACGCTGGTGGAGAAGGTTCGCGAGGATCCCGAGCTGGCGCGCACCACGGTGATCCTGATGCTCAGCTCGGGCGATCAACAACGCGACGCAGCCCGGTGCCGCGAACTGGGCGTTGCCGTCTACCTCATGAAGCCCATCCGGCGAACGGAACTGATCGAGGCCATCCTCACGGTTTTGAATCAGGGGTCGACGGCGGCTGGAGCACGTGCCGCGCAGCCCCAAAGCGACGGACCGGAGTCCGGCGAGCCGGAGACGGGGTCGCGCATCCTGGTGGTGGAGGACAATCCGGTGAATCAGGTATTGGCGCGGCGTTTGCTCGCCAAGCGAGGTCACGCGGTAACGACTGCCGGCAATGGCCGCGAAGCGCTGCTGGCGCTGGACCGTGAGGAATTCGATTTGATCCTGATGGATGTGCAGATGCCGGAAATGGATGGCTATGAAGCGACCAGCGCCATCCGCAGCCGGGAGCAAACCACCGGCAGGCATCTGCCGGTGATCGCCATGACAGCACATGCCATGAAAGGCGACGAGGAGCAGTGTCTGCGAGCGGGGATGGACGGTTACATCACCAAGCCCATCCGTTCGGAGGATCTGTTTCGAATCATCGAACAGTTTCTGGTGAGACCCCGGCAGACCGTCACCTAGTGGACCGTCCCCGGTCATTTCGGCAGCAGGCCGGACCTGTGCCCGGCCGCTACAGCGTGAAAAATCGATTCTGGCCGGACATGTGCCCGGCCGGATCTGTCCCAGAGTCGGGATCTTAATCGCTTCTGTTGGCGGAACGATTAGTTTTGTCAATCGGAAGACCCTTCGTCGTGTCACGATTGATGGCAACACCAACCTCGCCCCCCGGTGAGTTTCCCGTGTTGGGAAACCATCGCGCCTTCGGGAACGCCCTATAAAGAAGGCGAAGGTCCTGCAGGGGCCGGGCACGCCCGGCCCGATCGAATCGATTTTCCACCTTCCCCGGGAACTATATTGCATTCAGAAGCAATACCAGGTGACGCCTTGATGGAACCTACGGACGAGGACCTCTATCGGCGAATGAAGAAAGGCGACCAGAGGGCTTTCGCGGAACTCTATGAACGGCGAGAGCCCTCGCTGTATCGCTATGCGCTACACGTGTCGGGCAGTCGTACGCTTGCTGAAGAAGTGGCGCATGAAGTCTTTTTGCGGTTGATCCGGCCGGATGCGGGCTTTGATGCCGGCCGCGGTCCATTGGAGGCTTACCTTTACGGCATGGCGCGGAATCTGATCCGCGTCATGCGGCGGCATCAGCCGGTGGAAGACGCCGGCCATCCCGCCGCGGAGCACAACATTTTGGGAGACCTCATCAGGAATGAAAGAACCGCGGCGCTCTATGCGGCGCTGCGCGAGCTGCCGCATCATTATCGCGATGCCGTCATCCTCTGCGACCTGGAGGAGCGGAGTTATGACGACGTGGCGCGGCTGATGGGATGCCCCGTGGGGACCGTCCGTTCGCGGTTGCATCGTGCCCGCATGCTGCTCGCCGCGCGACTAAAGCCGCTCTCCGCTTCCTCCGGAGTGATAGCGAGGTGATGCCGTGACTTGCCGTGAGTGGACCGTGGAACTTGTGGAATGCGCGCGGGCCGGGCAACTTCCCCCGCCGGAGCTTCAGAATCACATCCGCTACTGTGCCCGGTGTGCTGAGCGTTGGGAAGACGAGCGCCGCCTGAGCGCCCGGTTTCAGGCCATTCGCGAAGCCGCCGCGGCCCGGCAGCCGTCCGCCATCCGCCGCCAGCAACTCCTGCTTGAATTTGAGCGGGCTCATCAGGGCGGCTTTCGTGTCTGGGCGCGATGGGCGCTCAGCGCGGCCGCCGTCGTATTGGTGGTGGTCGCCGTGTCGCATGATTGGCGCTATCGCGCGGGCAGCCCCGCGCCGCAGCCCGCCGCGCTTTTGGCTGTGCCGGCGGATTCGGCTTCCGATGCGGCCGCCGGTGAAAGTGGCTTCGTCGATGTGCCCTATGCGCCCCCCTTGGCCACCGGCGAATTGGTGCGCGTCATTCGCACGGAACTCGAGCCCGCGGCTCTGGCTCGCATGGGCATGGATGTCGATTGGGCCGACGGTGCCGAAATCCCCGCCGACATCCTCGTGGGGGAGGATGGCTTTCCGCGGGGCGTGCGGGTGCTCGCAGATTCTGAGTTTTCAAAATTGCAGTGAAGAGAGGATTGTCATGAAAAGATCGTTGCGACTTTGTATGTTCGGGTTGTTTTCCCTGTGCCTCGCGGTCCAGGCTCAAGCGCCGCGTGGCGAGGGACGTGGCTTCGGACCCAGGTTCGGCATGATGTCCATGGGCCCCGGATCGCGAACGCCGGTCACCGGAGCGCCCTATTCCGCCATGCAGGTCACCGTGAGCCAGCAAACGCTGGCCGATGGCAACCAGGTCACGCGGCAGGAACAAACCAAGGTGTATCGTGACAGCCAGGGCCGCGTCCGCGTGGAACATACCGGAGGCCCTCAAGGGGCTCAGGCCGTCACCGCCATTTTTGATCCCGTCGCCGGTGTCTCCCATATTCTCCGCCCGTCGGCCATGACCGCAGTCACCACTCCCATGCACGCGCACGTGGCGAAGGAAAATGCCGCGCCGCGTCACCAGCGGCAGGACTCCTCCCAGGTGCAAACCGAGGACTTGGGAGCCCAGGTCATTAATGGTCTGGCCGCGACCGGAACTCGAACTACTCGAACCATTCCTGCCGGCGAGATGGGGAATCAGCAGCCCATCCGCATTGTTCGTGAAGCCTGGGTCTCCACCGATCTGAAAGTGCCCCTAATGATCAAGACTTCCGATCCTCGCTTCGGTACCACGACCATGCAGTTGACCGAGATCGTTCGCGCCGAACCCGACGCGTCCCTGTTTCAAGTCCCGGCCGGATACAAAGTGATGTCGCGCCCCTCAAGACAGCCGGGCGGGGCCGAACAGTAATCCGCCGTGGTTGGGTGAATTGCCGCAAGTTTGAGCGAAATCCCTCTCTGCTTTCATGCACATAACGCCATAGATTGAAGCAACTAACTAATGGGCGTGCTGGTGCAAGGGAAATGGCAGAGGGGGATGCCATGGCGGCCATCGATGAGTTCTTCCGATCGTCCATCACCGCGCTATACACACTGTATGCGCTGGCGGGAATTGCGGTTCTAGTGGGGTTCGTGTTTGCGACTCGAGCTTTTCTGCGAACGTTCTTCAATTATCACGGGACCCGCATCGTAACCTGCCCGGAAACCGAAAAATATGCGGCCGTGGAGGTGGACGCGCCCCGTGCTGCGGTTACGCGGTTGTTCGGCACTCCGGAACTTCGTCTCGAAGACTGTTCTCGTTGGCCCGAACGGCAAAACTGTCCCCAGGATTGCATCCTGCAGATCGACCTCTCGCCCATCGGCTGCAGCCTCCGCAAAATGCTGACCGCCTGGTACAAGGGCAAGGAATGCGCATTCTGTCATCGCCCCTTCGACGAGATCCAGTGGCTGGAACACAAGCCCGCGCTGCTCAGCCCTTCCGGCGCGATCATCGAATGGAATGCGATTCTTCCCGAGGCCATTCCTGACGCCTTAGCCACGCACAAGCCCGTGTGCTCGCAGTGCAAAATTGTCGAGACGTTCCGGGCGGATCATGCCGATCTGGTGACGGACCGCCCCTGGAAACACTGAGGCACGGGAGGCGGCCATGCCCGGAGCCGCAGGATCTCACGGCCTTGGCCCACATCATTCAGCAGACCAATGAATTCATCAAGTTCCGGCTACCGAAGTTGAGGCCAGCCGGCCGCTACGACATCTTGCCGGCCAGGGGCGGAATGGCAGCCTGAACTCCTCGACCAACAGCTTTTCATCACGGTAACTTACTGAGGGAAGGGCCGTTTGCCTAAAAAGCCACGGGGGCTATGGCAACCGGTAGCCCCCGTGGCGCGAGGTACCCGCAGGCGGCTTCGCCACCATCGACACGCGGGTATCTCACGCGACGCAAACCTGGTCTCCGTCACGGGTATTCGAGATCTCAGGCCACGCCGCTGGTAAATCCATGCGTCTGCCCCGAATCTGGCGAGCGGTGACCGGCCGGCCACCGCTCTCGCAGAGGACGCGCTGGGAGCGCGCCGGTGATCGTCGGGGGGCGCCCCTTGGTACGTTGCGTTGTCTCTATTTGCAGTACGGCGTGCACGAACCTTGCCGAAACGATTTCGCTCAGAATCGCGGTTATCTCACCCTGGCAGTGGGTCTCGTGCGCACTATTCCTCAAACACGTGGGTGAGAGTTCTCAGGCGAGCGTTGCGCCCCGCTATCTCCGGACGTGTGCCTCTTTGCGTTGCTCGCGAGAGATGAGCTTCGCCAGTTCGGTCATTTCTTCCGCGAGCAACTGAATCAGGTCGTCAATGGACAGGATGCCGACCAGTACACCGGCCCTGGTGACTACAGGAAGGCGGCGCACGCCGGCGGCCCTCATCTGGTTGATGGTTTCGAACACGCCTTGATCCTCCACCGCGGTTTCCAGGTCCGGGCTCATGATGTCTTCGAGCGTGAGCACAGCCGGATCGAGGTCTGGCGCCACGACGGCAACCACAATGTCGCGGTCGGTGACGATGCCGATCGGCGTGCGATTCCCGTTGGATCCTTGCATCACCACCAGGTCACCCACATGATTCTCGCGCATCAGTTGGGCGGCCTCCTGGATGGTCGTATCGCGCGTAGCCGTCACGACTTCCCGAATGCAGATATCCCCAATAGGCATGGCGAGTTTTCCTTTCAGAGGCATGATTCAGTCGGCAATTCGCGTGCCAACACCTCAGCCAAGAGTGGAAGAAGGCTTGCAACCGCGAAGGTCAAAAAAAGGGGGGCTGGTATGCTCCAACTGGACCGCATTCTGTTTCCCGTGGATTTCTCCCAACGGTCGACCGCTGCGGCGCCCCACGTCATGACGATGGCGAGGGATTTCAACGCCGAGATCATTATGCTCCACGTGCTCCAGATGCCTGCGCTCTGGTACGGCGAGTTCACCCCGGCCGAGCTGGAAACCCTGGATGCTCAGCAACTGATCGAATCCCGGCAAAAGGCGCTCGATCAATACCTGACTCGCGAGTTGCCTGGAGACACGGGCGTCCGGAGAGTGGTCGAAAAGGGAGAACCAGCTACGGTTATCGCCGAGTACGCGTTGCGGAACGGCGTGAACCTGATCATGATGCCCACCCACGGTTACGGGCCCTTCCGCCGCCTGTTGATGGGCTCGGTCACCGCCAAGGTTCTGCATGACGCGGAATGCCCGGTCTGGACCGACGTGCACGAAGAAGAGTCGTTCGCGCGAGAATCGCGGGAGTCCGTGTTGTGCGCCGTGGACCTGACCGAAGACAGCCTGCCGGCGATCCGTTGGGCGGCTGCCTACGCACGCGGCTTCGACGCCGAATTGACCTTGGTCCACGCCATCCCGGCTCTTGCCGGACCGATTTCGCCTGGGGAAACTCGTTTTCGCAACTACGTGGCGGAACACGCCCGCGAGTACATCGGCGATCTGCAGAAGAAAGCGGGGACATCGGCGCGCATCTGCGTTGGAGGGGGCAAGATCGCCGAAACCGTTCGCAGCGCCGCTCTCCAGCACGAAGCGGACTTGGTGGTGATTGGTCAAGGCCACCTGCACGAGACGATGGGCGCGCTTCGATCCAACGCCTATTCCATCATTCGCCAGTCCCCGTGCCCGGTTGTGCGGGTGTAGGAACTCCGGGGGGCGGTCGCCTGGAGAAATCAGGAACGGAGACCGGTCTCAAATCCCGATATGCAGGGGTTGGGCACGCCCGACCCGGTTTTTTCACATGTTCCTGCCCCTTTTTCGGATCACCTTGACACCAGCGAATGAATGTACTTAACTTTAACCAAGTTTGCTTTGCAGGGTTCTGACTCCGTTACAAGTTTTAACGAAGTTGCCATCATAAGGAGGTTGCCGTGATTGCCACCAGGCGTGGATTTCGCGCCGTCGTGCTGTTCGCCTTTCTATTTGTCTGCGCTTTGACGGTTTTTGGCCAGGCCTACTTTGGGACGATCAGCGGCGTCTTGACCGACCCATCGGAAGCCGCGGTCCCGGCGGCTAAGGTCACCCTTACCGACCAGGCGAGAGGATACGTGTTTACCACCACCTCGGACAACACGGGGCGGTATCTGTTCACAACCGTCCCCCCAGGGGTGTACTCCGTGTCGGCGGAAATGCAAGGTTTTGACAAGGCGGTAAGCAAGAATATCACGTTGAATGTCACGGAAAACGTGACTGCAAACCTGACGCTGCGACTCGCCGGTACCAAGCAAAGCATTCAGGTGGAGGCCCAGTCGCAGACCCTTGAAACCGAGGATGCAGTGACGGGTCAGGTGGTCAATCGCAGATTCATCAACGACCTGCCCTTGGTGAACCGCTATGTGATGGACCTGGTTGGGCTCGCGCCGGGTATCAACGACCAGAGTGATCAGAACTCTGTCGGCGACACCGGAACGAACTTTATTTCCAATGGCAGCCGCGGGGCCAACGCAGACATTCTCATGGATGGCGCCTCGATCACCAACTTCGAACCCAATGGCGGCATCACCCAGGTCACCTACACGCCGTCCGCAGAAGCGGTAGAAGAATTCAAGGTGCAGCAGTCAAATTTCAGCGCGGAGTATGGATTTTCCGGCGCAACGATCGTGAACATGATCACGCGTTCGGGCAGCAACGCCTTCCATGGCAGCGCGTACGATTTCATTCGCAACAAGATCACCGACGCGAACAACTGGTTCAACAATGAGAACGGTGTTCCGCTCCCTCCCGTGCACCGCAACAATTACGGCGGCACCGTTGGCGGACCCATCATCAAGAACAAGACCTTTTTCTTCTTTGACTGGGATGGCACGCGCTCTTCCAATTTAGGTACCAATCAGGCGGGTGTCCCCAGCGCCGCCGAACGCACCGGCAACTTCGGCGAATTATGCGCCGCCAATGGCGGTACGTTCAGTCCGGCCGGACTGTGCAGCGTGATTGCGGGACAACTTTACGATCCTTATTCCGGCACGTTCCAAACTCCGGCCAACGGGCCTGCCGGCGCGTACCGCAGCGCCTTTATCCCGTTCAACAACCTCACAACTTATATGAGCCCCGGAAATCCCAATCTGAACGGCACGGCCTACCAGTTGCCCCGGGCGCCCGGAAACCTGATCGATCCTGTCGCTCAGAAGATGATGAACCTGTTCCCAATGCCGAATATCCCAGGTGGTAGCATTTACGACAACTGGATCGGATCGGGAGCCAGCGCCAACCCCAGTGATCAGTTCGACATTAAGATCGATCACCGCTTCAGCGAGAAGAATCTGCTGAGCGCAAAGTACTCGCGGGGCAAGAATAGCTATGCTCCGTATAGCTGCTTCAAGAATTTCACGGATCCTTGCGGGAGCGGACCGAATGGAGGCACGGCACACCTGTTCGCGATTAATGATACCCACACCTTCAGTCCTACCCTGTTATTGACCACCACGTTTGGCTTCACGCGAGGCGCGATGTCGATCGATGCGTACAACCAGAGCCTGAATTCTGATCCCCTCGGTACCCTTGGTTTTCCGTCTTATCTCGAAACCAACGGTTTTCTCGGCGTTCCCGCCATGTTCATCGGCAGCGGATACTATTCCGCTGCTTTCACCAGCATCGGGCAGGACCCTTACGGCAATTACCGGCAGGGCCAGGACACGGGCCAGCTCACCACGCTGCTTACCAAGATCCATGGGAAACACGAGCTGAAGTTCGGCTTCGAGGGGCGGTTGCACCAGCAAAACTACATTCAGACAAACGCTCCGCTCGGCTACTTCAATTTCGGCAGCCTGGGCAGTTCACAGTGCCCCACCCCCGATATTACGGTGTGCGGCGGCGACGGCATGGCCAGTTTCATGATGGGCCAGTTGATCGGCGGCGGGGGGGCTTTCTACGAAGTCCAGTTCGAACCGGCCACGGAAAACTTCCAATACGCCGGATTTGTTCAGGACAACTGGAAGGTAACTCCCAAACTGACTCTGAATCTGGGACTTCGTTACGACGTGTCTCTGCCCAGAACGGAGCGCGACAACCGCATGAACTGGTTTGATCCGAATGTGGCGTCTCCCCTCTCCGTGCCGGGCCTGGGTACGCTTTATGGCGGAGAAATGTTCAATAGCCCCAGCGTGCGCACCAACTGGGAGACGGACTGGAAAGACATCCAGCCGCGGTTCGGCTTCGCCTGGCAGTTCAACAGCAAAACCGTGATTCGCGGCGGCTACGGCATCTATTTCGACCAAACCCGCTCCGGGGCCAATGGCTTGTTGAGCTACGGCTCCCAGGGCTTCAACCAGTACACCAGCGCGGTGACCACTTATCAAAACGATGGCGCGACGCCCTGGCTGCATCTGAGCAATCCGTTTCCCAACGGGCTGATCCTGCCACCGGGAAGCACCCTCGGTTTGTTGAACGACGTGGGTTATGGAGCCGTCGGACCGCTCCGCACGGCCGCGGCCGCCCTGACTCCCTATGAGCAAAGCTGGAGCCTCGGGGTTGAGCGCCAACTGCCTTCCAATATTCTGGTCAGCGTGTCGTACGTCGGCAAGAAAGGTACTCGTCTGTATTTTGCCGGCGGCAACAATTTCGATGTTTTGGGGCCGCAAGTTGAGAAACTAACCCCAACTCAGATTGGCAACCTCGGCAACTATGTTTCGAATCCCTTCGCCTCGGTCCTCACCGGCTCCTACTATTCCAACAGCATTCTTACGAGCCCGACGGTTCAGCAGTTTCAACTCATGTTGCCGTATCCGCAGTTCACCGGCGTGACCACAGACGAGCCGCCGACCGCGAACTCCATCTATAATGCGCTGCAAATCGTGGTGGAAAAGCGCTACTCCAACGGCTTACAACTCTCGGCAAACTACACGTGGTCGAAATCCATCGACGATTCCTCGATCTTCGACACCAATGTGGCCTGGCTGGCGAATTATGGCCCCAACTCGGGCTACGCTCTGCAGGACCCCAATCGGCCGAGCCTGGAACGCAGCCTCTCGACCTTCGACATCCCGTCGCAACTAAAACTGAACTATACCTATGATCTGCCGTTCGGCCGCGGAAGAGCTTTCCTGAACACCATGCCGCGAGCCGTTGATCTCATCTTCGGCGGCTGGAAAACCGCCGGCGTCTGGACCATTCATGACGGCTTCCCGCTTCAGTTTACGGTCGCAAATGGAGGAACGCCCATATGGACTTACGGCCCCCAGCGACCCAATATCACGGCCACCCCGGAGCGCAGTGGCGGCCCCGAGTCTAACTGGATTAACAACTATTTTGCGAATCCGGAGGTGTTCCAGATCCCGGCCCCATACACCCTGGGCAATGCGGCGCGGGCCATCGGAAGCGTGCGCAGTCCTTTCTTCTTCACCACCAATTTGTCCATCCTGAAGGAATTCGCCTTGTCCACCAAGTACGAAGGGATGAAGCTCGAATTACGCCTGGAGGCGCAGAATGCCTTCAACCATCCGGTATTCGGTACGCCGGACGTGCTGGTTGGCGATCCCAACTTCGGCGTGATCAACTATACGGCCGTCGGGCCCCGGCAAGCTCAATTGGCGTTGAAATTCAGCTTCTAGAAACCGGGGACGGAGACCTCAAATCCCGATTTCCTCCGGGCAACAAAGCTGCTCGGGCGTCCCGTCTGCGACTCGGCCCCGAGCTGGCCGGCCCGGTTTTCCTGCCAGCAGCCGGCGCCGCAGTCGCTGCTCCATTTCCCGCACGAAGCCGTTCTCACCCAGGGGCCGGCCGGTTCGCGTTGCCTCCCGGATTCGCTCCGCTTCCGCCTCCTCCGCCACCGGTCGGGGGTATACGAGCGCCGCCAATCGGCCAAGTCTAGCCATGAGACGTATCCGCCTCTCCCAGATGGGCCCATGCGCTGCACCAACCCCATTCGCCCGCCGCCACCACCATCCCAGCCCTTACCGGATTCCTCTCCACATAGGCCAGCGCCTTCCAGCAATAGTTTCCGCCCAGGGCGCACGAGAAATAGCGTTCTGCCAAAAGTGGCCGCTGGTCCGCCGCTTTACGTTCGCGTATCGTGCGTAATCGGCGTGGGTCTCTGCCGCAAGATGCGCGCCAGGGCATCACCTGCCTGCGGCACGCCGATCAGGTGGACGTGATTATCCATCAGGCAATATCCCCACAAACGCAACAGGCGCCGCGCGGAATACTCCCGCAAGAGAGCTTCAAGTAGAGAAAGCGATCCTGCTCCGAATCAAAGATCCGCTGCCGGTTGTTTCCGCGCTGCGTAACGTGGTGCGGTACCCCGACCGCAACCGCGCGAGCCATCCGAGGCATGAAGCCATTTGGTGCGGACACGCGCGATTTCTCGCAGAAAATGGGAATTGAGGTCTCCGTCCCTGGTTTCCCACTCATGGGCGTTCCCTCTATCGCCCGAGCTTCTGCAATCCCAGCCGCTCTTTACCCTCTTCGATGACGTAGAATTTGTCAGCCTCCACGTCGCGAAATATCTGGTGTGCGCCGCTGGGCCAGGTGACCTCGACGGTATCGGCTTTGACGCTTCTTCCCAGGCCGAAATGAGCGCGCAGGTCGCTTTGCGAGAGGTAGCTACCGCCGCCGGCGATCTCGCGGATTTGTGAGATTCCGCCGGCGCTAAGCTTGATCCGTGCGCCCATGGCGTCGCGGTTGCTTTTGGTGCCCACCAGCTTGAAGTTGAGGAAGTGATTGCCGGTGCCCCCGCTGTTGTGCAGCAGCAGCGGTGGGTCGCCAACATTAGCGACCACGATATCCAGGTTGCCGTC
>Ga0187817_10000469_pt1 | contig 17310 bp, 19 predicted proteins | sample NC_wetland_sal_i_17_FD_132431 | JGI IMG/M metagenome (GOLD analysis project Ga0187817, IMG submission 132431) | Wetland sediment microbial communities from Neuse River Estuary, North Carolina, USA - SO4_2 | ecosystem: Environmental > Aquatic > Freshwater > Wetlands > Sediment | place: USA... | reverse complement strand
TGCAATTTCACAGTCAGCCCCCGCCCGGCTTTGCTCCCGTTGAACTGGGCCAGCTCCTGCGCTGGCTCGAGCAATTCTTGCGGCCGCTGGCGCAGCGCGCCCGGGTCAGCATCCAGCTGGATTCTTCGCCCGGCGGAGCTTGGGTCGAGGCCGACCGGCACCGGCTAGAGCAGGTGGTGCTGAATCTTGCCCTGAACAGCTTTCACTTCATGCCCGCCGGGGGCGTGCTACACATCGCCGGCGAGGTGACACCGAATCCTGAACCCAAAGTCCGATTGCAAATCGCCGACACTGGGCCCGGCATCGCGCCCGAAATTCTGGATCGTATCTTTGAGCCCGGGTTCACCACCCGCAGCGGGAGCCCGGGACTCGGCTTGGCGGTGTGCAAGAGGATCATGGAACAGCACCATGGAAGCATCGAGGTGGAGAGCCGTCCGGGTGGTGCCACCTTCACTTTGGAATTCCCCCGGGGCGGAGCATGAGCATGACGGATGCGGCCACGGATCCACGTCTCTCCCCGCAAGTGCTGGTCGTCGATGACGACCCCGGCATGCGGATGGCGCTTGAGACCAGTTTCTTGCGGCATGGCTGGCGGGTGGAGACTGCAGCGGGAGCCGGCGAAGCCGCCGCCCGCTTTCGCCGTCGGCAGCATCGCCTGGTAGTCACCGACATTCGCATGCCGGACGGAGACGGCTTTGCCCTGATGCGTCAAGTGCGCTCTTGGGAGCCGCGCACCGCGGTGATTCTCCTCACCGCTTTCGCCAGCGTGCCCGACGCGGTGATGGCGATGAAAGATGGAGCCTGCGACTATCTGGTTAAACCGGTGTCCTTCGAGCGCCTGGAGCAGGCCGCGCAACAAATCCTCCATCGGGCGCAGGCCAGTGCAGAAGACGTGGAATTGGTGGGGCACTCGCCGGCATTGCTTCGGGCCATCGGCCGCGCCCGGCGAGTCGCTGCGAGCGACGCGGACATTTTGATTCAAGCCGAGAGTGGTACCGGCAAAGAACTGTTCGCCCGCATGATCCACCGGCTCAGCCCGCGCTGCGAGCGTCCTTTCATCGCCCTGAACTGTGCGGCTTTTCCGGAAAGCCTGTTGGAGAGCGAGTTGTTCGGGTTTGCCAAGGGAGCGTTCACCGGGGCGATCGCGGCCAAGCCGGGAAAGTTTGAGCTCGCCCACGGAGGTACCTTGTTGCTCGACGAGGTAGGCGAAATGCCGCTGGCGCTGCAGCCCAAACTGCTGCGCGCCCTGCAGGAGCGGGAATTTGACCGGTTGGGCGACACGCGTTCGATAAAAGTGGACATCCGGGTGATCGCCACCAGCAATCGTCCGCTCGAAGCCCTGGTGCGCGCCGGCGAGTTTCGCGCCGACCTCTACTACCGTCTCAATGTCATTCCGCTGACTCTGCCCCCGTTGCGCGAGCGCCCCGAGGACATTGCGGAACTGGCCCGGCACTTTGCCAATCTCTACACCGCTGGGGGAATGTCGCCGCGCATGGCGCCGGAGTTTCTGGCCCGCTTGCACCAGCATTCCTGGCCGGGCAACGTGCGTGAACTGGCCAACCTGATGCGCCGGGCGGCGGCTTTATGCACGGGAGAAATCGGAATCGAAGTGCTGGAGCCGTCCGATCTTGGGGTTAGTGTGGCGGCCACCTCCTCGGTGGAAGCGTTTCACGCCGGCGTCTCGCTTGAGACCATGGAAAAACGGCTGCTGCAACTGACCCTGGACGCCACTGCCGGCAACCGTTCGCGCGCCCGAAATGCTCGGTGTGAGCCTGCGCACGGTGCGCAACAAGATTCGCGACTACGGACTGCCCTCTAAGAAAAGTTACGCCGAGGAGCTATGCCCATGATTGACGATCCGGCCATTACCGCCTTATCCCATTTTCTTGATTGGAATGTATTGCGCAGCGAACTGGTCATGTCGAATCTGGCCAATATCGATACTCCCGGCTATCGCACCCGCGATATCGATTTTCGCCAGCAGCTGGAACAGGCCGGCAGCAATTTGGAGTACGCCTCATTGACCCCCGCCGTACGCCAGGTGCAGGGGCTGATCGGGCGGCCCGACGGCAACAACGTGAGCCTGGAACGCGAAGGCCTGCTTTTGGCGGACACCCAGCTGCGCTTTAACGCGGCGGTCCAGCTGCTGCGCGACCGCTTCAAGATGCTGTCCAGCGCGATTCACGAAGGGAGCCCGTCATGAACCTGTTCGCCATGCTGGAAGTCAGCGGCTCGGCGCTCACCGCGGAGCGTCAGCGGGCGGAGGTGGTCACCAGCAACCTGGCGAACCAGGAGACCACCCGCACTCCCGAAGGCGGGCCTTACCGGCGGCAGCTGGTGGTCTTTCATACCCGCCGCATGCCACGCTTTCCCATCATGCTCGCCGGCCTGGGAAGCATGGCGGCAAAGGGTGTGCAGATCGACCAGGTGATCGACGACCCTCGTCCGCCGATCGAGCGCTATCAGCCCGGACACCCGGATGCGGATGCCAAGGGATACGTCGCTTATCCGGCGATTGACCCGGTCGAGGAAACGGCAGACCTGCTGGGCGCGGTGCGGGCTTACGAGCTGAATGCCTCGGCGGTGCAGTCTATCAAGACCATGATCCAGCAATCTCTCGACCTGCTGCGTTGAAGTCGGGAGGTCCGAGGAAAAACCATATGTCAGATGCAATCTCCAGCTTGCGCATTCTTCCCAGTCCAGTGCCGACAACCCCCGCCGGAGTGACCCCGCGGGAATGGGGTTTCACGGAGACCCTGCGCGGGGCCATGGATCAAGTGGAGCAGCTGCAGGGCGATGCCAACGCCAAGACGTCCGCGCTCTTGGATGGCAGTGGCATGGATGTGCACAGCGCCATGATCGCAGTGGAAAAAGCGGATCTGTCGTTCCAGCTCATGATGCAGGTGCGTAACAAGATCGTGGCGGCTTATCAGGAGATTGCACGCATGCAGTTCTAGCCGGTTAGGGGACAGGATTGGAGGCACCGAAAACATTTGCGGAGGCGGTGAGCCAGGCGGGCGCCTTGCTGCGCGGACTCACGCCCCGGCAGCACCTGCTGCTGGGTGGAGGAGCGGCGCTGCTGGGCATCACGCTCTGGCTGTTCGTGGGCATGGTAGGCAAGCCCAAATTCGTCACTCTGTATTCCGGACTGAAGCCATCCGAAGCGCAGTCGCTGGGCAGCCGCCTGGCGGCCAAGAATATTCCTTATGAGCTCTCGCCTGATGGCGGCAGCCTGCTGGTGCCCGCCGAGCAGCTGGACGCCAGCCGTCTGGAGACGGCGGCCCAGGGTCTGCCGCGCAATGCGCGCATGGGTTTTGAACTCTTCGATACTCCCAACTGGGCGGGCTCGGATTTTGCCGAGAAAGTGAATTACCAGCGGGCGCTCGAAGGCGAACTGGAGCGCACGCTGCAAACCCTCGGCGAAGTGGAAAGCGTGCGCGTGCACCTGGTGCTGCCGCGCGAATCGCTCTTCACCGAGCAGGAACGGACCGCCAAAGCCGCGGTCATCCTCAAGACCCGCGGAGGCGCGCTCTCCGAACAGGCACAGCTGGCGATTCCCCAGCTCGTGGCCAGCGCGGTCGACGGTTTGCGTCCGGAGAACGTGACCGTGGTCGACGCCGACAGCAATACTCCACTCCTGCACGCCCGCGGATCCGGGGAAAGCGGCGCGGGATACAATCTGGACGAGGAATTACAGAAAACACTCCTGCGCACGCTCGAGCCGGTGGTGGGCGCCGAACATGTGCGGGCCAGCGTGCACGTGGAATACGACCTGAGCACCAGCGAAAACACCGAAGAGGTCTACGATCCCAAGGTTACGGCGACGCTTACGCAACAAAAATCAGAGGAGAACATGGGAGGAGGCGGGCCGGCGGGCATTCCGGGAACCGCCAGCAACCTGCCGGGAAGCACGGCCAGCAAGGCGGTGGTGGCGGCCAGCAACGACACCCAATCCTCTCGCTCGGAAAGCGCAACCTACGCCGTCAGCAGAAGTGTGCGCCACACCACGCAACCGCCAGGGCGGGTGAAGCGGATCGCAGCCGCGGTGCTGGTCGACGACGCCACCGAGGTGGCACAGAAAAACGGCGCCCCGGTCACTACCCGGCGGCGGCGCACTCCGGAAGAAATGAAACAGATCGAGCAGCTGGCGGGAGCGGCCATTGGTCTCGATGCCCAGCGGGGCGACATGCTGGCAGCGCAGAATCTATCGTTCCAGGAGTTGCCCGCGGAAAAACTGCTGCCGCCGACCCGGCTGGAGTCCACGCGCAAGCTGGTTCTCCAGTGGTCGGGCCTGTTGCGCTATGGGGGAATTTTCGCCCTCTTTGCGATCGTCTACTTCCTGGTGCTGCGTCCGCTGAAGAAACAGATTCTGGTAACCCTGCGCGAATTGCCGGCGCGGGTGGCGCGCAGCCCCAAAGAACTTGGCCAGGCGGCTACGGCAGCGGCCGTGGTGGCGGGGAGCGTGGAAATTGAGCTGCCTCCCGGGACCGAACAAGCGCGGCGAGCGGCCGCGCTCAAGCGGCAGCTGACGGAAAAGGTAAAGAACGAGCCTGCCGCCGCCAGCCGACTGGTGCAGGGCTGGATCCGCGAGGATGAGAAATCGTGAACCCGGCCCAAAATCCACCCGGCGGTGTGCGCAAGGCCGCGGTCTTGCTGGTGCTCCTAGGCGAGGAAAGCGCCAGCCAGATCTACCGCCATCTCCCCGAACAGGATCTGGAGCAGCTCACCCAGGGCATCGCCGAGTTGGATTACATCGATCCGCCGACCGCGCTGGCAGTGCTCGAGGAATACCATCGCATGGCCCTGACCCAGGATTATTTGGCGCAAGGGGGCACTGACTATGCGCAGAAGCTGCTGATCAAGGCTTTCGGGCAAGAAGGGGCGCAGCAGTTGTTGCGGCAGGTGTCGCACGCGGTCGAAATGAGCGCCGGCAAACTGGACTCGCTGCAGAAAGCCGATCCCCAGCAACTCGCCAAGTTCCTGGAAGAGGAGCATCCCCAGACCATTGCGCTGACGCTGGCCCATCTGGACGCCAAGCAGGCTTCTGAGCTGTTGATCCGGCTGCCGGAAACCTTGCGCGCGGAAGCCATCAAGCGCATGGCGCAGATCCGGCAGTTTTCCCCGGAGATCGCGCAGAAGGTTTCGATCGCGCTGCACAAGCGGCTGGAGGCGCTGGGCGAGCAGCACCGGCGGGCCTATGCGGGATTTCAAGGGGTGGCGGATCTGCTGAACCGCATGGATCCGGTGCAGGCCAAGGTGATTCTCGAAGCCATCGAAAAGGAAGATCCGAAGGTGGCTTTAGGAATTCGCAACCTGATGTTCACCTTCCAGGACCTGCTCGGCGTGCCCGAGACCGGAATCCGCGATTGGCTGGGCCAGCTGGACAAGAAGACGCTGGCCATGGCGCTGCGCGGGGCCACTGAGGAATTGAAGAACTACATTTTCAAATCCATGTCCTCGCGGGCGGTAGACATGCTGAAAGAAGACATGGAGGTGCTAGGGCCGGTGCGTTCGCGGGATGTCATCAAGGCGCAGCAGGAGGCCGTGGCTGTGGCGCGCAAGCTCGAAGCCGAAGGCAAGATCAGCCTGGGAGCGGAGGAAGATGAGTACGTCATGTAATCCCCCCGTGAACTCTGAGCCGAACCTCGAAACGCGTCCTTTCCCCTATGCGGAGTTACCCGCATGCGGCGCCACGCCAGTGCCACTGGCGGGAACGGCGGTCGCTGCTCCCGACCCACGCGAGCTTGCACTTCAGGGAGAAGCGGGCGCAAGGGAAGCGGGAAGGCGCGAGGGCGAAGCCCAGGCCACTGCCGCCTTCGATCACCGGCTGGCGGAACTTCGGGAAAGCGTGCGTTCGGCTCTGGCCGAGTTTGCCCGCCAGCGTGACGCCTACTTTCAGCAGGTGGAGGGCGAGGTGGTCCGCCTCGCCCTCAATATTGCGCGCAAGATTCTGCGGCGCGAGGCTCAAGTCGATTCGCTGTTGCTGGCCGGCATGGTCCGGGTGGTGCTGGAGAGGATTGAGAGTGGAACTAAGGTGGTGGTGCGAGTCCACCCTGATCAAGTCTCGGAGTGCCGCGCTTATTTTGCCCAGCATATGGAGCCGCGCCAGGTTCCCGACGTGCTGGAGGATGCCGCTCTGGCGATGGACCATTGCGTCCTGCAGACCGAACTGGGTACGACCGATCTAGGGCCGGAAGTCGAGCTCAAGGAGATTGAGCAGGGCTTGTTCGATCTACTGGAGCGGCGTCCACCGAGCAGCGCATGACCTCCTCGGAACTGTTGTCCACTTATTTCAAACGACTGGATGCCTGCTCCACCCTGCGCTGGCGAGGGCGAGTCACGCAAGTGGTGGGGCAGTTGGTGGAATCGGATGGGCCGTTCTGTTCGGTGGGGGAGCTGTGTGAAGTCATGAACGCAAGCGGGCGAACCTTCCCCGGAGAAATTGTGGGCTTCCGTGGCACTACCGTGCTGTCGATGCCGCTGGAACGCCCGGTAGGGATTCGTTACGGCGACCACGTTGTGACCTGGGGTGCGCGGCCCACGCTGCGGGTGGGGAATGAATTGTTGGGCCGGGTCATAAACGGCATGGGCGAGCCGATCGATTCGCGCGGTTCCTACGAAGGGCGCGAACACCAGGTCCTGGATGCCCCAGCGCCCCAGCCGCTGCAGCGTAATTCCATCCGCGAAGCTTTGGGATGCGGGGTGCGCGCGGTCGATGGATTCCTGACTTGTGGGCGCGGCCAGCGGGTGGGCATTTTCGGCGGCAGTGGGGTGGGGAAGAGCACGCTGATCGGCATGATGGCCCGAAACACCAGCGCCGACCTCACCGTGCTGGCCTTGGTCGGAGAGCGTGGACGGGAAGTACGGCACTTCCTCGAAGAAGCGCTCGGGGAAGAGGGATGCAAGCGTTCGGTGGTGGTAGTTTCCACCTCCGACCAGTCGCCACTGTTACGCATCCGCGCCGCTCTGGCTGCCACCGCAGTCGCAGAATATTTCTGCGCCCGTGGCCGAAATGTCTTACTCGTTGTGGATTCGCTGACTCGCCTGGCGACGGCGCAGAGAGAAATTAGCCTGGCAGCCGGCGAACCGCCCACCGCTAAAGGTTACACTCCATCCGTCTTCACTCTGCTGGCCAGGCTGATCGAGCGGGCCGGGAAGTTCAACGCCGGCAGCATCACCGCTTTTTATACTGTGCTGATGGAGGGGGACGATCAACAGGACCCGCTAGTGGACGGAGCCCGGTCCTTGCTCGATGGGCACATCATGTTGGACCGGCGTCTGGCGGCGCAGAATCACTATCCGCCCATCGCCATTCTCGACAGCATCAGCCGCCTGATGCCGATGGTTTGCTCGGCAGCACATTTGGAAAAGGCAAATGCCCTGCGGAGAATGCTCGCTGCCTATAACTCCTCCGAGGACCTCATTCGCATCGGCGCGTATCAGACGGGAAGCGACCCCGCCGTGGACAAAGCTCTCCTCGTGCTGCCAGAACTTCATCACTTCCTCGAACAAGCACCCGGCGAAGCGGTGAGCCTCGAAGATACGATTACCAAGCTGCTGGCGATCGCCAGCTAACCTCATGGCGTTCCGTTTCTCATTGGATGCGTTGCTGCGGGTCCGGCGAGGCTTGGAGCGCCAGGAGGAGCTGCTGTTGCAAGAGGCCAATCGCCAAGTCTCGGCCTGGCAACGTGAGAGGGACAGCATCAAGACTCAGATCGCGGCCAACGCCCAGCGCGAGCTGCTGCAACTGCAGTCCGGCCTCCATGCCGCAGAATTGCACTTTGATCTGCTCTGCCGTTCAGCTTTGCGGGCACGGTGCCATGCCGTTGAAACCGAATTGTTGAAAGCTCAGGCATTGCAAGAGTCGCGCGCGCGAAGCTTTCGGCTGGCGCGGCAACAGCGCGAGGTTCTGGAAACCCTGCGCCAGCAGCAACTGCAAACCTACCGTCAGCAGTCCGCCCGGCAAGATCAGCGCCGGCTCGATGACCTGTTCCTCGTGCGCCGCGCCTACCTCTCACGTGGCTAACTTTGCCCAATCGAGTTGGGCAAACGTTGCCTCAGAAACCTCACTTCCGCCATGCCGCGGGGTCTCGGTAGTTTCGTGAACTGCGGTCACGGCCGCCGACTGAACGACTTACGCCGTGATCCATTCGGACCGAGCAGGTGGTTGGCATTTGGCGTTTCACATGCTTTTGAAGCAGTTGGCTGGAATGATCCAGCTTGAGATTGAGTGCTGTGTTCACGAACTTGGTCCAATCCGATGCTGCAGTGCAAGGCGCACTGGGGAAATTACCTTCCCCGGTCAGCGGCGGCCAATTCCCAGGTGGTTTTGCAGCCGTGCTGGATATCACGCAGCGCAGTGCTCCAGCGGCGGCAACCAAGCTGGGAGCGATTCCGGCGAGTAGTGGCCTGCCCCCGAACTCCGCCGATAAGAGGCGAGCTCAAAATACTGAACCGGCGCTGGCCGCTGCGGTGCCGCTGGTGATTCCGCAGGTGACCGTGAATGCCCAGCCGGCTGCTCTCCCCGGTAGTCCTGAAGCCGTGGCTCCGCCATCGGAAAGTAAGCCAAAGACGCCCCCCAAGACATCCTCGCCTACCGCGTTCGATGCGGTCTCGCCACAGACGTCAGCTCCGCTGCCGAATACTCTCCCATCGCGGCCGCTAAACCCACTGGGCAGTATCGCGGATTCCGTGGCTACGGCTTCCATCCCGACAGCCCCTTCCCCTAAGGAGACGGAAACTTCTGTTCCCGCGGATGGAAAGCCCGCGACCCCCGCTGGCGTGGTGAATGATACTGGGATAGCTACGACACCGCTGCCGCTCCAAATGACATCCGGCGATCCAGCCGTGAGTGCAACGCCGTCGCAAGGGTCGGGCGAACTATTCGAGATTCCTTCTGTATCGCAAGCGGATCCACCCGGGTCGATTCCTCCGATCACGGCGCTGCCGGCCGATTCCATCGAGCCTGGCGAAGTGAAAGCAAGTGCGCCCAACGTCTCGGCGGTCCCTAGGGGGAGCAACAGCGATGTTGAACCGCAGCTAGATATCTCTATTCTCCAGTCAAACGGACCCGAACTTCCTCCGCCGAGCTTCGAAATGGCGAGAGGCGCGGTAATCCCAGTCGCCACCAGCAAGGCAGTTTCTACCTCGCCTGCGACCACACCAGCTCCGTCGACCTCAGGGTCAACGAATGCTACGTCGACGGACGCTGGGGCGGGCAAGAGAGTCTCACGCTTCTCAGGAGACAGACCACTCGCTTCAGCCCCGCCGCAGCCATCCAGTCTCCAGGAATCCAGGAATTCGACATCCCAGACCCCGACTCGGAACGCAACTGCCTTGCCCGAGTTCTCCCCTCTGAACTGGATGCGGCCAGCGGCCCAGGGCCAGACCCCGCCCTCCGGCATCGTGGGAAATGATCCTGCAAAGAATCCGCCGGAGCCCGTGCTCCCCGTCGGCCAGGATCATCCCGCGCCGGAAATGACAAATGCCCCGGTTGCGGCGACGATCACGACAATACCCAGTTCTGTGGCTGTGGCCGCGACCGCTCCCGAGCCCGCTAAGCCGCAAATTCCGGCTGAAACTTCTGGTAACGCCGTGGCCGATCCGCTGGCCAGTGTTTCTGCGCTGACGGCTCAACCTGCAGGCAATCCGACTCCCGCGTCGCGTGCCCCCGAAGCTACGCTCGATCCCTCCGCTCGCGCACCGATGCCGCCGGAAACCACCGGAGCAGCCGAGGTGCAGACGGCGCGCATAATCGAGGGCGTCGGCCAATCCGAGATGCACATTGGTCTGCGCACCCAGGCTTTCGGCAGTGTCGAAGTACACACCGCATTGCGGGAGACGCAGTTAGGGCTGACGGTGAGCAGCGAGAAAGGGGATCTGCGAAGTTTCCTGCAAGCGGATGGGCCGACATTACAAACCGTGCTTCAACAGCACGATTTGCGCTTTGGAAACATCCGCTTCTTGCAGACAGAGACCGGCCACAGTTCGGGCTTTTCCAGCAATCCGGATTCGCAACGCCATTCGTTCACCCCGGGTGGCGCCGCGCCCCCGGCTCTTCCGTTGGCGAATCTGACCGAAGAAGAGGAGTCCGGCGAGATCAGTCCGGAAACAACCAGGCTCAGCGTGCACGCATGAAGTAGGAAAAACCACTACTAAGGAGACGAAACCCATGCATATCCATTCTTTGATGACCAACACAGCTTTGCCGCTCGCCAACGCCAGCAGCCAAGCCAACAATCCCGCAAGCACCAAGGCAAGTACTGGCACAGGCACGGGCACAAGTAGTGCTGCCAATCCCCTGCAGAGCACGGACAGCATGTTCATGCAGATTCTGACCGCGCAACTGCAGAACCAAAGCCCGCTTGATCCGGTCGATCCCTCGCAGTTCACGGATCAGTTGGTCGAGTTCAACATGCTCGACCAACTGTCGCAGATCAACCAAACCTTGCAGACTGCTTTTCCGGCATCTGAAGGCACATCGACATCTTCCAGCGCCGCAGTCAATCCGTCCGTTCAAGGAGCGTTCTAAATGCCGAATTTTTCCATTCCGCTTTCCGGGTTAACTTCGGAATCCACTGCACTGTCAGCGATAGCCAACAATCTCGCCAACCAGAACACCACGGGTTACAAGGACACCCAGGTTCAGTTCAGCGATCTCTTTTATCAGAATCTGGGGACTACCGGCGCGGGCGATCCCATTCAGCTCGGAGGTGGCGCCCAGGTCGGCTCCATGCCTTCGATGTTCACGCAGGGCAGCGTGAGCTCCACCGGAGTCCCCACGGACGTTGCTATTCAGGGCAACGGATTTTTTGCCATACGGCAGAATGGCGTGACCAGCTACACCCGCGCGGGAGACTTCTCGGTCGACCAGAGCAATTTTCTGGTCACCGCTGACGGGCAACAAGTACTGGGCTATCCCGCCGTCAACGGAGTGGTGAACACCGGCCAGGCCTTGGCCCCCTTGCAGCTGGGCGCCGGCACCATCAGCCCACCGGTGGCCACCAGCACGGTGCAGATCCAGACCAACCTGGACGCCAGCGCTGCCGTGGGTGACACCTTCTCCACTCCGTTGAACATCTATGATTCCTTGGGTGTGAGCCACACCCTGACGTTCACCTTCAACAAGACCGCAGCCAACACCTGGAACTACTCGGTCTCCATTCCTGCAACCGACCTGAATCCTCTGGTGCCCAAAGGCGGAGGCGCTCCGGTCGCTCAAACTGGAATTCTGAATAGCGGAACCTTGACGTTTGATGGCAACGGCAACCTTACCAGTCCGGCTGCCAACGTCACCGGGATCACCGCAACGTCGTTAGCCGATGGCGCGTCGAACATGACGTTCGCTTGGGATTTGCTGAACGGCACAACCCCAGTCATCACTCAAGTCGCGGGTTCGAGCAGCACCTCCTCGGCCCAACAGAACGGCAGCAGCAGCGGCACCTTGACCGACTTCACCATCGGTTCCAATGGCACCATCACCGGCTCGTTCAGCAACGGAACCACCGCTGCCTTGGGCCAAGTGGCCTTGGCTAACTTCGCGAACGTTCAAGGATTGCAGCGCGTGGGCAACACCAACTACACCGCCACGCTAGCCTCGGGGCAGGCAGTGATTGGAACTCCGGGAACGGCGGGAACCGGTACGCTGGCGGGAGGGGCGCTCGAACTCTCCAACGTGGATATTTCCACCGAATTCGCCAACCTGATCGTGGCGCAAAATGCCTTCGAAGCGAATGCGAAAGCGGTGACCACATTCGACACCATCATGTCCGACACCATCAACATGATGCCAGCAACATAATACAAATTTTGAGCAGGATGCTGGTCTCGTGCCCTGCCTTGGCTGCAAGGTGGGGCACAATTTTCAGAAGTTCTTAATGAGGTCTTCTTAAGCTTCACCTTGTTTTGCCTGCCCTGCTCTTCCTCTCGGGGAGCGACTGGCTCTCGCCGTCGCGCAACTTCAGAGCCAGCAACAAATGCGCGGGCGCACCTTCGATCCTACCGAGCGGCCCGCCATGTGCTTTCCGTTTCTTGAGTACGGCACTGCGATGGCTGGGTTAGCGACCGTCCCCAAACTCGTAGACGAGGTAGCCCCGGCCAATGCCGAGGCCTGGTTGCAGGCCCTGACCCTGCGCTGCGAATTGACGGTGGACATGACGCTCCCCGGCTTCAAAGTCGCCGATGTATTGCGGCTGCAGAAGAATTCGGTGATCAATTCGCACTGGCGTGTAGGCAGCGATGTTCCTCTGCGGGTCAACGGAAAACTGATCGCGCGGGGAGAGTTCGAAGTGGTGGACAGCCATTTGGCGGTGCGCCTGACCGAGTTGGTCTGAGCTGAAACAGGAGAGATGGCATGGAAGACAAGCATGCAAAGCCCAAACTCAACCGCGCATTTTGGCAGCAGACGAGACACGCGCTGCGGACGCTCGTCCGCTCTTGCAGGACGGGTCCGCCACGGCAGTTGCGCGTCTGCGAAAACCTTGCCCTGGGAGAAAAACGCTTTCTCAGCGTGGTCGAGTTTGGCCAGCGCAAGTTCCTGGTCGGTGGGACGGGCAATTCCCTCGCCATGCTGGCGGTGCTTTCCGGCCCGGCGGAGGTTCCGCAGCCAAACCAAGACGCTAGCCGAAGGGAAGAGGTTCCGCTGTGGGAGTTTGTTAACGGAGACATGATCCGCTGTGGCTGAGGCGGGAGAAGAATGAAGGATGAGCGATGAAGGTTCGTTTCACAGCCAGCGCTGTTCTCGCAGCCATCGTCATGTTGCTGCTGGTTCCCGGTGCTTGGGCAGCGGCACCGCGTCCTCATTCCCGCACAGCCCTGCCTTGGACGGCTCCAGGGGGCGCGAGCGGGTCGGTGCCCTGGAACATTGTCGTACTGCTCACCCTGTTGACCCTGCTGCCCGCCCTGCTGCTGGCCATGACGCCGTTCGCGCGCCTGCTGGTGGTGTTTCACTTCCTGCGCCAGGCGTTGGGGACGCAGACCACACCCAGCAACCAGACCCTGATCGGGCTGTCTTTGATTCTGACCTTCTTTCTGATGCAGCCGGTGATCGCGGCTGTCCAGCAAAAGGCAATTTTGCCGTTTGAGGAAGGCCGGGTCGACGCCATCGAAGCGGTGGAGCTGGGAGCGGCGCCGGTCGAGCAGTTCATGCTGCGTTACGCCCGGGAAAAAGATCTGGCCCTGTTCTTGGAATTGGCCAAAGAACCCCGCCCGGCGCGGCCCGAGGATCTGGCCATGCGGGTGGTGATGCCGGCTTACATGTTGTCGGAGCTGAAAGCCGGATTCCAGATCGGCGCCGCCCTCTATCTGTCCTTTCTGGTGGTGGACATGGTGGTGGCGGCGATTACGACGTCGGTGGGCATGCTGCAGTTACCGCCGGTGGTGATTTCCACCCCGCTCAAGATTCTGCTGTTCGTCATGGTGGATGGCTGGAACCTGCTGGTGGGTTCTCTGCTGAAGAGTTTTGCCTAAGAAGAAGGAGAGCGCCGTGTCCCCGCAACAGACCGTAGAACTGGCCCGCAAAACTTTGGAGGCCGCTTTTTGGATGGCGGCGCCGCTGCTGGCCATCGCCACCGTGGTAAGCCTGCTGATCAGCTTGGCGCAGGTGCTGACCTCCCTGCAGGAGCAGACCCTTTCGACCGTGCCCCGGCTGGCGGCCGTGGGCACTGCCGTGTTTCTTCTGCTGCCCTGGCTGGTGCGCCGCATAACTGTATTCACGGTGATGCTGTTTTCCGATTTCCGGCCCTACTTGCATTAGACGCCTATGGAAACTCTGCACCTGGAATCGGCGATCGCGGCGGCACTCTTCATCGGTGTACGCGTCGGCGGCGTGATGTTGTTTGCGCCTTTCTTCAGCAGCGAGAGCAATCCCCTCCAAGTCAAGCTGGCGCTCACCGTGACCCTGACCGCCCTGCTCTACCCCGTTTGCCGTCCGGTTGTGGTCGGCAACGGCGTTCTCGCCTGGATGGGAATCGTCAGCGCCGAGGTTGTGACCGGCTTGCTGCTGGGACTGGCGGTGCAGTTCGTGCTGGAGGCGGCGCAAATGGCGGGACAAGTTCTGGGCATGCAGGCGGGGTATTCCCTGGTCACCCTGCTCGATCCGCAAACCCAGGCAGACACTCCGGTCATGGCCACCTTTCAGCAATTGCTGGCAGTACTGATTTTTCTCCAGCTCAATGTGCACCACTGGCTGCTGCGCGGTCTGGCGGCGAGCTTTACCTACCTGCCCCCGGGCAGCGGTCTGGCAAACCTCGCGGCGAGCTCCACCCTGCTGCGGGCGGCCGGAGGAATCTGGCTGGCCGGAATGCAGATGGCAGCCCCGGTGGTGGTGGCCACCATGCTGGTGGATATCACGCTCGGTTTTCTGGCCAAGGCCTCTCCTCAGATACCGGTCCTGTTTTTGGGACTGCCCATCAAGACGCTGCTGGCCCTGTCTGTCTTTGCCGGCATGCTACTGATGTGGCCCGGCATTTTTGAACGGCGCTTCGCCGCCGGAATTTCGCTGGGGGAGCGGCTTCTGCATCTGGCCCACTAAATAAAGAGAAACCATGGCAAATGGCGATAAGACCGAACAGGCAACACCGCGCAGACGGCAGAAGGCGCGGGAGAAGGGACAACTAGCCCACAGCCGCGATCTGATCTCGGGGCTGGCGGTCGGCACCACCGTGGTAGTCCTGGCCGCACAGGTCCCCAGGTTTGCCACGCAATGGCGCGAGTTGTTACAGCTTTCGCTCGACGCCGCAGTCCAGACGGGTGGCTCCGGTGCAGCTCCGCTGCTGGCCTTGGCAGGCTTCGCCGTGGTGCGCGCCACCGGACTCGTGGTCGGGCTGAGTTGGCTGGCGGCGACTGTAGGAGCCGTGTCCCAGGGCGGGCTGGTGGTGGTTCCTGCCGCGCTGCAGCCCAACTTTTCCCGGCTCAGCCCGGCCACCCGGCTCGAGCAACTGTTCTCCCTGCCCTCGCTCGGACGTCTGCTGAAATCTCTGCTGCCGGGAACAGCCATCGTCTGTCTGGCCATCAGCGTCCTCGCCCGCGAATGGGGCAGCCTGCTGCACCTCGGGCGCCTGCAGGTGGCCGGGATTGCCCGCTATCACTTGGCCCTGATTTTCGAAGTAGCGTGGAAGTCTGCGCTAGTGCTGCTGGTGTGGTCGGGCGTGGACTACCTGATCGAGCGCCAGAAACTCGCCGGCGACCTGCGCATGAGCCGGCAGGAATTGAAAGACGAATACAAGGAGACGGAGGGACATCCCACGGTAAAAGCCCGCATGCGCCGACTGCGGGCGCAGGTGCGGCGGCGGCGCATGCTGCAGGAGGTCAAGCAGGCCTCGGTGGTCATCACCAACCCCAACGAGTTTGCGGTGGCGCTGGTCTACCGGACGGAGATGGCGGCGCCTACGGTAGTGGCCAAAGGGCGCAACCGTCTGGCCCGGCAGATCAAAGACATCGCCCGCTGGCAGGGTATTCCTTTAATCGAGAATCCGCCCCTGGCTCATGCCCTCTACCGCGCGGTCGAAGTGGGGCAATCGATTCCGCCCAAATTGTACGCCGTGGTTGCAGCCATTCTGGCCGCCATCTACCGCGCCCAGGAACGCGCCGAACATGCGTGCGCCCAGCGGGCCAGCGCCCGGGGAGGCAGGTAAGCCATGGCGGAAAATACCCACGCGCTGCCGGGGACGCGCAATCGGGTGGTGGAATGGGCGGTGCCGGTGGCCGCGGTGGCGCTGGTGTTTGTGATGCTGGTGCCCATGCCGTCGTTTCTGCTCGACCTGCTGCTGGCCACGAGCATTACCGCTTCCATCCTGGTGCTGCTCTCGGCGATCAACATTCTCCGCCCGGCGCAGTTCTCGGTGTTTCCCAGCCTCTTGCTTTTGCTCACCCTGCTCCGTCTGTCGCTGAATCTGGCTTCCAGCCGGCGGATCCTGTTGCACGGCACGGAAGGTGCCGCCGCCGCCGGACAAGTGATTCAAGCCTTCGGCCAGTTCGTGGTGGGGGGCAATTACGTAGTGGGCTTCGTGCTGTTCCTGGCCTTGATCGCCATCCAGTACATTGTGGTCAGCCACGGCGCGGTGCGGACCGCCGAGGTGACCGCCCGCTTTACGCTCGATGCCTTGCCGGGCAAGCAGATGGCGATTGACGCCGACCTCAATGCCGGTCTCATCGACGAGGCCGGGGCGCGCGCCCGCCGTGAGCAGATTGCCCACGAGGCCGAATTTTACGGCGCCATGGACGGCGCTGCCCGCTTCAATCAGCGCGATGCTCTGGCCACCATCCTGATTACCGCGGTCAACATCATCGCCGGTTTTCTCATTGGCGTCTTCCAGCTCGACATTCCCTTTCGCGAAGCCCTGAAGACCTACACCGTGCTGACCGTGGGCGACGGCCTGGTGACCATGATCCCGTCGCTGCTGGTCTCGATGGCGGGCGGCATCGTGGTCACTCGCGCCTCCTCGGGAACGAGTCTGGCCAGCGATCTGGGCAAGCAGGTGTTTTCCGGACGCCGTCCGCTGTTCATCGCCGCCGGGGTCATGCTGGCGCTGGCGGCTATTCCCGGCCTGCCCAAGTTCTCTTTCTTTCTGCTGGCGGGCGTGGTGGGGATATTGGCGTGGCGTGCCCCCCGGCCCACCACGGAGAAACCTGGTGGTGCCGGCGCGGGCGAAAAGAAGCCCGCACCGGAATCCATGGAGGATCTGCTCAAGCTCGACGAGTTGAGTTTGGAAGTGGGCTATGCGCTGGTGACTTTGGTCGACGTGCAGCGCGGCGGGCAACTGCTGGCCCGAGTGCGCGCTCTGCGCAGCAACTTGGCGGTGCAACTGGGTTTCATCGTTCCCCCGGTGCACATCACCGACAACGCCCGCTTCAAACCGCAGGAGTATGTGGTCTCGCTGCGGGGAGTGGAAATCGCGCGCTGGGAGATGGCGGACGCTCGCCTGCTGGCCATCAGCTCTGATGCCGCTCCGCCACCGCTCGCCGGTACCCCCACCCGCGAGCCCGCCTTCGGAGTCTCCGCTTTGTGGATCGCGGCTGGGTTGCAGAACGAGGCTCTGGCCAAGGGCTACGCGGTGGTGGATCAGACTTCGGTGCTGGCTACGCATTTAGCCGAGGTCATCAAGCAGCACGCCTCCGAACTGCTCACCCGGCAGGAGGTCAAGAGGCTGCTCGACCGCCTGGCGGAGAGCCATCCCAAACTGGTGGAAGAGCTGGTGCCCAAGCTGCTCAGCCTGGGAGAGGTGCACAAGGTTCTACAGCAGCTTTTGCGCGAGCAGGTTTCGATTCGCGACCTGGCCACCATTCTCGAAACTTTGATCGATACCGCGGCGG
>Ga0187817_10000468_pt1 | contig 17313 bp, 15 predicted proteins | sample NC_wetland_sal_i_17_FD_132431 | JGI IMG/M metagenome (GOLD analysis project Ga0187817, IMG submission 132431) | Wetland sediment microbial communities from Neuse River Estuary, North Carolina, USA - SO4_2 | ecosystem: Environmental > Aquatic > Freshwater > Wetlands > Sediment | place: USA... | reverse complement strand
TGCTCTCCGATGAACAGACCGAGGTCAATCTTCGCGAGCAGTTGATGACTTCTAGCGTCCAACTGATCGAGGCCCTCGGCGGCGGCTGGAACACGTCCCAGATGCCGACCCAGCAGCAAGTCTCCGCCGCCCCGCCGTCCGGTTCGCCCGGTACAGTCTCTCGCTGATAGCCGCCTCACGCCTTCGCCGCCCTCCTCTTCCTTCTTGGCGCCCGGCCTTTCTCTTCGGTGTCATCCCGAACCGTTCGCGTCATTCGCGAAAGTGTGAGGGATCTGCTGTTGCCTTCGTAGCGGCCGCCTTTCAGGCGGGCCAAACGCCTTGTGGATTACGCCTCTTTTGCCCTTCTCTCCCGCGCCTGTCATCCCGAACCCGGCCGCTCTCTGAACGGGGGGAGGGATCTGCTGTTGCCTTTGCTGGCAGGGTTTATCGGGAATCTTTGTAGGTCGCGGTTTTAGCCGCGACATAAAGCCTGCAAAATCACTGCGGCTTTAGCCGCTGAGGTTCGTTTTTGCAGTCGCGACACAGACTCTCCCGGCCTAATCCCAGAGACCCGTTTTACTGTCGATTAGACTGGGTCGCCTCCTTTTTTCTCAATGATTTAGGTGCGTTTCTAATTAGCCGCACTGCCGACATGGAATACCGCAGTAATCCACTTGAAAAGGGATTGACTCCGCAGGGGGAACTAAATTAGCATGCGTCGCTCCGGTACGTGATTGTGATGTACCCCGAATGGAAGGGAGGGCTCTATGCAAATCCAGGGTCTCGTTCCTTACGGAGTGGGTGCTTCTACAGTTTTTCTCCTGTGGCTGCTCTACAAGGTGGCTTCCGGGGGGAAGATCGCCAGCCTCTATGAAGGAAACGACGGGCGCCCGAGCACTTCCAAGTTTCAGTTCTTTTTATGGACGACTGTGGTGGTTTTTGCTTATGCGGCGGTGTATTCCTTGAAGGTCGGAGCCCATCATTTCGACGCTATGAACGACATACCCAGAAACGTGCTGATCGCAATGGGGATGAGCGCGGTCAGCGCGGCGGCGGCGAAGGGCATTACGGTGAGTTACATCTCAACTGGGCGCATAGCAAAAAGCGCAGTCCCGAGCGGTTCGTCAAGCTTCGGTGCGATCTTCCAGGACGACGCGGGATTCCCCGACCTTTCAAAAGTCCAGATGATTGCCTGGACATTCATCGCCATCGTGACATATCTCATCGCCGTGGGCAGCAGGATCCATCAGCGTAATTACTGCTCTCTGCCGGACATAGACAGCGCTCTGATGGTTCTGATGGGGCTTGGGCACGGTGCGTATCTTGGCAAGAAATTGGTGACACAGGATGCGACTCCGCCCAATCCACACTAGCCAACTACTTACGATGCCTCGCGGTGAACCGCGCCCGATACGTTGATACGCACGCCGGCCCGGGTAGGCTTCTCGTCCGAGGGCAAAGCGTAGTAGCGGGTAAGCTCTAGCACTGGCTGGAGGCCAAATGTCTACTGGAACCGACAATCTAAAACACGTTGTCGTACTGATGATGGAAAATCGCTCGTTTGACCACATGCTGGGATTTGCACAGAGTCCAGCTTGGGCGATTGACGGGCTGACCGGCAACGAAACCAACGCCGACTCCGCGGGAAGCGTGGTGCAAGTTTCAAACGACGCGAACTACGCCGGTGACCTAACACCGGACCCAGGGCACTCCGGCTTCGACACGCTAACGCAGCTCTACGGCGACCCCAATACTTCCGTAGTGGCGAATCCAACGAGGAACGGGTTTGTGCGGAGCTACGAGGGGAAGACCGGAAATCCGCTAGCCGCGCACCGCATCATGAAATGCTTTTCTCCGCAGAAGCTGCCCGTGCTGACCCGGCTGGCGCAGCAATTCTGCGTGTGCGATCGCTGGTTTTCGTCCCTGCCTGGGCCGACGTTCCCGAACCGCGCGTTCATGCACGCCGCCACTTCCCTGGGGCGTGTCGACATGGGAATTGACTGGCGCAATCTCTCCCCAACGATTTACGAGCGCCTTGCCGAAAACCATCTCGACTCGGTTATCTATTACCACGATTCCACCATGGCTTCGACGTTCGACGGTCTTGCGGGGAATCCAGATTTCTTCGGTTCGTTCGACGATGACTTTCTTCCGGCCTGCGCGGCGAATGATCTGCCAACCTACAGTTTTCTTGAGCCGCGTTTTGCCAATGATCCCGGCGGCGACGGTCAGCCCGCCTATTCCGCAAGCGATCAGCATCCGGATCACAACGTAAGAGAGGGAGAAGCGCTCATCCAGACCGTTTTCAAGGCCATCTGGGGAAACGTCAAGCTGCGTAACTCCACGCTGCTCGTGATCGTTTACGACGAGCACGGGGGCACATACGATCATGTTGCGCCACCCACCACTGTCAATCCGGACGGCAAAGTCTGGACGAATGACGGCGTCTCTCGTGACCCGTCATTCGATTTCACACGCCTGGGTGTGCGCGTCCCCGCGGTTCTAATATCACCCTACATCCCCGCCGGGATAGATCACACGGTCTACGATCACAGCTCGATTATTGCCACCACGTTCAAACTTTTCCTCCCCCACGTCCCGAACGTGAACCTCACGCTCCGAGATAAGAACGCCAACACGTTCGAAGGCAACCTGACGCTTGCGCAGCCGCGAACCGACCCAATCGACCTGGGCGCGGGAGCCCTGTCTCAGCCGCCCACTGCAGCGGAGCTTGCCCAGCCCATCAACGACCATCTCAAGATGCTGGTCCAACAGGCTGCCATGCTGGAGCAAAGCCTTCCCCCAGATCAGAGATCCGGCATTGACCCAAACACGATTCAGACCGAAGCACAGGCGGCTTCGTACCTGAACGCTGTCAATGCCGAAATCCACCCGAATGCGCCCGGTTCGGGTAACTGATTGGAGGACATGCCCATGCTGACAGGCGATCGCCGTTCAAGATCGAAATGGGGGGGCGCAATCGCGCTGGCTGGCAGCCTGCTGCTGTGGGCGAGTCCGGCCCAGGCCCAAGCGCCATCAGCCGGCAGCACCGCGGTAACTGGAACAACGGATTGGGATCAGTGGAAACGCAACTGCACACTCTTCGATGATTTTGCCAAGAAGTTCATCCCTTGTGCCACTTCGACATTCACATCCCTGCCATTTCATTTTCTTGTCCAAAGCATCGTGCCCGGCAGCGGCGTGGGAGGTGGTGGACGTTACCACCACGATTTCAACTGGGGAAGTGGCGCGCAGAATTGGTTGCAGGCCACGTCAGTGATTACCATTCGCCAGTTTTGGTATGCCGAAGTGAAATTCATCAGCCAGCACGCCATCGTCGCTCCCTGGAATCCGTCGCAAAAGGCGCTGGATCTGAACTTTTACGTTCGCAATCGTTCTTTGCCCATGATGACGTTCTACGGTATCGGTCCGAACACAAACGTCACCACTCCCGTGGAATTCAGCCAGCGGGATACTTCCGCTGGAATGGAAGTCACGACCCCGTTCCCGGAAGCTCCCTGGCTTTCCGCGGGCGGCACCGTCGAAGGGCTTTGGCCCGACATGGGCGGCGTTACGGGCACGAATATCGTTTCTATCCAGCAGAAATACACGGAGCAAACAGCACCCGGGCTGGCGACCCAGCCGCCATTCGTTCACGAGCAGATATTCCTTAATCCGGACGCCTCTTTTTTTGCCGGCCATTTTGAAATTAAATACAACGTTGCCTATAACTTCTATGAAGATGTGAGCACCGGCCACTACTCATTCCGCCGGCTGGAAGCCAAGGCCGAACACGACTTTTATCCCGAGAGGAGAAAGCATGGCGGCGTGATCAGACAGAACTATTTCTCGGTTCTCTGGAGATACGCCGTGTCGGATGCCAGCGCCGGGGACGCGGTGCCCTTTTACCTTCAGGAAACCATAGGCGGCTCGGATATCGATAACCAATCTTACTTACCCGCTTTCAAGGACTATCGTTTCCGGGGCCCCGATCTCATGACGGTCCAGGTTCAATACAATCGCAAAGTGTGCGACTTATGCGACCCGTGCAAGAAGGGCCTAATCCGCACGGTGTGCAGCCACTTGGGGGTCATGGCCGGTTACGACGCAGGGAAAGTGGCTCTGAGGGAAAGCGATCTAGATTTTTCGGATATGCGCCAAAGCTACGAGGGTGGATTCTCGGTTATTTTGGGCAAAGATGTCATCTTTCGAGTAGCTGTGGCCTTCGGCGGTGGTGAAGGTACTCACCCATATTTCAACGTCGGCAACTTCCTGTAGCCGTGTGCCGCATTCCCCGGTCTCCAAAGAGTGCGCGGTTTCGCTACGGTCTGCGACCTCCCCGAATGGGTCGGGACGCAAATGGCGCGCTGCGAAGGCCTGCCGCGGCGGACACAAAGGGCGTGACTGCGGACAAAGCGCCATTCGGGAGAATGGCGTTCCCAGGGGGCGGCAGCGAGGTGGGGAGCGAAGAATTGCCGGCGGATTATGTCGCCCCTGAAGGAGCGACCTACAAAGCGGGCTGCGGCCCTACGGGAGACGAAGATGCCGCTCTGAAGAGAGGCGCTACATTTAAGTCCTGAAGGCGAACGGCAGGTCGCGGCGTCACATGACGATGGTTTTTTGGCTGGCTCGCTGGACGTACCAGCATGGGCTGTACCCTAAATGGGGAAACAGCGAGTGGACGCAGGTCTGCGTCTCCGCGGGAGCCAGAACGATTTCGGCCATGCCGTCCTTGTGCGGAATCGCATAGGTGTGCTGGATGGTGATGGCTTCGAGCGGGTCGTTTGCCGTCTGGTGCGCAAGCCTATGGCGGAGGGAAACATAGTCCGCTGCGTATGCTATGGCCAGGGCCGCAACGGTCCCCAGGAGCGCCCACCTCGCAATGACCCACACCCGTCTCACGCCTCTATCTTATATCGCCGATTGCCGCGCAATGAGATGCCAAATTTGGCGCAAGCCATCTCTTAAGCAAAATTGAAGAGGGATTCTTCGACTGCGAGTCCCGCCCGGAAATCAAAAAGGCGTGATTTCCGGGAAGAAAGACTCCGGGACACTCCGCTCAGAATGACCAGTTGGGAGGCGGGGGGCGCAACGTGATGTCAAATTCCCATTGGCGTACAATGGCTCCCAGGAGGAGTTTTTAGAATGCAATCCTCCTAGAAAAGGAGCGCAACACCATGAGAGATGTTTCAACCAAACTCCGCGCTTGGACGTCCTTTAAATCATTCTCTCTTTTCCTATCGCTGATCATGCTTTTCGCCATTCAAACAACGGCTCAGGACCAGGGCCAATACACGCCTCCGCCTCCTCCTCCGCCCGCGAACCAAGCTCCCGTTCCGCCGGCTCCGCCGCCAGGTCCCGTCCTTGCGCCGGACCAATTGGACCACCTCGTCTCCAGAATCGCGCTCTACCCCGATCCGTTGCTGGCCCAAGTGCTCACGGCTTCCACCTTTTGGGACCAAATCCCCGACGCCGCGGCGTGGGCCAATGAGCATAGCTATTTGAAGGGCGATGCCTTGGCCAACGCCATCCGGGAGGACAATTTGCAATGGGATCCGAGCGTCCTGGCGCTGCTGCCGTTCCCCTCGGTGCTCGACATGATGGCGCAAGATCCCGCCTGGACCCAGCAGCTCGGCAACGCCGTTCTCACGCAGCGCGGCGACGTGATGGACGCGGTTCAGCGCCTGCGCCACGAAGCCAAAAAGTACGGCTATCTGAGCGCAACTCCCTATGACACTGTTGTGGAGGACTCGGGGTATATCGAAATCGAGCCGGTGAATCCGGCTTACATCTATGTTCCGACGTACGATCCGGTGATCTTTTGGGGACTGCCGCGCGCGGGGTTTTTCATCCGCTTCGGGCCGGGGATCGTGATCGGAGCGGGATTCGCTCCGTGGGGCTGGGCGCACCCGCGGTTCTTGTGGGGGACGCACGAAATCTTCATTGACGGGACGGCGTGGCGCCGCGGCTGGGAGAATCGCGGCTTCTACGTTCATCCTTATGAGCACCCGTGGGTTCACGGGCCGGGGCCGAGGGTCGAACACCACCATCGGTAGTAGGTGGGATTAGCTTCGTTTTGCGCTATGGGAGGGGAAGAGGCCGGCGGCGGTTACGCGCGGCTGGCGCGCTGGAGGACTGTGTCACGCAGGCGGACACCCCCCTCCTTGAGCCGGTCGAGAAGCCGACGCGCCCAGACGAACTCCGCCGCCAGGACGCCCAAGCCAAGCAAGATGGTGATCCAGCCCGGGCCTGGGGTCACGGTCATTACGATGCCGAGGGCGAGAAGGGTGAATCCGAAGAGCACCTTCAAAAACCGCCTGGCCTGTTGGATTGTCTTGATCAGCATTTCGTCAATTTGCCCATCGGGCTGTGCATTGATTTGCCCGTCGGGGCTCCCACCCGAGTTCGCAGATGCTGCTTTGTACCCCGCTGGTACATTAGATGCGCCGCCAACCCAAAAGACCTAATAAACTTGCAAGCAAGCAGCGTTCCAACCGGCTGGCGCGCGAAGCAGGTGCGCGGAATGGTTGCGAAGCGCGTATGTGGTGCTGATAATGGACTTCGGCTGATGCGGTCTCCGCCGGTGTGCGCGAAAATTCCGGCGAGGGCCGGAAACATTCCAAATCCAGTAAAAATTTGTCAATCGAGGAGCAAAAAATGGAACTCTCGAGCGTGCGCATGGAGATTCCCGAGGGCGCAAACCTGATTCTGGGCCATTCGCATTTCATCAAGACGGCCGAAGATCTATACGAGGTGGTGGTCAACACCGTGCCGGGCGCGAAATTCGCCGTGGCTTTCAACGAGGCTTCGGGGCCGTGCCTGATTCGTTGCGAGTCGAACGACGACGAACTGCGCCGCGCCGCCATTGCCAACGCGCAGGCCATCGGCGCGGGGCACGTGTTCGTTCTGCTGGTCCGGCAGGCGTATCCCATTAACTTGCTGAATCGCGTGCGCGACTGCTTCGAGGTGTGTTCGATCCATTGCGCCACGGCGAACCCCGTGGAGGTGATCGTCGCGGAGACGGCGCAGGGACGAGGAGTGCTGGGCGTGGTGGACGGCAGCGCGCCGAAGGGCGTCGAAGGGCCGGAGGACGCCAAGCGCCGCCATGAGTTCGTGCGCAAAATTGGGTACAAGCTGTGAGGCTGGGAAGCAGGGGAGCCGAGAGCCAAGGAGCAGAAGTCAGAATTTGATGACGACGCCTCCGGAGATTTTGGGGCTGTACTGGTAGGTGCTGAAGAAGCGAGTGCCGACCATATCGGCCCCGACGCGTAAAGCCAGCCGGCTATGGCGGGGGTTGAGGTCAACGCCGCCACCCGCTTCGAAGGCAAGTGCGCCCTGGCTGCCGAAGGGGGTCTGGGGTGTGAAATGAGCGCCGCCGGCGAGGGCGTGGGCCCAGACCTCGATGCCGCGCGGACCGGTCCAGCGGACGCGCCCGCCCCCCATGCCGAGCGCTAATGTCGCGGTGTTGCCAAGCTGCGAGCCGAAGGCGCCTAGCAACGATCCCTCCGCGCCGATCCAATCGTGGTTCGGGATGTAGTAAGAGATCGAAAACTCGAATCCGTTCAGATCCACCGTGGTTTTGGGGACTTCGTAGAAGCGGACGAAGGCGTAGCCGGCATACACCTGCCAATCGTAGGTGGGCTGAACACCATAGACGATCTGCGCGGGAGCGGGATCGGGCGTGGCTCCAGCGCCGGATGCCAGAAGAAGAGTGCCGCAGAAGAGCAGTATGATCCGTTTCATCCTCTATCTCCCCAAGCTTACCTGCCATAGGCAGGTCTGCCTCGTCCTTCCATTTAACGGGCATAGGGCCGCTGGCGTCCATTCAATTTGACAGGGGTGGATACGAGAGAATTAACGTCGGAGGAGAGGCGGCAGAGGGGGCGCTAGAGGTGCTTGTGGCAGCGGGCGTCCAAGGAGAATGCGCCGGGGCCGGCGGCGATCAGGAAGAGCAGGGAACAGAACATGGCGAAATCGGTCCGGGCGTCGCTGACCACGTACCAGAAGCCGCGGCCCGGCTGGGAGAGTTCAGGGAATTTGGTCGTGATGATGGCGGTCGAGATCACGATCAGCAGCGGGATCGCCGCGGCCCTGGTCCACAGGCCGAGAAGCACCAGCGAGCCGCAGACGATCTCAAAGGTTCCCACGAAGTGGGCGGTGAAATAGGGGTGGGGGAATCCGATTTTGTCAAAGCGAAGGACGCCCATGTGGGGATCGGTGAACTTGAGGATGCCTTGCGTGAGGAAGATCAGGCCGACCGGGAGCCGGATGAGGAAGATGCTCGCCGGGCCTTGCGGCGTCTTGAAGAAGAAGTGGAGCAACATAGGCTACTCGTAGCGGCGGAGCGTAGAGGCCATCTGGTGGAGGCGGGAATCCACGCGGGCGAAGACGGTCGCGGGCTCGAATTTCCCGGCGGAGTTGCGCTTGCCTGCGGGGAGGCCCGTGAGGATTTCGATGCCCTCCTCGATGGTAGCGACGGGATAGACGTGGAACCTGCCATCGGCGACGGCTTCGATCACTTCGTCGCGCAGCATCAAGTCGTCCACATTCTCGGCGGGAATCAGCACGCCTTGCTTGCCGGTGAGGCCCTGGATGCGGCAGACGTCGTAGAAACCCTCGATCTTCTGATTGACCCCGCCGATGGGCTGGACATCGCCGTGCTGGTTGACCGAGCCGGTGACGGCCAGGTCCTGGCGGATGGGGAGATCGGCGAGCGCGGAAAGCAGGGCGTAGATTTCCGTGGAGCTGGCGCTATCGCCATCCACGCCGGAATACGATTGCTCGAAGCAGACGCTGGCGGAGAGCGAAAGCGGCTTATCCTGCGCGAAGGCATGGCGCAAATAGCCGGAAATGATCTGCACGCCCTTATCGTGAAAGCGGCCGCTGAGGCTGGACTCTCGCTCGATATTGATGATGCCGCTCTTTCCCAGGGCCACGGAAGCGGTGATGCGCACGGGCTTGCCGAAGGCGTAGCCGCCGATTTCTAGAACGCTCAGGCCGTTGACTTGTCCGACGCGCTCGCCGTCGGTGTCAATAAAGATCTGCTTCTGTTCGATCATTTCGCGGATTTTGGTTTCGAGCAGGTTGTGGCGCTCGATTTTGGAATCGAGGGCCTGGCGGACGTGAGCGGCGGTGACGATTTCGGAATCCTCGAGGCGGGCCAGATAGCAGGATTCGCGGGCCAAGTCGGCGAGATCGAAGAAGCGGGCGGTGATCTTGCCGCGCCTGCCGGCCAAGCGGACGCCGTGCTCGAGAATGGCGGCGAAAGCGGAGCGGTCGAAGGGAAGAAGATGCTCGTCGTCCGAGAGCTTGCGGAGGCGACCGGCGTAGCGGCGGACGACCTCTTCGTCCCACTTCATTTCTTCGTCGAATTCGACGCGGACCTTGAAAATTTTCTTGAAGTCGTCTTCGTAGTTGTAGAGAAGCTCGTACATCTCGCGGTCGCCGATGAGGATGATCTTCACGCGGACATCAATCGGCTCGGGCTTGAGGGCGGAGGGACTGAAGGGAAAAAACACGTCCACGGGCTGGATCTCGAGCTTGCCGTGATTGAGTGTGCGCTTGAGCGTGCGCCAGACGCCGGGCTCGGTGAGCGTGTCGAGGGCGTACATGACCAGGAAGCCGCCGTCGGCGCGCAGGAGCGAGCCGCCGCGGAGGTCCATGAAATCGGAGTTCCAGCCGCCGCGGGCGTCGAGATTGCGATGGACGGCGCCGAAGAGGTTCGAGTAGGTGGGCGTGGTCTCGAAAATGACGGGGCGCTTATCCTGCTCGCTGTTATGCGCCAGGATCACGTTGATGCCGTAGACGCGGAAGGGATCGCGGTCGGGGCGCTCGGGGCGAGGGCTAAGCTCCTGCTGCCCCGCCGGGGGCTGCTCGTCTTCGCCCTCGCGCTCGCGGAAGGGTTCGAGATTATCCAGGATGTGGTGGCGGACCTCCTCGAGATATTCGGCGATATGGGGGCTGGGATATTTCTCCTTCAGCTCCTCGATCACTCCATCCACGAGGACGGATGCGGCTTCTTGCTCGAGGTAGCTCATCTCGCTGGCCAACTCCCGGGATAGAGAGAGGGTCTTGCGGTAGACGACCGTAAATTCCTGGCGAAACTGGTCGTATTTGCGTTCGAGCTCTTCAGCGGCGGTATTTTCCAATTTTCCGTCCTGGACGAGCTTGGGGATTTCCTCGATGGGGACCATTTGGCCTTCGAGGACGGGGAAAATCTCAGGCAGCGCGACGGCGCCCACCTGCATGCGGCCGAGGGCGAACTGCTCGCGAGCGATGCGGCGCGTGAAATCGTCCATCAGCTCCTTTTCGCGCTGGCTGAACCGCTCGACGATGCGGGTTTTCTGCCGCTGGAAAGGCTCACCCTCGAAGACTTGGGGGATGCGGCGGCGGAGGAAATCAATGCCGGATTCAACTTCTTTCTTGAGGGCGTTGGCGTGGCCGGGAGGGAGGGTAAGCAGCCGCGGTCGGTCGGCGTTCTTGAAATTGTTGACGTAGCAGCGGTCGGGCGCGGGCTCGCTGGTAGGATGTATCTCCTCGATCATGCGGACGATCATGCCGCCGCGGCTGGTGCCGGAAAGGCCGCAGACGAAAAGGTTGTAGCCGGAGGCGGTCATGTCCACGCCCATGCGGAGGGCGCGTAGGGCGCGGTCCTGGCCCAGATCGCCGGGGATGGGCTCGATGTCGGCGGTGGTCTTGAAGGGAATGCGCGAGGGATCGCAGCGCCACCGGAGCTTTTCCGGAGGAAGGCTCGCGTGGTGATTCGAAGCGACTTTTTTGGGCGGCGGCATTCGCGGTGCTCCAGGTTAGACCCGACTGGAGACTGATAGTTGCAATTCAGGCGTTTGTCAACACCCCGGCACGGCCAGGGCGTCGAGAAGTGAGAATGCCAGCCGGGGCGCTCATTGCCGGGGCGAGCGGTTGCCCATCTGGACGCGGCTGTGATGGCGGCTGTAGCTGAAATAGATAAAGAAACCGATCACCAGCCAGACGATCAAGCGAATCCAGGTGTCGCGAGGCAAGCCGGCCATCATGAGAAGCGCGATCGCCATGCCCATGATCGGCACGAAGGGGACCCAGGGAGTCCGGAACGGGCGAGGCGTCGAGGGATGCGCCCGGCGGAGGACCCATACGCCCGCGCAGACAATCACGAAGGCCAGGAGCGTGCCGATGCTCACCAGTTCGCCGAGGATGGCGATGGGGATCACGGCCGCAAAGGCGGCCACGAATATCCCGACAAAAATCGAGGAGAGATAGGGCGTGCGAAAGCGGCGATGCACCTTGCCGGCCCATTTGGGGAGCAGGCCGTCGCGCGACATCGAAAAAAAGATGCGGGATTGGCCGAGCAGCATCACCACCATGGTGCTGGTCAAGCCGCAGATGGCACCGAGCTTCACCAGGAAGCTGCCCCAGCGGACTCCGGTCTCGTCAATTCCCACGGCGATGGGGTCGGGTACGTTGAGAGCCGTGTATTTCACGAGGCCGGTCAGAACGCCGGCGACCAGAATATAGAGAATCGTGCAGATCACGAGCGAGCCCAGAATGCCGGCGGGCATGTCGCGCTTGGGATTCTTGGCCTCCTGCGCGGCGGTGGAGACGGCGTCGAAGCCGATGTAGGCGAAGAAAATCACGGCGGCGCCGCGCACCACGCCGGACCATCCGTAGGAGCCAAAAGTGCCGTTATTCGGCGGAAGAAATGGATGCCAATTGGCGGCGAGAAGAGCGGAGTGCCGGCTCAGGTAAAAGGAGCCGAGGCCGATGAAGATCAGCAGGACGCCTACCTTGACGAAGACGATCGCCGCGTTCAGATTCGCGGATTCCCTGATGCCGATCACCAGAACGATGGTGACGAGCGCAATCCCGAGGAAGGCGATCAGATTGATAGTGCCGGAGGCGTGGGGAAGGGAAGCGGGGTCCACACCGGCGGCCTGGAGCGTCGGCAAGATGCGGCGAAGCATTTCCCAGCGGTTGTGATAGAGCACGAATTGAGTTCCGGGCGTGCCGGCAAGCGCGGGCGGAATGCGGATGCCGAAATCCTGAAGGAAGCTGATCACGTAGCCGCTCCAGCCGGAGGCGACGGTCGCGGCGCCGAAGGCGTATTCAAGGATCAGGTCCCAGCCGATGATCCAGGCGAAGATTTCGCCGAGCGTGGCGTAGCCGTAGGTATACGCCGAGCCGGCAATCGGAATCATGGCCGCGAACTCGGCGTAGCAGAGTCCTGCGAAGACGCAAGCCACCGCCGCGAGCACGAACGAGAGGATGATGGCAGGGCCCGCAAAGCTGGCCGCCGCGTAGCCGGTGAGGACGAAAATCCCGGTGCCGATGATCGCGCCGATGCCAAGCGAAATCAGATTGGCAGGGCCGAGGGCGCGCTTCAGGGAATGTTCATGCGTCTCGGCGGATTCCTCGAGGATGGCGCTGAGCGGCTTGGTCCGGAGCAGTGGATTGCCCATTCGCGATTTTCCTCTTCAACGAACCACGAAACGGCTACACGGGCGTCGGGTGATTCTCTTTTTCCGCCCGCCATTTCCACAGAAAGTAGACTGGAACGCCTAGCAGAACTAGGATCAGACCCGGCCAAGTATACTGCGGCTTGTAGCGCAACAACTGGATTTCCAGAAAGATAGCCATCAAAAGATACAGCGCCGGCAGGAACGGATAGCCGAAGGCGCGATAGGGGCGGTTCATTTCCGGGCGCTTCCAGCGGAGCAGGAAAAGGCCTATCAGAGTGAAGATGTAAAAGAGGACGACGGCGAAAATCAGGAAATCGAGCAATTGGCTGTACGTGCCGGAAAGGCACAGGATCGAGGCCCAAACACATTGGACGGTAAGCGCGGCGCCGGGAGCGTGATCGCGGTTGACGCGGCCGGCGAAGCGAAGGAAGAGGCGGTCCTTAGCCATGGCGTAATAAATGCGCGCGCCGGAAAGAATCAGGCCGTTATTGCAGCCGAAGGTGGAGATGAGAATGGCCCAGGCCATCCAGAGCGCTCCGCGCGAACCGAAGATGACTTCAGCGGCGGCTGTGGCCACTCGGCCGCCGGCCGCGAAGTCAATTCCGCGCGCGAGCGTGGTCGAGCCATAAGGATCGCCGGAGAGGGGCAGCACGCGCAGATAGGCCACGTTGGCGAGCAGGTAGAGCACGATCACGATGCTCGTGCCGAGAGCGAGCGAAAGCGGCAGGTTGCGCCCGGGATTCCTTACCTCGGCGGCGGTGAAGGTGACGTTGTTCCACGCGTCCATGGCGAAGAGCGAGCCGACCATGGCCACGGCCGCAAGCGTGAGGGTTCCCACCACCCATTGCGGATTATCCGGCGGATAGGGGTGCAGCATGGCCCAGCCGGCGTTGCGCCAGAAATCGGTGAAGTTGATCTCTCGGGCGATATCCGTCGAAAACCAGAATCCCATCACGACGAGAGCGGCGAGCGCGCCCGTCTTGGCGATGGTGAAAATGTTTTGCACGATCTTGCCGGGCAGCAGGCCGCGCGCGTTGACCCATGTGAGGAAAACGATGGAGAGAATTGCCAGAAGGTTCTGGCGGTTGAGGCCGATGTCGTAGGGGCCGAGCGAGCCGAACCAAAGCTGCCACGGGCCGAACGTGCCGAGCTTGCAAATCCAATCGGAGGCCGAGAACCACGGCCAAATCACGGCGGCGAATTTGGCGAAGGCGATGGCCACGGCGGCGATGGTGGCCGTCTGAATCACGAGCAGCATCGTCCAGCCGTAGAGAAAACCCCAAATCGGGCCGAGCGATTCGCGCAAATAGACGTACTGGCCGCCGGCACGCGGCATGGCCGCGGCCAGTTCGCCGTAGCTGAGCGCGCCGATGAGGGTCATCACGCCGGAGGCGAGCCACACGGCAAGCAGCAGGCCGGGGCTTTGCACCTGACGGGCAATGTCGGCGGAGACGATGAAAATGCCGGAGCCGATCATCGAGCCGACAACAATCATCGTGGAATCGAATAGGCCGAGGCCCTTAACCAGCTCGCCCGGAGCGTCGGGCGTTTGCGTCGTCGTGCTCACAGCAGTTTGCGAGTTTTGGGGCATGGATGTTGTCGCTTCAATTGCGGGGCGGCCGCAGGCGCTCGGCGGTGGCCAGGTATTCGCGCGCACGCGCGGCCGGATCGTGCGCTTCCAGGAGATCGCGGATCACGGCGACCGAATCCGCACCCGCGCGCCACACCTCGGCGGCGGATTCCAGGGTGATGCCGCCGATGGCTACCAGCGGTTTGCGGGTCAAGCGGCGAGCCTCGCGGAGAAAACCGATTCCCACGGTTGGATCGGGATTCTCTTTTGTTGATGTCGGGAAGACAGGCCCCACGGCAATATAATCCGCCGAAGTTCGGGCCGCTTCGCGCAATTGATCGAGATTGTGTGTCGAAACGCCCACCCAGAGCGACGGGCTGCACATGCGGCGCGCCTCCTCGACGGGAATATCGTGCTGGCCGACGTGAACGCCCGCAGCGCCGGCGAGCAGGGCAATGTCCGGGCGGTCGTTGATGATGAGGCGCGCGCCAAGGGGCGAAAGCTGTTCGATCAACCGCTTGGCTTCGGCGAAGATTTTTCGCGCGGGCGAGAGCTTGTCGCGGAGCTGAATCAGGCGCACGCCTGCGTCCGCCAGCTTGCCGGCCAACGCGACCGGAGAATCCTTTGCGAGGCTCGGGTCGAGAATGACGTAGAGCGAAGGGAACGATGGAATGGCCACCATCGTGCCTATTTTACTGCCGCGGCGGCGCGCTGTTCGAGGAAGTGGGTATCGAATTTTCCGGCGATAAAATCCGGGTCAACGAGGATTTTCTTGTGCAGCGGGATGGTCGTCTTGACGCCTTCGATCACGAAGCCGTCGAGGGCCCCGCGCATGCGCGCGATAGCTTCGGCGCGGTCTTGGCCGTGCGCGACGAGCTTGGCGATCAGGGAATCGTAGTAAGGGGGAATCACGGCGTCCACGTGTGCGGCGGTGTCCACGCGAATTCCCGGTCCGCCCGGCACTCGGAACGCCGTGATGCGCCCGGGCGAGGGAGCAAAGGTGTCAGGATCTTCGGCATTGACGCGGCACTCGATGGCGTGGCCTTGCGCCTTGATCGGGCCGGAGAATTCGTGGCCGAGCTTTTCTCCCGTCGCCAGGCGAATTTGCGATTTCACCAAATCCACGCCCGTGACCATCTCCGTCACCGGATGTTCCACCTGGATGCGAGCATTCATTTCGATGAAGTAAAGGTTTCCGGAGGGATCGCGGAGGAACTCGACGGTTCCAGCGCTGGAGTATCCGATTCTTTCGAGCGCCTCGACGATTTGGCGCCCCATGCGCTCGCGGGTTTGCTCATCCATAGCCACGGAGGGAGATTCCTCGATCACTTTCTGGTGGCGGCGCTGAATCGAGCACTCGCGCTCGCCGAGATGGATCACATGGCCGTGGCGGTCGCCGAGGACCTGAAATTCGATGTGCCGCGGGCGCTCGATCAGCTTTTCCATGTAAACCTTCGGGCTGCCGAAGGACTTTTCGGCCTCCATGCGTGCGGTTTGGAACGCCGGAATCAGCTCGCGCCTGCTGTGAACCACGCGCATGCCGCGCCCGCCGCCGCCCTCCGCGGCCTTGATCATCAGAGGGAAGCCGATCTCCGTTGCTGCTTTTCTCGCGGCGGCTTCATCCGGAACGATGCCGGCGCTTCCGGGAATGATAGGCAGCCCGGCGGCGGCCATTTCGGCGCGCGCGCGGTCTTTCTCGCCCATCAAGCGGATGACGGCGGGCGAAGGGCCGATGAAGGTGATGTGCGAGGTTTCGCAGACCTCGGCGAAATTGGCGTTTTCGGAAAGAAAGCCGTAGCCGGGATGGATCGCGTCCACATTGGCGATTTCGGCCGCGCTGATCACCTGGGGAATGTTGAGGTAGCTTTCGCTTGGGCGCGGAGGGCCGATGCAGATGGCCTCGTCGGCGAAGCGCACGTGCAAGGCGTTGCGGTCGGCCTCCGAATAGACCGCGACCGTGCGGATGCCCAGCTCCTTGCAGGCGCTCAGGATGCGCAGGGCGATTTCACCGCGATTGGCGATCAGGATTTTTTGGAACATTGGTTCCGGGGTCTTGGACCGAGAGCTATTTTTTGCGCTGCTTAAGGCGGATGCCGAAGAGCGGTTCGCCGTATTCCACGGGATGGCCGTTCTCGGGGAATATCCGCACCACTTCTCCTGCTATATCCGATTCGATCTCGTTCATCAGCTTCATCGCCTCGATGATACAGAGGACTTGGCCCGTCTCGACGTGATCGCCCAGCGCGACAAAGGGCACGGCATCGGGGTTCGGCGCGGCAAAGAATGTGCCGACAATCGGCGATTTGATCACGTGAACGTCCGGAGGGAGGCCCGTTTCCGCCGGCTCAGGCTCGCGCGCACCGGACGTTTCCGCCACGGCGCCAATTCCCGCCGTGGCCGCTAATGCGGAGGCGTCCGCTGGGGAAGGAGTCTGCCCCGAAGCGCCGCGCGGATGCGAGGAAGTTTTCCTCAGCCGGATCCGGACGCCCTTGCGCTCGTATTCGAATTCTTCCAGGCCGTGCTCTTGCATAAAGTCAAGGACATGCTTTACGGCCTTGAGGTCCACGCCGTGGATTTCGTCGCCGACGCTATCTTTTGGTTTCGGTTTTCTGGTCATTTAGAGTTCGAGAAGGTCTCGCGGAGCCGTGGTCATGTCCACAGCGCCCGCCGCTGTCACAGCCACGTCGTCTTCGATGCGAATGCCTCCAAAACCCTCGATGTAGACGCCCGGTTCGATGGTGATGACCATGCCTTCCTGGAGAACAGCATCCTCGCCGCGGCCAAGTCGCGGCATCTCATGAACTTCCAAGCCTAGTCCGTGGCCGGTACTATGGGTAAAGTAGCGAGCCAGCCCGTGCCGCTTCAATGCGCTTCGCGCCGCCCGATCCACGTCCCCGGCTCGAACGCCCGGCTTAACGGCCGCTTTGGCGGCCGCTTGCGCCTCCCAAACGGCGTCATAGAGGTTTCGCACGCGCCGGCTGGCCTTGCCCACAAAAACCGTGCGCGTCATGTCACTGCAATAACCGCGAAGTATAGCACCCTGGTCGAGGACGACCAAATCGTTTTTCCTGAGACGTTTGGCTGTAGGCCGCGCGTGGGCCCAGGCGGAGCGATTTCCGGAGGCGACGATGGTCTCGAACGAAGGACCACTCCCGCCGCAGCGCTTGATGCCGTATTCGATTTCCGCGGCCAATTGAAGCTCCGTGACGCCGGGTTTGATCTTGGGGAGAACTCCTAGGAAGGCCTCGCTGATCACGCGAGCGGCCTCTCGCATGCGGTCCAGCTCGTCGGCGTCCTTTACGGCGCGGAGTT
>Ga0187817_10000467_pt1 | contig 17328 bp, 14 predicted proteins | sample NC_wetland_sal_i_17_FD_132431 | JGI IMG/M metagenome (GOLD analysis project Ga0187817, IMG submission 132431) | Wetland sediment microbial communities from Neuse River Estuary, North Carolina, USA - SO4_2 | ecosystem: Environmental > Aquatic > Freshwater > Wetlands > Sediment | place: USA... | reverse complement strand
TCCGCGGTGTGATGATAGTTCGTCGAAGGCCGGTGTCGACCGGGTGTTCATCCGGATGGGATCACCGACTTCGACGGCCCGCTCCGCGGCACCCAAGCTTCCCGAGATTGAGCGGCAGCCCTACCGGCGCTACGCTGCTTCGTTATGGGGGGCTTGCGCTGGCCGGATTTCGCCTCCATCCTCGAACGGAGGACGGTGCGATGAACCCGGCAGCGTGGGTCGAGCGCCACGCCCGCCGACGGCCCGACGACCCGGCTCTGGCGGATGGCGATCGCGTCTACGCCAGCTGGGGCGAGTTCGCCACCCGGACGGCCGGTGCAGCCAACGGCCTCCGCGATCACTTCGGCCTGTCGACCGGGGACCGGGTAGCAATCGTGATGCGCAACCGGCCGGAGTACCTCGAGGCGCTGTTCGCCATCTGGCACGCCGGTCTCGTGGCCGTGCCGGTCAACGCTCGGCTCCACCGCGATGAGATCGCCTACATCCTCGAACACAGCGGGTCGGCGGTAGCCGTGACCGATGCCGACCACGCCGACGACGTCGAGCCGCAGGTCGGCACCGTCGCTTCGCTCGAGGCGGCCGTGGTCGTGCCGGGTGAGTGGTGGGACCGGCTCACGGCGTCGTCGCCGACACGGCTCGTCGGCCGGGGGCCGGAGGACCCGGCCTGGCTGTTCTACACGAGCGGCACCACCGGAAGGCCCAAGGGAGCCACGCTCACGCACCGCAGCCTGCTGATGGCGACACTCAGCTACTTCGCGGACATCGACCCGGTGCTGCCGCAAGACTGCATCCTCCACGCCGCGCCACTGTCGCACGGTTCGGGGCTCTACGGGCTGCCTCACGTGGCCCGGGGGGCAGTGAGCGTCGTGCCGCAGTCCGGCGGCGTCGATGGCGACGAGATCGCCGCCCTCCTGGGGCGCTGGCCGGGGATGTCGTTCTTCGCGGCTCCCACCATGGTGAAGCGGCTGGCCGGCGACCGAGCCATCGGGGACGCGGACCTCTCCCACCTGAAGACGATCATCTACGGTGGCGCGCCGATGTACCTGGCCGACCTCGAGGACGCGCTCGCCGTGTTCGGTCCTCGCCTGGCCCAGATCTACGGGCAGGGCGAGGCGCCGATGACGATCACCGCCCTGTCCAAGGCAGACCACGCCGACCGGAACCATCCCCGATGGCGGGACCGCATGCAAAGCGTCGGCGTCCCCCGTACTGACGTCGAGGTCCGCGTCGTCGACGACGGCCGCGAACTCCCCGCCGAGGAGGTCGGTGAGGTGGTGGTCCGGGGCGACGTGGTCATGGCCGGTTACTGGAACCAGCCCGATGCCACCGCCGAGGCTCTGCGGGAAGGCTGGCTGTACACCGGCGACATCGGCAGCTTCGACGCCGACGGGTACCTCACGCTGCGGGACCGGTCCAAGGACCTGATCATAAGCGGGGGAATGAACATCTACCCCCGGGAGGTCGAGGAGGCGCTGCTCTGCCACCCCGGCGTCGGGGCCGTCGCCGTCGTCGGCCGGCCCGACGCGAAGTGGGGCGAGGCGGTAGTGGCGTTCGTGGTGGCCGCCGACCGCGTCGCCCAGCCGTCGGTCGAGGATCTCGACCGGACCTGCCTCGACCACATCGCACGATTCAAGCGACCCAAGGACTACCGGTTCGTCGATGCCCTGCCGACCAACAACTACGGCAAGGTCGTCAAGCGGGAGCTGCGCGACCAGCTCCGGGCCGAAACGTGGGACGGCGGGTCACTTTGAGACTCGACCCCGGCCGGGCGGCTGCCAAGCTTGGCGAAGATGCCGGATGTTCACGTCCGCTGGACCACCGTCCGGGGTCTTTTTATCCTCCGCCCTACCCGGGCGCCGGAGGCCCGGGGACGGGGGAGGCGTGCTAGTCGACCGCAGCGTTGGCCGGGCCCGGCCACGAACACACCGTGAGGAGGCCGTCTCATGAAGCTCGCTCTCTACTTGCCGAACTTCCGTGACAGAGTGACCGTCAAGGAGCTTGAAGATCTCACCAGCCTCGCAGAGGAGCTCGACTTCGACTCCGTCTGGACGCTCGACCGGATCGTCGTTCCGGAGGCCTCTGATCGCGTGGAGCTCCAGTACGCCTTCGGCATGATGGACGAGTTCCCGAAGGCGCTGCCGGTGTCCTCCCGCGGTCAGTGGTTCCAAGGCTGGCCGCTGATCCCCTGGCTGGCAGCGAAGACGTCGAAGGTGCGGATCGGCATGAGCATCTGCGACACGCCATTCCGTGCGCCCGGTGTCCTCGCTGCGGAGCTCGCCACGGTGGACCACCTCTCGAACGGCAGGCTCAACGTGGGCGTGGGCGCCGGCTGGATGCCCGAGGAGTTCGCGGCCGCGAGCGCCTCGCACATCTACCCCAAGCGGCACAAGCAGGTGCGCGAGACGATCGAGATCATGCAGGGCATCTGGACGAACGACCTGTTCGAGTACCACGGCGAGTTCGCCGACTTCGACAGGTGCGGGTTCGGCTGGAAGCCGGTACAGAAGCCGCACCCGCCGATCTTCTTCAGCGGACTCAGGGACCCGGCTCGCTCGGCGAGCCGCATCTCAAAGTACGGCCTATCGGGCTGGATCGGGATCCAGGACACCCCGGACGAGCTCCAGCAGTGGCGCGGTGCCATCCAGCAAGAGCTCGGAAAGCTCGGGAGCTCGCGCTCGATCGACGATCTCGAGATCTGCAGCATGATCTGGCTCACGATCACGGACGAGGAGACGGATCAAACGCCGCGCGGGAAAGCCACCAATCTACTGGTGGGAACCGCTGCCCAGCTCACCGACAACCTGAAGCGGTTGAAGGAGGCCGGGCTGACGATGCTGCTCATCTGGCCGCCGTTCCAGGACGTGCCGGTTTCGAAGACGCTCGACGACCTCAAGCGGCTGAAGCAGGAGATCATGCCGAAGGTCGAGGCCACGTAACTCCGCAGCGCCATAGGCGGGTGAACCCGCTTTATAGAGGCCATCCCACCTCCCTTACAGAGCGGCCATCCCGCCACGCCTGGACCCTGCAGTGCACTCCAAGTTACGCAACACGCCGCCCTGGGGCGGTGCGGACCCGCGGTAGCGGACTAGAACCCAAAGCAAGCACACCGCTACTCAGAACCGACGCGAACTTGCGGGCTCCATCTGGTCAGCGCGAGCCGCGGCGTTCGCGCGGTGCGATCTGGGCGGCGATCACACGCCATGGGATCGTCTCGCCGCGTCGCAACTCCCCGGTCCGCGGCGTGGCCCGACGACGACGCCGAACCAGCGGCCGCGGATATCCCAGCCGTCGATGCGGACGTCGACTCGAGCTCCTCGCGGCACAGCTGCCACAGGTCCTCCTGAAGCACGATGCCAGCGACGGCAGCCAGGTGGGGTCGTGCTCCGGCGAGCCGCCGCGCGGCGATCAGTACCTCAGGCGGGGCAAGGACGCTCATCATGACAGCATGGGCACGTGCGGCGCTGGATGACCACCGTGGCGGCCAGACCGCCGTCCGCAGGGCGGGGTGACCCTCCGGCCAGCGGCCCCTTCGGCGAGCGTCCCCGGGTTCCGGTGAGGCGGGTTGCCGCACCAGGCCGGCCCTCGGCGGTTGCCGTCGCCCTGGCCGTCGTCGCCGGCGCGCTCAAGGCTGAGGATCCGGTCCGGTCACCCAGCCGGTGAGCGGCCGGTGCCCGCTGTCGTGCGGCGGTTCGAAGAACACCGCCTGCCGGAGCTGGTCGTGGCAGCTGTTGCACGCGACCCGGACGTGTCCCATGCCGCGGCCGCGCCCGGCCGCCTCCCGGGCCGGCTCGCAGAGGCACGGCGTCCAGCTCACCTGCGCCTTGCCGGGCCACAGCTGGTGACCGAACGGACAGGATTCAGGCTTGTTCTCGAACAGAGAAGCGGACATCTAAACGATCATGCCCTGACCAGCTGCCACGAGTCAATGATCATCGTGACGTACACGGATGACCGGTGCCGGGAACCAGGGATCGATGCTTAGCAAGCCGTCTTCACGGTGCTACTGTTTCCTGCGCCAGCCCCGCATCACCTAGGCCATTCGCCCCCGGGCCGGGGACACTTGCTGCTGCCCGCTCATCGTCAGGCGATTATCCTGCAGGCAGGGGAACGAGTAAGTTCCCCTGCAGAGTGGTGGCTCCCCGACATGAAGGAGGGGGCCGGGATGCTCCTTGACATCCGTGACACGCCCGCGGACATCGGCCCGGATGCACCTGCCCGCGCCGGACCGATGATGCGGTTCACACGCGCCGCGCGGACCCGCTGGCGCGCCGTGTTCCTGGTCGTCGGCGCGGTGCTCACCCTCCTTGGTGCCGTGCTGGCCAGCGGCGCGGTTCTCATCCCTGGCGTCCTGCTCCTGCTGTTCGCCCTGCTCCATGGAATAGGAGCCAGCGGCTGCACGTCCGCGGACCAGCTGGCCGGGTGGCCCTGGCGCGGGTGAGACGTCGGTCGGCGTCAGCCCGGACATGCTCACAGCCGCACATCCACTCTGGGCGGGGACCCGCAGACAGGGCCAGCTTGGCCCCCGGAATGGCCGCCAAGGCCTGTTCGATATGTTCGAATTACTTGTCTGAGCTGGAGTGCCGTTACGGAATCGAACCTGCCCGCCATGGCCGGCAGCGTGCCGGCTCGCTGACCACTTGGCTACAGGAATGGCTCCCATAGTGATCTCGACGGAGATCGACATAGCTGCTGATGCGAAGGCACGAACCGCCTGCGCCGCCAAAGCCCCTTCGTTCAGTTCGTCGGCCGCATCATGCGGGTCATCAAGCAGGATGCACCCGGTGATCCAGACCCTGCGCAACCCCGCCTACGCCGGGGCGTTCGTGTTCGGGCAGACCCGCACCGAAAAGCACCTCGATGCCGGCGGCCGGCTGATCACCCGGACCCGTGCCCTGCCCGTGCACGAGTGGGCGGTGCTGATCCGTGACCACCATCCTGGCTACATCACCTGGGATCAGTACGAGGCCAACCTCAAGGTCCTGGCCGGCAACCGGCGGCCGGCCGCCGGCCAGGGCGGCGGCGCACTGCGGGAGGGCGCTGCGCTGCTGCAGGGCCTGATCCGCTGCGGGAAGTGCTCGCGGGTGATGCGGACCCGCTACTCAGGCGGCACACCCGGCAGGCCCGGCAGCTGTCCGCGCCACGAATGCGTCAAGGCCAAGCTCCACTTCGGGACCGAACGGATCTGCCAGTCTATCGGCGGCCGCACGGTCGAGAAGCTGGTGCTGGACCAGCTGTTCCAGGTGCTGGAGCCCGCCTCGCTGGCCGCGACCGCCAAGGCCATGACCGAGGCTGAGCAGCAATGGCGGACCAACCTCGCCGTGTTCGAAACCGCCGTCGAACGCGCCCGCTTCGATGCCGACCGCGCGATGCGCCAGTACGACGCGGTCGAACCGGAGAACCGGCTGGTCGCCCGCACCCTGGAACGCGCGCTGGAGGACAAGCTCACCACGCTGCGGCGCGCCGAGCACGACCTGGCCGCCCAGAAAGCCCGCCGCCCCGTTGCCCTGACCCCCGACGAGCTGGACTGGATCACCCGGGCCGGCGCGGACGTCAAGGCGGTCTTCCACGCCCCGACCACCACGCTGCGTGAACGCAAACAGCTGATCCGCGCCGTCATCAGCGAGATCGTCCTCACCGTTGAGGACACGCGGCGGATCGCCGAGGTGACCATCATCTGGCAAGGCGGCGCCACCAGCACCGGAACCATCCAGCGTGACCTGGCGGTACCTGAGGCTGGCCCCGTCGATGACGCGGCGGCGGCCGCGTACCGGCTGAGCGCTCAAGCCGGCAATCCGCTCTCGGAACGCAAGCTGGCCCAGATGTTCGGGCGCACATCCCGCCGCTGGGCGCGCGCCAGAATCGCCGAAGCACGGATTGAAGGCGGACTGAGCACGGGACCGGTAATGCGTTTGATCCCGTCTGGTGCCCGGAGCCTCAAGGGAGAGGTGTCGCCGGCCGGCGCAGCAGGACCGCGGTCAGCGTCGCAGCGGCAGGGCAGGCAAGGTGAAAGCCGCGGAGTTCCCGGCAGCCGCGAAGAGCCCAGGGCCGGCCAGCTGACCTGATTCCTGTTGGTCGTACAGGCCTGGTGAAATGCCGCTAACGTGGGGATTTCGGGCTGCGGGCACCGGGCTGATGGGGTTCGGGGTGCCCGGCCGGGCAGTAGATCTCGAGCCGGTCATGTTGCTGTCGTCCGCCAGCCGTACCGCGAACGGAGGTTCGTGAGCTGCGCGGTGGAAATCACCACGGTTATCAGTGTCGCGCCAGTCCGGCGGGCACGGCTGGCGCTGGCCGGTCCCTGATCGCGTATTGCCCGGCGGTGTGTCCGTGAGCCGCAGCACCGATCCGGTCCTGCCGGGCCCGGGAATGCCGGGCCAGATCGCCGGTTACCGGCTGGAGGGGCATCTCGGCGACGGTGACATGGCGGTCGTCCGCCTGGCCCACGACGAGCGCCTGGACCGTAAGGTGGCGGTCAAGATCCTTGCGGCGGAGTTGGCCCGCGACGCCGCCTTCCGGGCCCGGTTGCTTCACCAGGTACGGGCGGCCGCCGAGATAGGCCACCCCCACATCCTTCCTGTCTACGAGGCCGGCGATGCCAGCGGGATCGTGTACGTAGTCATGCGCTACGTCCAGGGCGGCGATGCCCGGTCGCTGCTCAGCCCGCTCGGGCCGCTTCCTTGTGGCCGGGCCTGGAAGGTCATCGCCCAGGTCGCGTCGGCGCTGGATACCGCTCACGCGCACGGCGTAATCCACCGCAACGTCAAGCCCGCCAACATGCTTTTCGACGCCGGAAGCGAGGTCGGCGGGAGAACGCCTGACTGGGCCGGCGGCCACCGCTTCGACCACGTGTACCTCTCTGATTTCGGGATGCGCAGGGACTGGTCGCCGGACGAGATCATTACGGCGGTCCGCTCCGCGGGAACGCTCGATTACGTTGCACCAGAGCAAATCGAAGGTCGCGCCCTCGACGGACGCGCGGACCTGTACTCGCTGGCCTGCGCCGGGTTCGAGCTGCTGTGCGGCACGGCGCCATTCGGGCAGGACCAGGGCTTGACGGTAATGTACGCACAGCTCTACGCGCCACCACCCCCGGTTACGGCGCGGCGTCCTGACCTGCCCGCGGCAGTCGACGTGGTGCTGGCCACGGCGCTTGCGAAGAACCCGGCAGACCGTTATGCGACCTGTGGCCAGTTCGCCGAAGAACTGCGCACGGCGCTGGGGCTCGTTCCCGGCGAGTCAGATAACCCCGCACGGCTGCGCTCGCAAGGCCACGCCAGGCCAGTCGCAGAATCCCGGCTGGCCTCCGGCGACCAGCGACCTGCCAGGCAGCGGGATTCCGGGCACGAGCCCACGCAGACCCCGACGCCCGTGCAGTCCGGGCCCGGTCAGCCGCCGTCCCCGGAGGACCAGCCTGCCGCCGGACTGGGCCAGGTGAGCCGTGAGGCGATAGGCGGGCCGGTCGCACCTTACCCTCGGCAGCCCCGGCGCCGCCCCGGCGTAATCAGGCTCACCCTTGCTGTCGCTGCAGTGGCCATGGCCGCCGCCGTGGCCATTGGGGTTGCCCTGCCGGACAGATCGACACCGGGCACGCCCGCCGTGTCCTCCCCCGCCGTGTCCTCCCCCGTTCTGTCCCCCGCCGCAACCTCAGCACCGTCATCGTCATCGGCGTCCACCCTGGCATCCCGGCAGGCGGCCGCCGTGAACAATCTGCTGAGTTCGAGCGCAGCCACCCTGAAGGCACTGCAAGCCGCAGTCAGCGAGGTATTTAATTGCACGAACCTGTCCAGCGCGGTCCGTCAGATCCAGAACGTCGTGAATCAGCGCAGCACTGAGTACAACCAGGCGTCAGCCCTATCGACCTCCGCTGTGGCGAATGGGGCGGCAGTGAAGTCCGACCTGATCGCCGCCCTGCGCAACTCGCTGGATGCCGACAAGGACTTTCTGACCTGGGCACAGCAGCAGCTGAACCCCGGGTGCACCCCGGCTGCTCAATCGAGTGCCTACAACGCCGCCTATAACGCTAGCCAGCAGGCCGGCGCTTCTAAGAAGGCGTTCATCCAAGCATGGGATCCCGTCGCGGCCCAGTACGGCATCCAGCAGACGTCGCCCGGCACCTTCTAGCAGCCGGCCAAGCCGACCGGGAACCGCCTCGTGACACACGGGCGCGCGGTCCGTTCGACGAGGTCGGCGAGGAAGCTCTAGTCGGCGGTCACCTCGTCGACGGACCACTTGCCCACGCCCAGCGAGGTCCAGCCAAGGATTGCCCGCGGTCGGCCCGCGAGCCGCGCCCACCCACCATCAGGAACATCTGGGCGGGCGTGGATTGAAGGCACGGCCGGCGGCTGATGGTCAGCAAGCCGGGGCGATCACGTCAGGGGGGGCGCAGCCTGGTAGCTGTCAGGAAGCGGCGTCCCGGTCTGCGGCGATTCGACCTCGACGATGTCACCGCGCATCGCCCTCAGCAGGCGGGCCAGCTCGTCCTGCTCCGGCCTGGGGATATGGAGCTCGTCGAGCGCGGCCCCCAGATGCTGCATGACGACATCGAACTCGCCGGCCGTGGTCTTCATCCCGGCGTGTGTCTCCCGCATGCTCCGGCCGGTGTAGGTGCAGAGGCCGCCGGCGGCCTCGCACAGCTGGTCGGCGACCTCCGTCTTGAGCCGCGGGATGTCAGTCCGCGCGAACTTCCCGTTGGCCCTGTCATCGCCCCCGACCCGGGCCACCCATGATTCGGTTACCGCGGTGATCGCATCCAGACCGCCGAGCCGGTCGTACAGCGACTTCGTCTGTGTCGTCATCGGCTTCCCCCTTACACCGCCTCGTGAGGCCATTGCTTTGCTGCGGTCCTGGAAAGCCGTGCGGCCCCCTTTTGCTTTTTCCGGCCACTCCTGCGCGGTGAAGCCTGGATGAAGACCGCGTGTACGAGATGCGGGGCAGGTTCACCACGAGGCGTCGAGCCCTGTGACGTGCGTCTCCACCCGGTCGCCACGACTCCCGCATCCGGGCTCCACTCCTGTTTGCTGGGATCAGGTCAGGCCCGATCGGATACGTGCTCAGCCGCGCCGCGCGGTTAGTCCTCGGCTGTCGAACCGGCTGGCTGACAGGGCCTGACGCTTGAGCGCGTCGGACACCACGGCCCTGGCGACGGCCACGGCAGCGTACCGGTTTGGGGCAGTGACCGTGACCACGCTGAGGATCGTGTCCGCCAGGTGCGCGCTGATGATGCTTGCGGACCTGCTCCAGGCCGCCTGATCGGCTGCCGCCGTGAACGCGGCCGGGTCGGGGAGGTAGCCGCCATCGCACCCGACGGTCACGGTCACGGTGTAGCGGCTGAGTGGTTCGTTCAGGTCTGGCACGGTACGTCCGGTCTATGACATTCCCGGGCCGGGTATGCTCCCCAAGTCCTGAAAGCCGCGCTGAGCACCGGACCACCATTACGCCGGGAAGCTGCGGGCGGCCGTCAGCGTGCGCTGCGGCCTCATCCGCGGCCAGACTGTGCCATCCCGATCCGGATGTGTTGTCCGGCTGCTGCCTTGGATCGGAAGCGCGGGCCGCGGTCGCGATGGTAGTGATCTAATCCGGACATGATCGCCTGTCCGGCGTGATGGCCTCAGGGCAGGCTTGTTAACGCTCACAACACTTCGAAGCAGCTGCGCTCGTGAGCCTTGGCTGACCTAGCCTAGCTGAGGAGGTCAGTGAGGAAAGGAAGCATCTCTGGCCCAGAAGATACAAGTCCTGCTGGTCGACGACCTTGATGGCAGCGAGGCTGAGGGCACTGTCCGCTTCGGGCTGGACGGCACTGAGTATGAGATCGACCTGAACGCCGAACATGCCCAGGCGCTGCGGGATGCGCTCGCGCGCTATGTGCGGGCGGCGCGGCGGGCCGGGGGCGGTGCGCGGCGCCCAGCCCGGGGCAGAGGCAGGGCACCGTCGGGCGGGGTGGACAGCACCGAGGTCCGCGAGTGGGCCAAGGCGCAGGGCATCGAGGTCAAGGATCGCGGCCGGGTGCCCGCCGAGTTGGTGGCCAGGTTCAAGGCCGCCACCGGACAGTAGGGTCCGGACGCTCCCGGTCGCCGGGGCTACTGCGCCTCACGCACATGCCGATGAGCGAGCGTTAACCATGCGTGCGTTTTATGCACAGCTATGCATACTTTCTCACGGTTCGTTCGACCCTATCAGCGCTTGTGTGCAGCCTTTTCCACTGTTCCGGTAGGAAATCAGATCACCGATTCCGTGCGGCTGACAGGCGGGCTGTCCGGGCCGGTGGCAGCGCGCAGAGTAATCCGGTTACGGCGTTGCCGACTTCCACGCGATGGAACGCCTTACGGCATTGGTCATAGGCGTGCGGCGCAGCGGCGAGCCTGGCGTTCGATATGGCAGCAGCCTATGCCAGCGGCTGCAGGCCGCCGTGAGCCGCGGCGGATGCCTGGGGAACGGACCGGCCAAGGTGGCGCAGTGATCGATATTCAGTGGCCGCCGGCAGATTCAGATGTATTCGGGGCTGGCCTGGCGCCGCCGTCGATGAGCCGGAGGACGCCGTATCCGGCCGGGTGGAAGCCGGCGTTGAGCCAGAATGGCCGGGACAGCGGGTTAGCGGTGTCGAAATCGACCGAGATCCACTGGTAGCCATGGTCATAGGCCCAGGTCAGCGCGGCGTCGACGAGCGCGTGCCCGACGCCTTGCCCGCGCGCTTCGGGCAGGGTGGCGGTGGGGCCGATGAAGGGCTGGCCGTCGGGGCACAGCCGCGGTGCCGGTGAGGTCAACTCGACGGTGAGCAGGCCGACGTCGCGCCCGTCCAGGGTGGCGAGAAGGTGGACGGCGCCGCCCTCGTGCAGGGCGCGGTGCTTGGCGGCCAGATCGGCCAGCGGCCGGTTTTGGCGGGGTGCGAACATCGCTGGCGCGGAGCGGTACTGGATCTCGGCCAGGGCCAGGCGTGCGATGGTCTCGAGGTGCTCGACCCCGGCGACGTGCACGGCGATGGCGGAGGAGCGGTGCCGCGCCGCGGCCGGCTGGACACAATAGGCGCCTTGGCGTCCGAACCCGAGGTTCGATAGCGCTTCGGGCAGGCGCGGCAGCGCGGTGTGGACCAGGTAGTAGCGCAGGACGCCGTCGGCGATCAGCGGCGAGGCGAGGTCCCCGAAGACGACGGCGAGGACCCCGGTCGGATCGGCGAGGTCCGGGTCGACGGCGAAGCCTTCGGCCGGCAGCCGGACATACCGGCCGCCCGCAGGGTGCTGGCGCACCACCGCGGTCATGACCGCCACCGTGCGCCTGCCCTCGGTCGCGACCAGGCCGCGATGGCCGCTGCCGCATAGGCGCTGCAGCGCGGCCGCGCAGACCTCGGCACTGCCGAAGTCGGCCGGCAGCTCCGGCCGGACCTGGCGGGCAGCGGCCTGCTCGCGAGCTACCAGCGTGCCCGCGCGTTCAACGGTGGCCTGGTCCAGGTTCTCGATAACCAGCATTAAGACGCCCTCCTAATGCGCCGCTCATCATCAGACTGTGCCACCGTCACCTCATGCCCGGCCAGGCCGAGACTCCAGATGAGCCCGCCGTCCGTGACCTGAGCTGCGAGATGGAGCCGATCTCGGCCGTTTGACCGACGGTCCCCAGGCCTCGCGGCAAGGCCGCCATCTGGGCCACGGCCATCCATGCGGCAGCAGGTCACTAGCCGCGTATGAACCGGATATGCGTCAAGCTGCCGATCGGAACCTAGGCGGGCTGAGAGTACCGAATTGAGCGGATCCGGTGCGGCCACCACGACCAGCGATTGTCACGGAGCGCGACTGGCGTTCCAGAACGCCGACGAACCTGCTGATTAGGAGCGACTGCTGGCCGGGAGGATCTTGTGGTGCAGCTGAGCGCAGATGGTCCATTCCGGTTGCGCCGTCGGACGGAACCTGCTGGCCTCAATCGCCGACGGTTTTACTGACCCCCGGGTAGCCGTGACCGGCGCGGGCACCGGCTCAGGCATTTGGTGCCGGAGGAGTCTCGGGGAACGGACAACCGAACCCGGTCGCCGCCGGGTGGTCACCGCGATGCACAGCCTGGCTAGCGTGCAGGACCCGGCAGGAGTCCCGGTCGCTCCGGAGGGGCCGGGTCAGCTGGGTCAGGGTGATTCCTGCCTGGTCGTGGTCTCGGCCCGCGCTTCGGCTTCGTATTCCCCGCACTAATCTCGTCGACGGTGTTGTCCGGGGATGTTGCGCCGGTGTCCAGGCCGCCGAGCAGGTCGCGCAGTGCCTGGGTGTAGTCGCGGAGGGCGGCCCGGCCCTGGCCGGTCAGGGCGACCGTGGTTTTCCGCGCGGACCCGTTCCTGGTCTTGGTGCTGCTGATGTAGCCGGCGTCTTCGAGCTTGCGCAGCTGGATGATCAGGTTGCCGGGGGTGAGCGCGAGCATGTCCTGCAGCCGGGTGAAGGACAGCGCGTCCCCGTCGGGCAGCGCCGCGAGCGTCGCGACGATCTTCAGCCGGGTGGGCACGTGGATCAGCGGGTCCAGCTCAGTGGTCACGGCCGCACCATGCTGCGGCGCTGCCGCCAGGCGGTGAACGTGGCGATGCCCAGGCACACCGCGCATAGGCCGATGCCCGTGATCAGCCACGAGCCGGCCGGGCCGCCGAACCCGGCTGCGGCGGCCGCCACGGCGATCCCCAGGGCGGTACCGGCCAGCGGCCAGTACCGGAATGCTGCCGCGACGGCCGCGCCGGCCAGGCCGATCATCAGCAGCGGCGCGCTGGCCGGGTACAGTCCCCAGACCGGATGGCTGACCCCGGCGTGGTATAGCGGCGCGGTGACCGCGTACCCGATGATCCAGGCCGCCGTCATGATGCCTGTCCAAGCCTGCCACTTGCGCTGGGCCGGACCGCTGACCCCGGTGCCCGCGCGCCCGATCCCCCAGGCTGTCCAGCCGATATTGATGGCCGCGAGCACGACCGCGACGGCTATGGCCCAGCCGCTGATGTGCCCGGTGTACGGGTGCTGGCCGCGCACGGACAGCCAGAAGCCTCCGAACACGACCAGCGCGACGACCGCCCGGTAGGTAAACAGCAGCGGTGAGAGCGGCGTGAACTGGCGGCGGGCCCGCCGGGTGGCCTGGTCCAGCAGGGCAGCGGCCTGGCCGGGATCGAAGCCGTCGCGGGCGGTGCCGGGAATGTGGTCCATGACCCCTCCCTGCTCCACTCTATGCCATAAAGCATGGCTTGACTTTATGCCATAAAGCAGAGTCTACTTTATGCCATAAAGTCGCGGATAGGGGTGAAGGCGCGACCCGCCGGGGCAGCACGCAGCCTGTGAAAGCTGGTGGACATATGACCCAGTACGCCACATGGGCCAGCTACGGCGGGGATGCCAGGATCTGGCTCGCCCTCGGCCTGCTGGCCGCCGCCTGCTGCGCGGTCCTGGCCGGCATCCGGCTGCCGCTGCCCGTCCAGTTCACCCAGCCAGGGCCCGCCGGCTGGGCCGCCACGATGGTGGCCTGGACCACCTCGATAACGGCGCTCCTGGTCTGCGCCACCATCTACGTCCGGCAGGTCATCCACGGCATCCAGGCGTCCGGGATGAGCGCGCCCGCGCCCAGGCTAACCATCCTCCCGGTCACCTTGACGGCGGCCGCGGTCCTGTTCGTCATGATCATCTCGCGCAGGTCCCCTGACCTGCGGACCAGACTGGCCAGCGCCGCTATCGGCGCGATGGCCGCACCGATGATCTTCGAGCTGCCCTTCGACCCCATCGTGATATTTCGGTTCGACCCGACCCTGCCCGGCCCGCGGCCGTGGACCCTGGTCTACGTGCCCCTGCTCCTAGTCGAGATCACCACGCTGCTGCTGCTGCGGCTGTCGCCGATGGTGCGGCTGACCCGGGCCACGTTCTTCTCCTTCGCACTGATGCTGGGCGTATGGGCAGCCTGGGCCCTGGCCGGATTCGGCTACCCGTCGGCCCCGCTGCCGATCGCGCTGAACATCGCGTCGAAGATCCTGGCATTCGCCGCCGCCTTCACCCTGTTTCTGTCCCGCCAGGCCGCGCCAGGGCAGGCACCCCAGCCCGAAAACAACGAGCAGGCTGACCCGCCGGCCGGGCGCAGCCGCGCACACTTGCCAGCTGCTAGCTGACATGACTCCCCCGCCTGATGGCGGCGGCCAGATCAACCCGTTCGGTATGCCGCCCCTGGTGGACGCGGGCAGGCTCGGCACCGACCATATCGGCGGGTGGGCGCGCGGTTATTAGGGCGGCGGGGCCTCTCAGTAGTCCCGGTATGGCCTATTGAATGGTCGCCTGTTCTGTATATTTATACATCGTCACTATTGGGGTGAATGTCCGCATCTGCCGCGATGAGGGGCGTCCAGACCACGACAGGTCATCGGGCACGCCCGCCACGTGCCGGATCCGTCAACCGGGGCTCCAGGTCTCGCTCGCGGGGGCGCTTCGACGCAGCGCACGCCCTCCGCGCCGATCGTTGCCGCGTGCGCGGTGTGCGGCGGGAGGACCATCTTGTCTCCCGGGCCGAGCCTGATGTCACCGCTGGCGGAGTGGAACACGATCCGGCCGCGCACGCAATACCGCGCCTTCTCGTAGCCGTGCTCATGCCAGCCATGGGTATCGCCGGGGCCGCTGCCCCGCCCGTGCGGGATCAGGCCCTCGGCACGCATCCGGGCTGCGACCTCGTCCTCGCCTGGCGGCGTGCCGTCATGCCGCTCGACCGCAGCATCAGCGCCCATCGCAAAACCTCATCACAGCCGCGAATGCAGTGTGCCGCCGCAGCAACCAGGCGATGGCAGCCGCGGACTGTGCCGACCGGGAGAGAGGATCATAGAGGCCATTCGTCACGAAGCGTAACTTGACTCTTCCTGCGCTCGCGCAAGTACCTGCCTCGTTCTGGACGGTGGCGTCCGCTACGACGTCGATCAGTGACTGCGAACAGATCAGGTCGTTCTGGCACATCGATGAGCTGCCCCGGCGCCTAGATTCGATGCTGATGCCTGCTGACAGCATGTTCTTACCGGTACCGGCTGGGAAGGGCACCTGGCTGCCCGGATGCCGCATGGGTCTGGGTTCTAGGCGCCGATAAGTGTGTACACCGTGCTAGCCACTGAAGCACTCTAGGCGCCTGGCCAGATCGGCGCCAGAGCCAGACGTTCATACGGTAGGTGGCGCCTAGAGACGGCTCCAGATGGAGCGGCCACCTTCGCCAGGCTCACGACGCGCATTACACGACGTTATGCGCCTCGCTGCCTGTGAGAGAGGCGCGGCTGTCAGCCGCGCGTAAAGCGATCGGCGCGGAATGACGGCGCAGCGGCCCTGGGAGTCCGGTCACCTTCTGTGATGGCCACCGCACCGTCTTCGCACCGCCAGCGGGTAGATCCAGCTGATCGCCGACATTTTCGCCGCCGTCCAGGTCGTTCGTCCTCGCCTCGCTGTGGGTGCTCCAACTGGACCGCGGTTCCGGACCGACAACAATCGCAGTGTGAGCGCTCACAGGCCTAAGACGCCGCACAACACCGGCAGTTGGGCAGGCGCGGACATCCGGGCGGATATTTGCTTGCGCTCCCCCGGAAGCGGAATTATAGTTGAGCTACTCAACAGTTGAGCGACTCAGGCAACAGGTGAGAGGAGGTGAGCCGGTGAACGTGCAGCACGGCGAGCAGGCCCTGCAAGACAGTCCAGAGACACTGCAAGAAAGTCCAGAGACACTGCAAGAAAGTCCAGAGACACTGCAGGACAGTACGGAGGCACTGCGGGGCACGGACGAGAGCGTCAGCGAAGACGAGCTGAACCAGCAGATCATGGACGCGGTCGTCGAGCTCATCAAGTCAGCCGGCAGCCTGGGTCAGCAGATCGGAGCCGACTTCGGACTGACCGGCAGCGATGCCATGGCCCTGCACAAGATCGACGCTCCCATCTCGATGAAGGAACTCGGCGCCAAGATGGGCTGCGACGCGTCCTTCGTCACCGTGGTCACGGACGCGCTGGAAAAGCACGGGCTGGCCAGGCGGGAACCCTCGCTGCGTGACCGGCGAAGCAAGAACATCGTGCTGACGGAGCAGGGTGTCTCGGTCCGAGAGCAAATCACCAAGGAAGTGTCAGCGCGGATGCCGTGGGCCAACGCGCTTGACATCAGCGAGCGCAAGTGCTTCCTCGCGCTGGTTCGGAAGATGCTTAGATCCAGGGCAGGGGGGTGATGGTGTCACAGCCGCGGCGGCCATGTCGTCTTAACAGATGACCGCGACGGCACGCAGTCCTCATAAATGGTGACGACCATACGGGAGATTAAACGTTAGGGGAACTGGAACCCTGGCTCGTTCGGTCAAAAGGGTTTCTTTAACAACGCACTCGACTTGATCACCTGGCCTTTCCGGTCACGGTGGTAGTTCACTACGCCCTCAACCAAGGGAGATTCGCTTTGTCCGCCACACCACAAGACACGGGGCAGCGGGCCGCGCTAAACGGCTCGCGGGCCACCGATGTCGTGACCGCGGCGGCGTCACATGCCGCCGGGAGCCCAGGCACCGGGGCTCCGTCGCGGCGGCTGGGCCTGGCGCTCGCCGTCATCGCGACGGCGCAGCTGATGGTCGTGCTCGACGCGACCATCGTGAACGTCGCCCTGCCGCACATCCAGACCGCGCTCGGCTTCTCGGGCACCAACCTGGAATGGGTGGTCAACGCGTACGCGCTGACGTTCGGCGGGCTGCTGCTGCTCGGCGGGAGGTCCGGCGACCTACTGGGGCGCCGCCGGGTCTTCATCGCCGGCATCCTGGTGTTCACGCTGGCCTCCCTGCTCGGCGGGTTCGCCACCAGCCAGGAGTGGCTGCTGACCGCGCGCGCTATCCAGGGCGTCGGCGGCGCGTTCGCCGCGCCCACGGCGCTGTCGCTGATCGCCGTCACCTTCCCCGAGGGCCCGCCGCGCAACCGCGCGATGGGCGTGTACGCCGGGATGAGCATCGCCGGCGGCGCGGTGGGCCTGCTCGCCAGCGGGCTGCTGCTCACCTTCGCCAGCTGGCGCTGGGTGTTCTTCGTGAACGTGCCGATCGGCCTGGTCGTCGCGTTGCTCGCGACGCGCGTGCTGCCCGAGTCGCAGCGGCGGCGTGGCCGGTTCGACCTGCCCGGCGCGATCACCGGCAGCCTTGGCCTGGCCGCGCTGGTCTACGGGCTGTCCAGCGCCGCGACCAGCCCGAACGGCGTGTCGCACTGGGGCGACACCAAGGTGATCGTGTCGCTGGTGGCTGCGGCGGTGCTGCTGGTGACGTTCGGGATCATCGAGGTGCGCAGCAGGTCCGCGCTGGTGCCCAGCCGGGTGCTGCGCAGCCGGGACCGGTCCGGCGCCTACCTGATCAGTCTGTGCATCGGC
>Ga0187817_10000466_pt1 | contig 17346 bp, 10 predicted proteins | sample NC_wetland_sal_i_17_FD_132431 | JGI IMG/M metagenome (GOLD analysis project Ga0187817, IMG submission 132431) | Wetland sediment microbial communities from Neuse River Estuary, North Carolina, USA - SO4_2 | ecosystem: Environmental > Aquatic > Freshwater > Wetlands > Sediment | place: USA... | reverse complement strand
TGTCGTAGTTATAGCCGGTCGCGGGCTGGCTGGACTTGCCGAACCCCCGGCGGTCATAGGCGATCACGCGATGGCCGGCGGCCAAAAGCGCCGCGGTCTGTTTTTCCCAGGAGCCGCTATTCAATGGATATCCGTGGATCAGAACTACGGGGTCGCCCGATCCATGGTCTTCGTAATAGAGCGTGACATCACCGGAATTTTCCTTGCCGACGCTGACGTAGGGCATGATGAATCTCCTTTTCGGTCGGTCCTTTGAGGCAGATTCGGACCGGGCCTTTCTGCTTTGGCCCGCTTTGGGCCTGCTCCGGGTTGAGATGCGCGCCCGATGCCTGATGGCTCATAATTTTCGCCGCGGCGAGTACGGCGGCAATCGCCTTCGCTTTTGGTTCGCTTTAACCTAATTTCAGACCCCCGATTTTGTTGCGATTAGAACGGGTGTCGGCGCTGATTCTGAATGAGTTAGGTGCGTTTCTAATCTGCGGTGTTGCGATTAGAATTCGATTAGAAATGCAGTGGCGATCGGGTAGTGACGAGTGATTAGAACAAACCGTCTGTCCCGCCGCATCTTGCATATCCCGCAAGCCCATCCGGGATCCAAACATCGGACACAATTCTCCTGTCGTTTCTGCTGATGGTGTTTCGCAGGCTGGCAGCGCCCAGCAGAATTGACGCTGGCAGCAAAAGCAACCCATGTTAGCACGGAATCTTAGGAAAGTCAAGGTACATTAATGGTTATAGTACGGTCCGGGGGCACACTTTCCTGCCACAGCGACATAACCCGAGCGTTTTCTTCAGGCCGTGTGTCGCACCCCGATAAAAATCATCGGGGCACAAAATACGTGCCTACGGCGCTCGCGATCCCCCATTTCGAATTTCCCCGCCCTCCCGAGCCTGTATCGCAACTGTGAAAACGAACCTCAGCGGCTAAAGCCGCAATGATTTTGCAGCAGTTACGGCACGGCTGAAGCCGTGCCCTGACGGCGGGATGCCGCGCTAAAGACTGCGGCGCTACATTTAAACCTGATAGCGAACGGCCGGGGAGGGATTCTTCGACTGCGTCCCGCGCCCGCCAGACGACGGCGGGAGAAGTCAAGAGCGCGGGACTTCGCTCAGAATGACGGCGGGGGCGGAGGGAGGGCTAATGTGCGGCTTGCCGCTCCTTCTTGCGCGCAGTCGTTCAGCGGCATGGCTGCCCTTCCCTTCGACTACGCTCAGGGCCTATGGCGGCTTCGATCGAGACAAATTGCGCTTTAGTGCAACTGTCCGATATTGGACAGACCTGGAAAGCGGGCATTGGTAGCTTTTTAGGGTTAAGCGATTCGACTTCAGGGGTACTTGGGAGCGGAAGCGGATTGCCACTGCTGGATTTTGGGGAAGGCAGCCATGCTTTGGAGATCCGAACCCAACCTCGATCAAGGGAAACCAGGTCCCGCCCGCGCCGCCCTTTGGGACAGAACAAATCTCGTGCGAATCCTTTTTGTCCATCATTCCGTGGCGGATGTTGTGCAATGCCTGTGTGAACTCAAGAGGGCGCGATTCACGGTCATCTCGGATGTAGTGACGATTCCCGAGCAATTCGCCGAGCGGCTGCGTTCGCACCCCTTTGACCTGATCGTGGCCGAGTACCCCAGCGCAAGCTGGCGAGAAACGCAGGTGCTGGACCTGCTGGCCGAGATGAGGCAGGACATCCCCGTCATCTTCCTGGTCCGCGACATGAAACGCGAAACCGCCGCGGAGTTCGTCCTGAAAGGCGCCGCCGATTGCATCGAAATGGAGAGCATCGGCCATCTGCCTGTGGCCGTCCATCGGGCTCTGGCCGGGAAAGCGCTGCGCGATCAACGCGATCACGCCGAAAAGGAATTGCGGCATTCGCAAGCACGGTACCGGGCACTGGCGGGAAATCTAAGCTACGGAACCTGCCGCTGCAGTCTCGAGGGCAAATTTTTGGAAGTGAACGAGACGATGATGAGGATGCTCGGCTATGGGTCCAAGGAGGAGTTCCTGGCTTTAGACCTGATGTGCGAGATCATTCAAGACCCCGAAAGACGAGGGCAATTGCTGGGCCAAGCGAGCGAGGATGAACCCGCCGATCCCATGGAAATCGAATGGAAGCGGAAGGACCATGCGACTCGGATGGTCAGGCTCAACGGCCGGGAAGTGGTGAACGAACACGGAGAGTTGGACACATACGAGGTGATCGCGGAAGACTTCACCAAGCAGCGAGAACTGGAAGATCACCTTCGGCGGCAGGCGGCCAGCGATTCGCTGACCGGTCTGGCGAACTATCGCCACCTCGTGGATGTGCTCGATTCGGAAATCAGGCGCGGCAGGCGCACGAATCGGAAATTCGCCATGCTGTTCTTCGATCTGGACGGATTGAAAGAAATCAACGACCGGCATGGGCACACAACAGGAAGCCGAGCGCTCTGCCGGTTTGCCGATATTTTGTGCTCCTGCTGCCGGGACATTGATACTCCCGCGCGCTTCGGCGGAGACGAGTTTGCTCTTGTCTTGCCGGAGACCGACGCGGAGGCGGCCAACCTGGTGGCACGGCGTATCTGCGAGAGCCTCGCCCATGACGACAAGGGACCAAAGCTTTCCGTCAGCTTCGGAGTCGCCATCTATCCCACGCATGGTGATTCCATCGAGCGCCTCCTGGGCCGAGCCGATTCGGCGCTTTACGCGATGAAGCAGCGACGAGTTGCGGCTGCGGAGCCCAAGCAAGCCGCTGCCGGACTGTAAACTTGCTTCGGGTCTTGCTTTAAATCCCACGATATTGATAGAATTGGTACCAAGTGGTGACGTTATGGCTGCTGACCCAGATTCGAGAAAAACAAACCCCAAAAGAAAACTCAGCGGAAAGCGCGCCTTTGATGTCCATGCTTTTCTCGATTCGGCCGGGGTGCCGCAAAAAAGCGTGGAGTATCGGAGATCACAAAATATCTACACTCAGGGTGATCCTGCCACGAGCGTGATGTACATTCAAAATGGGGGCGTAAAGCTGTCCGTTGTCAATGAGGTCGGCAAAGAGGCGGTCGTGGGGATACTGGAGCCCGGTGATTTCTTTGGCGAGGGGTGCCTGGCAGGCCAGCACGTTCGTATGGGGACAGCCACGACGATTGCACCCACGGCGATACTGACCATCGGGAGAAAGGAGATGATGCGCGTGCTCCACACGGAACACGTCTTCTCCGACCGTTTCATGTCGTACATTCTTTCCCGGAACATCCGAATCGAGGAAGATTTGGTGGATCAACTTTTTAACTCCAGCGAGAAGAGGCTGGCTCGGACTCTTTTGCTGCTCGCTCGCTACGGCAAGGAATCCCAGGAGCAAGAGATAATTCCCAAAGTGTCTCAGCAGATGCTGGCGGAAATGATCGGCACAACGCGGACGCGGGTCAACTTCTTCATGAATAAATTCAGGAAACTGGGCTTCATTCGTTACAATGGCGGACTTCAGGTACACAATTCCCTCCTCAGCGTTGTTCTGCACGAGTAGTCACCCAATTTCGCGGCTTCGCCTCCTTCTGGGCCGGATGCTAGGCTGAAGGCCGGTGGTATGTCTTCGATCAGGTGTCGCACCTACGGCGCTCAGGGACATCTTGCGTCAGCCATTCCGGGATTCACCTATGGCCGACGCTACGTGTAAGTGCGGAGGAAAAAACCAAGATGCTGCGCTGAAGCGCCCTTCGACTGCGCTCAGGACAAGCGGCGCTGCATTTAAACCTTGGCGGCGGAGGCAAAAGCAAAAGCAAAAGCAGATCCCTCACACCGGCCAGAGAGCGGCCGGGTTCGGTATGACAATGAGAGGTAGGTTGCGGCTGGGGGAATGGCGGGCTGAAAAGTCTGTGAGGGAATCGCAAAACAAACCTCAGCGGCTAAAGCCGCAGTGATTTTGCGCCAGTTACGGCACGGCTGAAGCCGTGCCCTGACGAAAAACGCGTGTGATCACACAGACTCTGGAGTCGCTGTGGCGCCGCGCGGAAATCGGACCGTTAGCTGCGGTGGTCGAGGGGGATGTAGGTGCGCAAATCCTCGCCGACGTAGACCTGGCGGGGGCGGGAGATTTTTTGCTCCGGGTCGAGGAGCATCTCTTCCCACTGCGCCATCCATCCCGAGGCGCGCGGAATGGCGAAGAGTACCGGGAACATGGTCATGGGGAAGCCCATGGATTGGTAGATCAGGCCGGTGTAGAAATCCACGTTGGGATAGAGGCGGCGCTTGATGAAATAATCGTCCTCGAGCGCGATGCGTTCGCATTCGAGCGCGATGTCAATCAGCGGGTTGCGCCCCATCACGTCGAAGACTTCGTAGGCGATGCGCTTGATGATCTTGGCGCGGGGATCGTAGTTCTTGTAGACGCGATGGCCGAAGCCCATCAGCAATTTCTCGCCGGCCTGCACGCGCTTCACATACGCCGGAACATTGTTCACCGAGCCGATCTCCACCAGCATGCGCAGCACCGCCTCGTTCGCGCCGCCGTGCAGCGGGCCGTAGAGCGCCGCGATGGCCGCGGCCGCCGCGGAATAGGGGTCCACGTGCGAGCTGCCCACGGCGCGCATCGCCGCGGAGGAGCAGTTCTGCTCGTGGTCCGCGTGCAGAATGAAGAGGATGTCCAGAGCGCGTTCGAGAGTGGGATTCGCGCGGTACTTCTGCTCCGAGGTCCGGAACAGCATGTTCATGAAGTTGCCGGGGTAGCTCAGCTCGTTATCCGGATACGCGAACGGCATTCCCAGGCTGTGCCGGTAGGCGAAGGCCGCGAGCGTGGGCATCTTGCCGATCAAGCGGTGGGTCTGCTTGCGGCGCGATTCCGGATCGGAAATTTCCTTGGCGTCCTGATAAAAAGTGGAAAGCGCCGCGACGGTCGAAAGCAGGATGCCCATGGGATGGGCGTCGTAGTGAAACCCGTCGAGAAATTTCTTGATGCTCTCGTGGATGAAGGTGTGATGGGTGATGTTGTATTTCCAATCGGCAAGCTGAGAGGAGGTGGGCAGTTCGCCGTGAATCAGCAAATACGCCGTCTCCATGTACGTGCTCTTCTCCGCCAGCTCTTCGATGGCGTAGCCGCGATAGCGCAGGATGCCCTTGTCGCCGTCAATGAAGGAGATGCGGCTGGTGCACGACGCCGTGTTGGTGAGCGCGGGATCGTAGCTCATCATCCCGAAATCGGAATCGTTGACCTTGATCTGGCGCAGATCGAGCGCGCGAATCGTATCGTTCTTGATAGGAAGCTCGTATTGGCGGCCGGTGCGATTGTCGGTGATCGTCACCGTGTCCCGGCGCACGTCCGCGGCGGTTCCGGTGCTGGCGGCCGTAGTCGTTTTGGTCGGATTCATTTTCGAGCCTGTCAATTCTTGGGCTCCCGCGCGGCCCGCGAGACACAATGGTTTAATGTACACCAGAATTGGCGGCCTGCGGAAGAAAGAACGAAGCAAGGAGGCAAGGAAGCAAAGAGGCAGGAGGAAGAGCGAAAAGCGAACAGTAGGTGTACGCGCTGTGCCGGCTGGCGACGCTGGGATTCTTCGGCCATCCCTCCGTAACTCGGCGGGCAAGCCTCGTCGGATGGCCTCAGAATGACGGCGGCGATTGGAGTTGTGCGATGCGAAAGACGAACTCGTCAGAAATGCAGGGTGGAGGAGGCAAAGGAAGAAAAGGGATTCCCCGTAAAAGCGTCCGGGGCGCAAACGGCGCGCTTCGACTACGTCCCGCGCCCCACAAAGTGGGGAAGGCAAAAGCGCGCCCTTCGACTACGCTCAGGACAAGCGGGACTCCGCTCCCTTCCTGCGTCAGGGCAGGCAGAATGACGGCGCGGCGCGGGAGAGGCGGTTGGATTTCAGCGGGAGGGGGGGGCTCCCACGGTGGCAAGTTCCTCGACGGCCCTGGCAAGTTCGGAGCGATTGCGTCCCTGCTCCTTCGCGCGGTAGAGGGCTTCGTCGGCAAGCTGCAGGAGCATCTGGGGATCGTAGGGGCTGAGCTGGCTGCTGACGGAGATGCCAAAGGAAGCGGTGACGGAGATTTCGCCGGCCTCGGTTATCACCGGCTGCGATTCGATGGACCAGCGAATTCTTTCGGCCAGCCCCAAGGCGCCCAAGGCGTCGGAGGAGGGCGCGACGACGAGAAACTCCTCGCCGCCGTAGCGGCCGAGCGTGTCGTAGGAACGGACGCAGGTGCCCATGCGGCGAGCGACTTCCTTCAGCACGGCGTCGCCGCAGAGATGGCCGTGGGTGTCGTTGACGCTTTTGAAATGATCAACGTCGGCGAGAATGACGCCGAAGGTGCCGCCTTCGCGGGCCTGGCGGGCGCGCTCGCGGGCGACGGCGTCGAGGACCACGGCGCGATTGGCGACGCCGGTGAGCGCGTCGTGCGTGGCGCGGAAGGCCAGCTCGTCGCGGGCCTTGATCAGACTCTCTTGCAGCTCGAGGATGCGCTGGCCGACGAGCAGGCGCGCGCGCAGCTCCTGGGCGTCGAAGGGCTTGGTCAAATAATCGTCGGCGCCGGATTCGAGGCCTCGGAGCAAGTCTCCTTTCTGCGTGCGCGCCGTGAGCAGCAGGATGTAGATGTAGCGGCGCTCCGGACGCTCGCGCACGCGCCGGCAGACTTGCGGGCCTTCGATGCCAGGCATCATCCAATCCAGAATCGCCAGCGGGGGAGCGTCGCTGCCTTCGAGAATCCGCAATGCCTGCACACCGTCCGCAACGGTTTCCACCTGATAATCCCATTTCACGAGAAAAGCTTGCAGCATGCGCCGGGAGACGGGATCGTCCTCGGCAAGAAGAATTCTGTTTCGGGCTTTCGTTTGCTCAATCACCATGAGGTCCCTCGCGCATCAGTTTGAGCTGGTTCGGTGCCGAGGCGCGCCATGCGAGCGCACCTGGAGAAAATTTAAGGGGCCACTTTCTGATACAAAGACTCGAGCTCCGGCAACAGCCACTTCATTTCCGCCTCGAGGATTTTGATCTGCGGCGCGGCGCTCTCGAAATCTCCGGCGTGCGCCTGCATTTCGAGGACGAAGGCCGCTTGGGAAACCGCGTTGGCGCCGAGATTCGCGGAGGATCCCTTCACGGTGTGAGCCAGACGTTCGAGCAGCCGCGCATCGCGCGCCTCGCTGGCCTGGTGGATGGCCTCGATGTTCCTCGGGCACTCCTCGGCGAAGAGGCGCGCAATTTCTTCCAGCAGGTCGCGGTCTCCTTCGACGCGATCGAGGGCGGCGGCGATGTCCAAAACTTCCACGGAAGAATGGGACGAGGAGATTCTCGCGCCGCCGACGCGGTCGAGCGCAGCGATCAGCTCCGGGCCGCGGATCGGCTTGGAGAGGCAGTCGTCGGCGCCAGCCGCAAGGCATTTGTCGCGGTGCTCCACCGCGCGTACCGCGAAAGCGATGATCGGCAGATGCGCTCCCGTGGTTCCTTCCATCGCGCGAATCGCGCGAATGGCTCCGAATCCATCCATTCCGGGAGAGGCCACGTCGAGCAGGGCCATGTCCACGATTCCTCGTTCCAGCGCTTCGAGCGACTTGCGCGTGGATTCCGCAATCACGACGGTGTGGCCGTGGCTTTTCAGCACTGTGCTGGCTGTTTTTTGCTCCAAGGCGTCATCTTCCGCAAGAAGGACTCGCATGTTGGCCTCCGGCTGCCCGATGGAGCAGACAGGGGGCCAAAGCGGGGGGAACCATAGTGCGCCAACTGTTTTGTATTCAGCGAGTTATCCGGCCATTAGGCAGGCCAGAAAAGGGCAGGTCATTACAAATGTTTCATGCGGGATTAACCGCACCGTAATGGAACGCGTGAAAGGTTGTAAGGCACGCGAATCGGGTATCCAATCAACCGCTTGCCTACAGGGGCTGAATTCCCGTATGGTGTGTGCGGCTGGTTAGAGAAGGCTCATGAAGCGCGTACTGGTAATTGAAGACGACAAAGACATCATTGAGTTGGTGAAATACAATTTGGAGAAGGACGGCTACCAAGTCCTGACGAGCGGCGACGGCGCCGCGGGCCTGGCGCAAATCCGCAGGACCCCTCCGGACCTCCTTCTTCTCGATCTGATGCTTCCCAAACTTTCAGGGCTCGATATTTGCCGGGAAGTCCGCAAGGACGCGGCGCTCAATCGCCTGCCGATTCTGATTCTGACGGCGCGAGGGGAAGAGGCGGACCGCGTGGTAGGGCTGGAGCTCGGCGCGGACGATTACGTGACGAAACCGTTCAGCCCGCGGGAGCTGGTGGCGCGGGTGAAGGCGCTTTTGCGGCGGGCGGAGCCGGGGACGCTTTCGGAGAAGCCGCTGGAAATCGGCGCGCTGCGAATTGATCCCGCGGCGTACCGCGTGACGCGCGCGGGGAAGCCCGTTCCGATGAGCACGCTGGAATTCCGGCTGCTGTATTTTCTGGCGGCGCGTCCGAACCGTGTGTTCACGCGCGACCAGCTGCTGGATGGGGTGTGGGGAACGGAGCGGTTTGTGACGCCGCGAAGCGTGGACGTCTACGTGCGGCGGCTGCGCGAGAAGATTGAAACCGATCCGCAACATCCGGTGTTCATGAAGACGATTCGAGGGGCGGGGTACCTGTTCGAGACGCGGGCGAACTAGAAGGCCCGACGAGAAGACACCGGTCATCACACGGATTCAAAATCCTCGCGCGTGCAGACCGCGCCAGGATGGGGTAGGCTACAAACCACGCTGAGTTCCCGTACAATCAATTTACACTGACAACCGGGGCGAGAGAATGAACCGCGGGAAAAATGCGGGGGCGTTCTGGAAGCTGGCGCTGTGGTATTTTGTCCTGCTGCTGGCCTTCGTGCTGGTTTTGGATTTCTATTCTTCGCATGTTCCTCCCAGGGAATTCCGACACGGCGTGCTGATTGGAGCGGGCGTGGTGTTTGTGGCGGGGCTGGCCGCGTCGTTCTTTTATTCAGGGCTTTTGACGCGGCGGCTGGAACGGCTGCGGAGGTTTGCGCGGCGCGTAGCGGCCGGAGACTTTCGCCAGTTGCCCACGGACCGGCTGCGCGATGAGCTGGCGGACCTGGCCGATGCGTGGAACGAAGCGGCGGCGACGGTGGACCAGACCATCCGGTCGCTGAGCTACGAGCGCAACCGTTCGAGCGCGATCCTGCGAAGCATGGTGGAGGGAGTAGCGGTGATTGACGCACAGGAGAGGCTGGTGTTCGCGAATCAGGCGTTTTCGGAAATCCTCAGCCTGGACCCCGCGCATATCGAAGGACGGCCCATGATCGAAGTAGTCCGCCATACGCAACTCCTGGGCCTGGTTCGGCGCGCGCTGCGAGGAGAAGAAGGGTTACAAGCCGACATCGCCACGGGAATCGTGATGCAGCGGAGCTTCGCGGCGACGGCGGCGCCGGTAAAGGCGGTGGAAGCGGTTCCGGCGCCTAGTTCGAGCAATAGTTCGATGAACGCGCCCGCAAGCGCTCCGGCGAACCCCGCCGCGGCGGGAGAGATTCCCTTGGGGGCGGTGGTGGTGCTGCACGACGTGACGGAACTGCGGCGCCTCGAGCGCGTGCGGCAGGATTTCGTCGCCAATGTCTCGCACGAATTCAAAACGCCGCTGACCGCAATCCAGGGATTCGCCGAGACCTTGATCTCGGGAGCGCTGGAAGACCCGCGGAACAACCGCCGCTTTCTGGAAATCATTCGCGACCACGCGGCGCGGCTGGCGCGGCTGACCGACGATCTGCTGAAGCTGGCGCGGATCGAGGCGGGGAAGCTCGAGGTGGAGTTTCAGCCGGTGAAGGCCGAAGAGCTGGTGGAGCGGTGCGTGGAGACGGCGCTCTTGAAATCGAGCCAGAAGCAGATCTCGCTGACGCTGCGCGTCCCTCCGGGTTTGCCGGCGATGCGCGGCGACGCGACCCTTCTGGGCGACGTGCTGCAAAATCTGCTGGACAACGCCATTCAGTACACGCCGGCGGGCGGATGCATCGAAGTGAGCGCGGCGGCAGGCGCGACGGAAACGGTGCTCACGGTCACGGACACGGGCATCGGGATTCCGTTGGCGGACCAGGAGCGCATATTCGAGAGATTCTATCGAGTGGATGCGGCGCGTTCGCGGGAGGCGGGCGGGACGGGGCTAGGACTGTCCATTGCGAAGCATATTGTGGAAGTGCATGGCGGGCGATTGTGGGTGGAGAGCGAGGTGGGGCGGGGATCGAAGTTTTCGTTTTCGGTGCCGTGGGCGAATTGAGGGTGTGGTCGAGGCTCCAAGAGCAAGCGGACTGGGTACACTGTGCTGAACGCCGACGCTGGGATTCTTCGGCCATCTCCGGTTTCAGGAGTCCGGTGGACTCCACCGGACTCCCGACACCGGACCTCGCCGGATGGCCTCAGAATGACGATGGCGGCCGACCGCGATTCGTGTGGCGCGCGGCTGGGTTCCGAGGCTATTGGGCGGCGGATTGGATCTGCACCGAGGCTTGGAGGCGCGGGTCGCGGGAGGACGCGCCCACGATGATCTTCGCCATCCCCGGCATGACGGCCCAGGCGTGAGTCTGCACATCCCAATAGGAGAACGCGCGGCGATCGAGCTGCAGCTTGATGTGCGCGGTCTTTCCTGGTTTTAGCTCCACCTTTTGAAAACCCTTGAGTTGCTGCGGAGGCTCGGGAACGTCGTCGGTGGAAGGCAGGCCGACATAGAGCTGGGCAACCTCGGCGCCGGCGAGAGAGCCGGTATTGGTCACGTCGAATTCCACGGTGACATCCGGCACGGCGGCGCTAGAGAACGACGCGGTGTCCGGCGAGACCTTGAGATTTTTGTAGGCGAAGGTGGTGTAGGACAAGCCGAAGCCGAACGGGAAAAGCGGCTCGATGCCCTTGGCGTCGAAATAGCGATAGCCAACGAATACGCCCTCGGTGTAATGCGCCACGCCATCCACACCGGGATATTGTTCCGGCGTATGCGCGGGCAGGTCCGCGAGGTCCTTCGGAAATGTGACCGGCAATTTTCCGGAAGGATTCACGTCGCCGAAGAGGACTGCGGCGACGGCATTGCCGTCTTCTTCGCCCGGATACCAGGCTTCGAGAATAGCGGGCACGTCGTCCACCCAGGGCAGCAGCATGGGCGAACCGGTCTTCAGGACGACGATAGTGCGGGGATTGCCGGCGGCCGCGGCTTTCACGAATGCGTTCTGGTCATCTTCGAGCGTAAGCGGATGGTCCTTGCCTTCGGTATCTTCATCCCCGACCATGACGATGGCCACATCGGCCGAGCGAGCGAGCGCCGTGGCCATGGGACCATCGTAATCATTGACAAAGCGGACGCTGACGGAAGGGCCAACACGCTTGCGGATGCCTTCCACGGGGTCCACGCTGTAGACGGGAATGACATGGGAACTGCCGCCGCCGCCCGTGACCGCGTCTTCCACATGAGGCCCAAAGATGACGATGGAGTGGAGATGCTTGGCGTCGAGCGGGAGCACATTCCCGGTGTTCTTGAGCAGGACAATGCCGGCTTCGGCGATCTTGCGCGCGGCGAGACCGTCCTTCTGCGCGGGGATCGGCTTGGGGACGGGAGGACGGTCGAACACGCCGAATTCCATCATGGTGCGGAAGCGGCGCACCAGCATCTCGTCAATCACTGATTCGGGCACTTGGCCGGACTGGACGGCTTTTTTAAGCTCGTCCGCGTAGTAAAAGCCGGTGGGCATTTCGAGATCCAGCCCCGCGAGCGCAGAGGCAACCGTGCTGTGCGTGGCGCCGAAATCGGACATCACGAAGCCGTTGAAGCCCCATTCCTTGCGCAGGATCTGATCGAGCAGGACGTCATTTTCGCAGGCAAACAGCCCGTTGACGTGAGGATAGGCGCACATCACCGACGCCGAATGGCCCTGCTTCACCGATGCCTCAAAGGCGGGTAGATAGATTTCGCGCAGGGTGCGTTCGTCGATCACTTCGTTGATGGTCTTGCGGCCGGTTTCCTGGTTGTTCGCGGCATAGTGCTTCACGTTGGCGATTACGCCCTGGCCTTGGATTCCCTCGATGTTGCCGACGGAAATCTGTCCGGAGAGGTAAGGGTCCTCGCCATAGCCTTCGAACGTGCGGCCGTTCTGCGGGACGCGGACGATGTTGACGGTAGGAGCTTCGAGCAGGCTGGCGCCAAGATACTTGGCTTCGGCGGCAGCGATTTCACCATGCAGGCGGGCAAGCTTCGGGTCCCAAGTAGCGGCTAGCGAGATGGGGGCGGGGAGCGCGGTCGCCGGGTTCTGCTTTTTCTTGGGGGCATCGCCCGGTCCCGCGCCAGCCGGACCGTTGGTGACTATAAAATCGGGAATTTCGAGGCGCGGCACGCCGGGGACAAATCGCTTGTGGACTTCGGTGCGGATGCCGTGCAATTCCTGAATCTTTTCGTCGAGTGTCATTCGATGGACGATGGCGCGGGCGCGGGCGTCCACATTGTCGGCCGGGGGGTTCGCGAAAATGGCGCTCGCGAGCGCGGCCGTGGCAGCCAGCAAAAGGATGCTCGCGGCTTTCAGGGCTGCTGGCACACGGGATTTCGTCAGTGAGGTAGGCATAGGACGGTAGACGCTCTAGCGGGATTATGGTTTCGCGCGCCTCGTATGTCAATTGAGGCGGGGGCGGACCTCCAAATCAGGTAAAGACCTTATTGCGTGCTAATCGTCGCTGTATCATAAGGTATGGACACGGCGGGGGTTGTCATCGGTTTATTGGGGGGTTAAGGGGGGCGGGATGAAACCATTGCGCATACTTATCGCCGACGACTACGATCTGATCAGGCGCGGAATCAAGGGGCTGCTGGAAACGCGTCCGGGATGGACCGTTTGTGGCGAGGCGCATACAGGCCGGGAAGCAGTGGCGAAGGCCAAGGAACTGAAGCCCGATGTCGCCATTCTGGACGTGTGCATGCCGGAACTGAACGGGATCGAGGCGACGCGGCAGATTCGCAAGGCGTCGCCGCGCTCGGAGGTATTGATACTCTCGGTGCACCATTCGGAGCAGTTGGTGCGAGACGTTTTAGGGGCAGGGGCGCGAGGTTACGTGGTCAAGTCGGATGCGGATGCCGACCTGGTCGGCGCCGTGGAGCAGATAGCGAATCGCAAACCATTTTTCACGCATCGGGCCACGGAGATCCTGATGAACGGCTGCATGGGAGAAACGAACGCTCATAAGTACACGCCTTTCGACTGCCTGACTCCGCGGGAGCGCGAGGTGGTGCAACTGCTCGCGGAAGGAAAGACGAGCAAGGAAGTGGCCTGCACGCTCAATGTGAGCGTGAAAACGGCCGAGACCCACCGCGCGAATATCATGCGCAAACTGGAATTCCACTCCGTCGGCGACATCGTCCGCTACGCCGTGCGGAATCAGATCATCGAGCCCTAAAACGCCCTACCGGACAGGTTCCAGAAGGCATCCCTCCTGAAGTATCCCTCGCGGTATTCCGTGTACGTTATGCCTACCAGCGGTGCTGGGATTCTTCGACTGCCCTTCGATTGCGCTCAGGGCAAGCTGTCCCGCGCCCCGCAAAGAGGGGATAAACCCTTAGTTCCCACATCAGCTTGTATATGCGCGTCCGTCTTGGCGCTCGGTGAACGAGAGAGCTGGCCGGAGAATCAGTGTGCTGAAACGGTACGGCACATCGGAGCGGCAGGATAGCAGGGATATCCACAGGGAATTAGGAAGCGAGCTTGCTCCTTTAGATTCAGCGAATTGCGAGGCATGCAAAAGTTGCGAGGCGCGCCCCGCCGTTAGCACTTTCGTACTGGACCCAATTGAACCAAAGGCTCTATCGCTCCTGAAGATCGAAGAAATCAAAATTAATTATGGTTGGGGCCAAGACTTACCCAGTGCAAAACCACAATTTCAAGCGATCAATCAGGAAACCAAGGAGAAACGCGCAATGAAGATCAGAGCATGGCTGCCATTGGCGGTCGCGGTGTTGAGCTTGGGACTGTTGCCCGCGCGCGCACAGGCGCAGACCTGGACGTTGGCGTGGAGCGACGAATTTAACGGGGCCGCAGGGTCCGCCCCGAGTTCCAGTATTTGGAGCTTTATGCAGGGGAACCCCGGCGTGAATGGGGAACTCGAAACCTACTGCACCCCGACAAATAACACGTCGCCGTGCAGCACGGCCACCCCGAATATCTACGAGGATGGCAACGGGAACCTGGTGATCAGCGCCATTCACACTGCCAGTGGGACATGGACGTCCGGGAAACTGGAGAACAAGACTTCCATGCCGAAGTATGGGCGCATCGAGGCGCGGATGAAGCTGACGGTGGGCGACGGGTTGTGGCCGGCGTTCTGGATGCTGGGATCGGACCTGCTGACCGGCACAGCGTGGCCGACCTGCGGCGAAATCGACATCCTGGAGTGGGTGCCGCAGGATACGCCCGAGCAAACCACGGGCACGATCCATGGGCCTGGCTATGACGGCTGCTGCGGCACATCGAATGCGCATTACACGTTCCCCAGCGGCGGGCGCGTGGATGATGCGAACTACCACACCTACGGCATCGTCTGGGCGCAGAACAGCGTTCAGTTCTACCGCGACGATCCGACCAATGTGTTCTTTACGGTGACGTCGGCGAACATCCCGTCTGGGGATACGTGGGTGTTCAACCAGCCGTTCTACATCATCCTCAATGAAGCCGTAGGCGGCAGCTACCCCACCCCAGGCCCGGACAGCACGACACCCAATCCAGCGAACGTGCTGGTGGATTATGTTCGTGTATATACGGCGAGCAGCTGCACCGCACCGACTGTGCCGAGCGCTTTGGCGGCCACGGCGGCTTCCGCGACTCAAATCAATCTAAGCTGGGGCGCTAGTTCGTCGTCTTGCTCGGTCACGTACAACGTGTTCCGCAGCACGACTTCAGGCTTCACGCCTTCGAGCAGCAATCAAATCGCCAGCGGCGTGACCACCACGTCCTACTCGGACAACGGGCTTGCGGCATCGACCACTTACTACTACGTGGTGGAAGCGACCAACGGCGGCGGAACGTCAGCGGCGTCGAACCAAGCCAGCGCAACGACGAACGGCTCGACCGGGTCATGCACCAGCATCTGCATCGACTCCGGCTCAACCACAGCAGTCAGTCCGTTCCTTGCCGACGAGGACTTCTCCGGCGGCGCAACAATCGACCACGCCAACACCATCAACACCAGCAAGGTGACCAACCCCGCGCCGGCAGCGGTCTACCAGACCGGCCGCGACGAAAACTTCACCTATACGATCCCGGGCTTCACAGCCGAATCGAGCCACACCGTGCGTCTGCACTTCTGCGAGACGTATTTCTCGACAGCCGGCTCGCGGACGTTCAACGTCAGCATCAACGGGACGCAGGTGCTGACGGACTTCGACATCGAGAAGACGGCTGGCGGGCAAAACATCGCCAACATTCAGCAGTTCACGGAGAATGCGAACTCCAGCGGCCAGTACGTGATCCAGTTCACCTCGGTAGTGAACAACTCCCTGGTGAGCGGGATCGAGATCGACTAAGTCAATCGCTTCGCAGCTAGGTGTGACTGACGGGGAGATCTTCGGATCTCCCCATCGGTCGCCACACGGGTCCCTTAGAAATCTTGGGACAACATCCGCCATGTGTCCCCGAAACGTGAGGATACGACGAACATGAAAAAGTCAATGCGACAGATTTCTTTTACTCTTTCGCTGCTGATACTTTTCGCGGCGGTTGCCGGGAGCGCGGCGGCGCAATCGGCGGCGGTGACCGTTTCTCTCAGTCCGAGCGCTCCGGGCGCCACCATACCGTCGGATTTTCTAGGCCTCAGCTATGAGGAGGCTACGCTGCTGCCCAATTCGAGTTACAGCGGCGACCATTACTTTATCAACTCGAACCAGCCGCTCCTCACCTTGTTCAACACACTGGGTGTGAAGAGCTTGCGCATCGGCGGCAATACCGCAGATACCGGCACGCTTCCCGCGAACGCGGATATTGACGACCTTTTCGGATTCGCGGCAGCCGCGAACGTAAAGGTTCTGTACACCCTTCGCCTGAAGACCTTCGATGCGACCACGGCCAACACCACGGCCACGTACATCATGGACCACTATAGTTCGGACTTGACTTGCCTGGCGATCGGTAACGAGCCGGATGTCTATCTCAGCGCCTATTCGACGTATGAATCGGAGGCGCAGACCTATATGAACACGATCTCCGGTTCGAACCCCACGGCGAAATATTGCGGTCCCGGAGGGACGGGAGCAAGTGGAACGTGGGCTGCGAGCTTCGCGACGGATTTCGCGAGCAGCGGGAAGATCGCGCTCGTAACGCACCACAATTACTTCGGCGGAGACGGCGAATCCACAAGCGACGCCACGGCGCGCAACACTCTGCTGGCAGCCACCATGGATAGCAACTACGCCACCAATGCCGCCATCTATGTGCCCACGGTGCTGAACGCGGGGCTCAGCTACCGCATCGAGGAAACCAACAGCTTCTATGACGGCGGATCCCCGGGCGCGAGCAACACGTTCGCGGAGGCACTCTGGGACCTGGATTATCTGTACTGGTGGGCGAATAACAGTGCGGAGGGCCTCAACTTCCACACGGGAGATTCCGTGTCGGGGGGTACGGCCTACTATTCCTTTTTCACCACCACCACGGGCGGCTACACCGCTAATCCTGGAGCTTATGGCGCGCTGGCGTTCAACCTAGGCGGCCATGGGCGCATCGTGCCCGTTACCCTCACGAATCCCACCAGCTTGGATCTGACGGCATACGGCGTGCTCGACTCGAGCAACACCCTGTGGGTGACGATCATCAACAAGACGCACGAAACCGGAGCGATTACCGCCAACCTGACGATGGATCTCGGCGGGAATTACTCCCAGGGAGATATGTGGCTTATGCAGGCGCCGAATAACGACGATTCCCAAACTACGGGAATCACGCTGGGTGGCGCGGCGATCACTGTGAGCGGAACCTGGAGCGGCACGTCCACGCCGGTTTCCGTATCCGGCAGCACAGTCACAATGAATCTATCGCCTGCCACGGCCGCGGTGATCAAATTCGTGCCGAGCTCGGTGAGTTGCACAGCCCCTTCAGCTCCCAGCGGACTGACGGCCACAGCAGCTTCTTCAAGCCAGATCAATCTGAGCTGGACGGCTAGTTCATCGTCTTGCTCGGTCAGCTACAACGTATTCCGCAGCACGACTTCGGGCTTCACGCCGTCGAGCAGCAATCAAATCGCCAGCGGCGTGAGCGGCACGACGTACTCGAATACGGGCTTGGCGGCTTCGACCACCGACTACTACCTGGTGGAAGGCACCAACACCGGCGGCACGTCAGCGGCGTCGAATCAGGCCAGCGCGACAACCAGCGCCTCGTCCGGGTCTTGCACCAGCATCTGTTTTGACTCCGGCTCGACGACGG
>Ga0187817_10000465_pt1 | contig 17347 bp, 17 predicted proteins | sample NC_wetland_sal_i_17_FD_132431 | JGI IMG/M metagenome (GOLD analysis project Ga0187817, IMG submission 132431) | Wetland sediment microbial communities from Neuse River Estuary, North Carolina, USA - SO4_2 | ecosystem: Environmental > Aquatic > Freshwater > Wetlands > Sediment | place: USA... | reverse complement strand
GACCGCATTCGGAAGAGCAGGGCCATGAGCGGTTGCCAACGGCTGATGCAACTCCTGAATTTTGTGGTTGACTCCACCCTCAAAGGCGAGGCGATGCACTTGAAGGAAACCACCATCGGAGTTGCGGTCTTCGGCCGCAGTCCCGACTACGACCCGAAGGTCGACACCATTGTGCGCAGCCAGGCCTGGAGGCTTCGGTCGAAGTTGAAGAAGTATTATGCCTCAGAGGGCGCCGCGGATCGCATCGTGATCGACATTCCCATCGGACACTATGTTCCGGTGTTTCATGCTCGCGAGGAAGTCGAAATCGGTGGATGAGCGCTCTTCGGAAAGTTTGCGCCAAACGGCAACGCACTGCATCCAGCGTGATGAAAAAGCAAATGTTAATCCCTCCGCAAAACCGCTACAGTAGTCCCTCATATTTCCCGCCTACAAACCTAACTGGTTGGGGGTCAAAAGTGCCTCAGCGGCCCGGGCGCAACACCTGGGCGTCGACCGTGTCCGCCAGGACCGGGGAGACTGACACGAGTCGCCGCGTGGAGCAATTCCGTCGGGCGCCGCACATGTGATGTTTCGCGCCTGCAGGTGCGGTGCCGCGATAGCGCTGTTGGCCGCCTCCGCGCTGCCACTCGCCGGTCAGAATACAAAAGACGAATTCTGGCCCGAAAGCGACGTTTACGTAAACCTGGGTCCGCAGGTCAGGCTGGTCTTCGTCGATGCGTTCAGTCAGGCTCAGTCTGCCAACAACCGGCAGGGCGCCTTCACTTACTATTTCGATACTGCGCTGAAACCGGTGTTTCGCCGCGAACTGCGTAGAGACGAGGACGTATTCAGGCAGAGATACCTCACGTTTCGCGCAGGCTACCGATACACGACCAGCTTTGTGAACGGCGATTCCTCGTCGGAGAACCGCATCATAGCGGAGTCGACGTGGCGTGCGCCGCTGCCGGTGCCGGGCCATTTCGTGCTCGTCAACCGCAACCGCGGCGATTTTCGTTTTGTGAAAGGGAAGCCGTTCTCCATGCGCTACCGCAACCGCATCTGGGTGGAGCGTGACGTCGAGCTCGGCGGGTTTGTCTTTACTCCCTACATCTACGACGAGATCTTCTACGACACCAGCAAGAGCGCATGGGTGCCGAACCGCTACGCCGCCGGGGTGCAATTGCCGGCCAACAGGCATTTGGTGGTGGAACCCTATTACCTCAGGCAGAACGACCGTCTGGCCAAGCCTCAACACGTTCATGCGCTCGGCCTGAAATTAAATTTTTATTTCTGAGTGGGGCTGGACGATTTGCCGGCGAAGTAGCCTTCGCGCGTGTGGACCACCAGCGGGCCGAACGCCGGATCCTTGGCCGTCACACGGATGCGGTGGAACTGGCCATCGTCGGCGCCCGGGAAGCCTAGCATGTATTGCTGGCGGATCTCTTCGGCTACGCGGATACAGATGTCGGTGACATCGGAAATCTGTTGGGGGAAGAAAGCCCCGCCGCCGGTTTGCGCGCCGATCTGCGACAGCACCTGGGGATTCCGGTCGCGGTCGTTCTGGTCGAAGATTCCGATGCAGTAAATGACGATGCCGGCTTTCATGGCACCGTTCAACGCGTCCGCCAGCGTCGCATGACTCGAATTGTCGCCGCCGTCCGTGATGGTGAGAATCACTTTGCGCTGATAATAGGCTCGCTGGAACTGGGCCTCCGCCGTCAGCAGCGCGTCGTAGAATGCGGTGGTTCCTCCGAGATCGAACGCGGCAATCGCCTTCTCCAACTTGGAAACATCGCCGGTGAAAGGGGTGCCCGCGGGCAAGCCGAGGCGTGCGCGGCTGTTGAAGTGCACGACGTACATCTGGTCCTTGGGATTGCTGGCGCGCGCGAAGGCCAGCGCGGCGGCAATCACGTCTTCCCGTTTCGGCGCCATGCTGGCGCTGTTATCGATCACAATTCCGGCGGTCACGGGGGCGTCCTCACCCTGAAAAAAGGTGATCGCCTGCGGGGCATCGTCTACGAATAGCTGGAACGCATCCTTCTTCAAGCCGGAAACGCTGCGGCCATCGCGGCCGGTAACTCTGGCATGTAGCTGGACCAGACTCACGTCCGCACGAATGGTGACCGGCTGTTGGTCGCCCGGGGACAGCGCAATCGCCGCGAGGAGGCCACCGAACATGAGTTGTGCAATGTACATGCGTGTCTGCCATATGAGATGAGCCCCGTATTGGGGTGGAGCAAAATATCTGTCCGGCGTGGGATTCGGACGCCCCTCAACACCCCAAGAAGTGAGTCAGCCGCGAGAGGGAGACATCCCTCAGAGCAGCAGACGCTACAGCGCTGGCGCCGTGCAGGAGAGGCCCATGAAGTCGTGTTTGCGTTGGCCCGCTGTCGTGTGTCTGGCACTGGCTGCCGCCTGGGCGCAACCATCCAACTCCAGAATCATCACGGTGCGGGGCGAAATCGTTTCCTCCGCTACTCTGACCGGCGGCTTGACGGTGGAGTTGTCCGGCGACGGTACGGGGTTAACCGAAACCGCCTCCGTCAATTCCGACAATACCTTCGAGTTCCACTCGGCCACCGTCGGCACCCACGAGTTGCGCGTGCTGGCTGCCAACGGCCAGCTCCTGCATGAGGAATACGTCTCCATCAGCGGTCCCAACCAGGCGCTGTCCATCCGCCTGCCCGAGCAGAACTCCGCCGACCGTTCCAAGGAGAGCACCATCTCTTTGCGACAACTGAGCCACAAGGTTCCCGCGGCCGCGCAGAAGGCGTATCGGAAGGGCGAGCAGGCGGCCGCCAAGGGCCGTCTGGAAGAGGCTCGCGCCGCGTTCCAGCAGGCGGTTGCCATCGATCCGGAGTTCGTGGATGCCTTTAATGAGCTGGGCGCCACCGAAGCCGGCCTGCACGACCTGCCGGACGCGGCCGAGGCGTTCCAGAAGGCCATCGACCTGGTGCCGGAGCATCGCCTGGCGCTGCCCAACCTTTGCATCGTGCTGGCGCAAATGAAGCGTTTCCACGAAGCCGCCGAAGTGGCGCGGCGCGCGCTGAAGGTGGTTCCCGGAGCCGGCCGCATCCACTATATCCTGGCGGTCAGCCTGATGTCGGAGCACGGCAACGTGGATGAAATCATCCTGCACTTCGAACGGGCGGCGGCGGATGTGCCTTCGGCGCATGTGACGGTGGCCGAGCTACTGGCCCAGCGCGGCCGCTCCAGCGAGGCGATCCGCGAGCTGGAGGAGTACCTGCAGACTGCCGCGCCGGGCGACGCTCTGCGACCCAAGGCAGAAGCCCGCCTGGCCCAACTGCGGCAATAATCCATCTATTCTGAACCCGCGAGAAATTCAGCCGGCCCGTTGTCGCCGGGCTTCCGTTTTGGACCGCCGGCAAAAGATTGAGTCAGCGCGCCGGCACCGCACATCGGGTATCCATAAAAGGCAAGATGGTGGCATTTGCATTGAGGCCGCACAGTGCCGCTGGCCGGCATTTGGATGGGGTACGGGAGGATGGTTTCTGGCCGCCGGCGGGCAACTGCCGGCTTCAGGAGGGTTGTAACAAGATTGCTGGGAGCGCCGCCCCACGGCGCCCTCGGCAGCCCCAGGCAGCAATTCCGATTCGGGCTGCGCGCCCCCGCAGCCCGATCGGCTGGGGTTTGCGGTCACAGCTTACCAAAGGTGACTTCCACCGGCTTAACGCGCGTAGTATCCCGAGCGGAAGGTCGCGCGCAATGGCGGCAGCCCCTTGGGACGTTCGATCTTTACCTGTATCCGGTGGTACTTACCGTCGTGCTTCGCCTCAGAGGGCATGTATCCCAACACGTACTGGTTGCGCAGCGCGGCGCCGATTTTGGTGGCGATGTCGGGCAGCTCATTGAGGTCGTCCACTTCGAACAGCCGGCCGCCGGTCTCCTGGGCGACTTCGTCCAGCAAGGTGGGGCCGCTGAGCTCCTCCGGAGTTCTTCCGCGGAGGCCGAACGGCTCGAGAATTCCGATGGAATAAATCTGCACATCGGCTTCACGAACGTAATTCTTCACTTCGCGGTAGGAATACCGGCTGCAGTTGTCGCCGCCGTCGGAGATGATCAGAATGGCTTTGCGCGAGTGCTTGGCGTGTCCCATTTCGTGAAGCGAGAGGTAGATGGCATCGAGCAACGCCGTCCGCCCCTTCGATTCCGTGAAAAGCATGCGGTTCTGGATCTCTTCGATGCGGTCGGTAAAGGGGATCGCCAGTTGGGCCCGATCGTTGAAAAGCACCAGCGAGAACTCATCTTCCGGATTGGAGGTGTGCAGGAACTCGGAAACCGCGGCGCGCGATTTTTGGAGCTTGGCCCCCATGCTGCCGCTGCAGTCGAACACCAGCCCGATGGAGACCGGAGTATCTTCCGAGGCGAAGTGTGTGATCACCTGCTCTACCTTATCCTCGAAGAGCTTGAAATGTTCCTTCTCGAGGCCCGTGATCAGGCGGTCGCGCCGGTCCGTGACCATTACCGGAACCAGCACCAGGTCGGCGTTGACGCGGATGTTCGCGGTAAGCCGGTCCGCGCTGCCGGTAGATGCGGGTCTCGCCGGCCGCCGCGGCTCAATGTTAACCTGGGGCTCCTGGCCGCTTGTCGGAGTCAGCCCCAGACAGCAAAATGCCACACAGGCCGCCGCCCACATTGCGACAGAGACATAAGGGATGTAACGTTGCCCGTTTCCCACCTTGCGCTCCTCGCTGATCTCGATGCCGCATCTGAATTTGACGGGGCATTTCTTGGGGTTTGCTCAATGGGAAGTGAAAGGCAGTAGCGGTTGAGAACTAAGCCGCGGCGCGCCGCTGTGCGAGGTTTCGAACGCGCGCGAGCAGGTCCGACATGGAGAACGGCTTCGCCAGGAACTCAAAATTGTTGTTGAGCTGCTCGCGCGCGTTCGAAACCTCGCACAGCAGCACGGGCAGGTCCGGGCGTTCGGCCTTGAGCTTCGCGGCCAGAGACGGCCCATCCATTTCAGGCATGACGACATCGCTGATCAGCAGGCCGATCTCGCCCGGATGCGACCGGAACAGCGACAGGGCCTGTGTGCCGCACCCCGCGGCGAACACCGAGAAGCCTTCCTGCTGCAGAACATGAGTCATCATCGAGCGCATGAGAGGCTCGTCGTCTACCACCAGAACAGCTTTCATTTTGGTCTCTAAAACCGCTGGATGCAGGATCGGCGCACCGGATTTAGAAAATGTGCTTAAACATGCAGCGTCGCGTTACCCGAAGACTTAAGTCCTACGACCCCAAGTGGAATCTTTAGTTTACGGGGGTGGTCGGGACTGAGGGGTGGATGGAGATCGAAATGCCAGACGTTAACTCAATTGTTGCTGTATACGACACGCAACAGGCAGCCGAGGCCGGCGTGCGGGAATTGCAGAAGGCCGGCTTCGACCTGAGGAAACTGTCCATCGTGGGCAAAGAGTATCATTCGGAGGAGCACATCGTCGGCTACTACAGTGCCGGCGATCGCATGAAATACTGGGGCCAGATGGGAGCCTTCTGGGGCGGTCTGTGCGGGTTGTTGTCCGAGTCCGCGTTCTTTGTGCTGCCCGGAATGGGACCGATCCTGATCGCCGGACCCCTCGCCGCCGGGGTGGTGGGGAGTCTGGAAGGGGCGGCTGGGGACGGCGAGTTCAGTATCCTGGGCGCCTGCCTTTCCAGCTTCGGAATCCCCAAGCACAACATCCGTCGATACGAATGGAACCTAAGAGAGGACAAGATCCTGCTGGTGGCACATGGCGCCGCCAAAGAATTGATGAGGGCCAAGGATATACTCCGGAGCACCCGTCCGGATCAGTTGAATGTTCACTTTGAGGAGAAGACGATTGCCGCAGCCTGAATCTCGACCTTCCGGGCAAGGCGGGATGGACGTTCTAAAATGCCCGGGTGGCCCCTGGTGAAGCAGGCCAACGGAGCAAAGAGTCTCGATCTCCTCCAATTGTTACCGGGCATGAACAGTGGAGAAGTATTCACGGACCTGTGCCGGACCTGGCCGGAAATTGAGGTGATTCTTACCACTGCTTACAGCCAGGATGTGGCATTTACCGCCGCAGGGGATTCCCGGGGGTTTCATCCGGAGGCCATACCAGATTGACTCCCTGGAAAACCTGCTCCGCGACGCGCTCTCATCGTCTACGGGAAACGCCGCGAATTAAAAAAGCCGGCGGCGCGGGGCCCACCGCACCGCCGGTTAAGGGAACAGTACTCCTGCCTCTTGCTATTGAGGCCTGATGTACGGGTTTCGAGCCGGATTCATTTTTTTTTGGCACCCGTCTTTCCGCCTGGCAGGAGCGCAACCTCAACTTGTAAGACATCCTCCGGCAAGGCGCATCCGGTCTAATAAGGCGAAGTGCCTGGATCCTGCGGGTGCTTTCCGCCCGCGAAAAGGAGAAATCCAAATGAGAGTTCTTCCGGATAGCTTGCCATTTCGCTTAACCGCAATCGTCTGTACGGCGCTGTTGATTCCGGTTGATCCGGCGGCCTTTGGTCAGGGGGCGCCGGCGCAGGAGGCTCCACTGGCTGCGGAGGCGCTGGACAGCCTGGTGGCGCCGATCGCTTTGTATCCAGACCCGATTGTGGCCCAGGTACTTGCCGCAGCCACTTATCCGCTGGAAATCGTGGATGCAAACCGCTGGCTCAAAATGAACAGCGGGCTGCAGGGTGAAGCACTGGTGAAGGCCGCAGCCCAGCAGGATTGGGAACCGTGCGTCCAAGCCCTGGTTTTGTTTCCGTCGGTGGTTGACCAGATGGATGCGAACCTGAAATGGACTACCGCGTTGGGCAACGCGTTTCTGGCACAGCAGGCAGACGTCATGCTGGCTATCCAACGCCAGCGCGAGAGGGCGTACGCCGCCGGCAATCTACAATCCAACGCGCAGCAGAACGTGCAGGTTGAGCAAGTACAGGGAAGCAAGGTCATCGTGATCCAGCCAGCCAATCCGGAGGTGATTTACGTTCCCGCGTATAACCCTGTGGTGGTTTTCGGCGCTGCGCCGGCTTACTATCCGTATCCCGCTTTCATGTATCCGCCGCCTCCCACGGGAGCGGTCGTCGCCGCCGGCGCGATCTCGTTCGGCGTTGGCATAGCAGTGGGAGCCGCCTTGGGCGGTTGGCATGGGGGCGCTTGGGGTTGGGGATGTGCGTGGGGTCCTCGGCCGGCACTTTATGTCAATAACACGTTTATTAATCGTTATGGTTTCAGGGCACCTGCCTACGTAGGCCGCTCCGGTACCGGCGCGTGGACGCACAATCCGTATTACCGCGGCGCAGTGCCCTACTCCAATCCAGCGGTGGCAAAGCGGTACGGAAGCGGAAGAGTGGTTGCCACGCCTTATGGAGGCGGCGCGGGTTTTCGCACTCCGAATGGCGCGGCGGGCGCGGTTACCGGCCCCAATCGGGGCGCGGCGGGCGTAACTACACCGCGGGGCAACGTGGGCGCGGTCAATGGTCCAAACGAAGCGGCAGCACGCGTTCGCACGCCCAGCGGAACGCCTGGAGGCACGGCCAATCCCCGCGGCGGGGCTAACCGCTCGGCAATGCCCGGCGGTTCAGGAAGAAGCGTTCCGCCAGGAACGCTCACCAACCCCAAGCCCAGCGCCTTCGGCGGAGGTGGAGCGAACCGCGCGCAACAAAACAGCTCGCGCGGCAACTCCAGTATGGGAGGAAATCGGGCCGGGGGCGGCCGGAAACGTTAGGAACCAAAGACTATGAAGAAACCCGGATTCATTCTCCTTGGCGTGGCTTGCGCCGGAATCATTGGCGGCCTGTGGTATTGCAGTCATGCCGCCGCGGCGGCGCAGAAGTCGTTCTCCACAGCCGAGGCGGCAGCGCAGGCGCTGGTGCAGGCAGCCCAAAACGACGACACTGCGACGTTGCTTTTCCTGTTCGGTCCTAAGGCGAAGGAGATCGTAGCGTCCGGCGACCCGGTCCGCGACAAGAGCCGCCGGGCGGCGTTTGTCGAGCGAGCCAGGCAGGCGATGAAGGTCCAGCCCGTTCCGGCGGATCGGGATCGCGCCTTCATCCTCGTGGGAGAAGACGAGTTTCCATTTCCCATCCCGATCGTAAAATCCGGCGGCCGGTGGCGTTTCGATACCCAGGAGGGCAAACACGAACTGCTTGCCCGCCGCATCGGGTCGAATGAGTTGGACGCCATCGATTTCTGCCACCGGTTCGTGGACGCGGAATATCAGTTCGCGGCGGAAGACCACGATGGGTCCGGCGTTCGTCAATACGCGCAACGCTTCATCAGTTCGCCGGGCAAGAAAGACGGGCTGTACTGGCCGGCGCCGGAAGGCAGTTCCGTCAGCCCGATCGCCGATCTGGTGACCGAGGCCGCGGAAGAGGGCTACGACACCAGTGGGGTGAAACCGGTGCCGTACCACGGATACGTTTTCCGGTTTCTGACGGGTCAAGGAGCGAACGCGCAGGGCGGCGCGAACGAATATATGGTTCACGGCCTCATGATCGGGGGATTTGGTCTGATCGCTTGGCCCGTCGAGTATGGAACGTCGGGCATTAAGACGTTTCTGGTGAACCAGTCGGGTGACGTCTTTGAAAAGGATTTGGGCCGCGGGACGCCAGCACGGGTGTTGGCGATCACGACGTTTGACCCCGATCCGACGTGGAAGGTGGTGCAGTAACTGTTGCGGCGCGACATTTAGACTCCGGTGAATCCCATAGACGCCCGAGGGTGAAATTCCAAGGGTGAAATGGCGAAAGTGTGCCCTCCGGATGTTACCATTCGGAGTAAATGTTCAGTAAGACCCCCTCGGCCGCCAGGCTCTCTGGCGTTGCTGTTTTAACCCTTGCCTTACTTGCCGCGCACTCTTTCGGACGGAGCAGTGGCTCCCAACCGCAGGATCACGATGCCGCCGTCGCCAGGTTTGTCGCTCAGAGGCTTCAGATTTGGCAAGACCGCATGAACCTGAAAGACTGGGATATCCACGTGGATCTCGTCCGGGCCGATAAGCTCGAGCCCAAGACGCTGGGTAACATTCACTGGGATACCGATCTTAAAGCCGCCACCATCGGTGTGTTGTCGCCGGAAGATTACAAACTCCCCTACAAGGCGATGCTGGATGATATGGAGTTCACCATCGTGCACGAATTAGTGCATCTGGAACTGGCCTCGTTGCCCCGCAGCGAAGCCAGCAGACGCGTTGAGGAGCACGCCGTGAACGAGATTGCGGACGCGCTGCTCAACCTGGCGCGCCATCAGTAAACCGAACACCGCTCCGGCCCCGATTCAGGCATCCCCCGGACCAGCGGCACAGCCTGTAACCGGGGCCGGAAGCCGGATATTGGGGCGCTACTAACCAGCCCCAGACCATCCGATGCCCCTTCTGCTCCCAGGGGCTCAAATTTTTCGGGAGGACCTTTCCTAGTACGCCTCCGGCCCCTCGCCGGAGCGCTCCTGCAGTCGAACATACCACGTCCTGAAGAATCCTTTATTAAAAAGAGACTCCTTTATCCCCTTGGCATCCACGCTTACGTAACGGAGTTTAACCCCATCTGCTGACCGTTTCAACAGGGGTACGCATTTGAGACGAAAGGATAGGGTGCTCCGTGCTCTGCGGCCTGCGGTACGCCGCCGGACCGAAAGCATAGGGAGTGTTTCAGGAGAGATTTAAGATGTTCAAAGCGAGAATGCGGAGGTTCCTCCTTCCGATCACGTCTCTGCTTCTCTTGTCGCCAGCGCTGCTGGGGCAAACACTGACCTCGGGTGATATCACCGGAACCATTACCGATCCATCCGGAGGTCTGATGCCGGGCGTAAGGGTCCTGCTGAAGAACAGCGGAACCGGCGCCGCACAAGAGACGCAAACCAATACACAGGGCACTTACCGTTTTTCATTCCTGCCGCCAGGCAGCTATCTGGTAACGGCGGAGGCCACTAACTTCATGACCGCTCAGAAATCGGTGCCGGTACAGGTGGGACAGATCACCACCGTAGATATCCAACTGGCCATCAAGACATCGGCCGCCAGCATCGAGGTGAGCGAAATTGCTATCGGCGTTCAGTCGGACAATGCCAACCTTTCGTCGAGCGTCACCACACAGCAGCTCGCGACTTTGCCGAATAATGGCAACGACATGACCTTCTATGCGTTGCTCGCGCCGGGCGTAACCATGAGCACGAATGGTGGTTACGGTAACTTTTCGTCGTTCGGCCTTCCGGCCACGTCGAACACCTTCACCATCAACGGTGCCATCAACAACGACGTCTACCTCAACCTGAACAACAGCGGTGCCTCCAACCTGATGTTGGGCTCCAATGACATCGGCGAGGCGACCGTTGTCAATAATGGGTACAGCGGCCAGTACGGCGGACTGGCAGGTTCACAGGTGAACTACGTTTCCAAATCAGGAACGAACACCTACCATGGAAACGCGATTTATTACTGGAACGGGCGGGCGATGAATGCCAACAACTGGTTCAACAACCAGTCGGGCGTCCCGAAGCCGTTTTCCAACGTCAACGAGTGGGCCACCAGCGCGGGCGGCCCAATCCCCAAGCAGAAGGACAAAACCTTCTTCTTCGTCGATTATGAAGGCACACGGATTGTGCTGCCCAGCAATATCCAGACGAAAATCCCCAGCCCGCAGTTCGCCGCCGCAACACTGGCGAACTTGAAGGCCACGGGGCAGACGCAGGCGGTGCCGTTCTACCAGAACACTTTCAACCTGTACGCCGGGGCTCCGGGCGCCTCGACTGCCGTTCCGGTGCCGGGCGGCGGGTGTGGCACCTTTACGTTGTTAGGCGCGGGTGTACCGTGCGCGCTGCAATTCCGCTCGAACGCCGGTAACTTCACCAAAGAATACGTCTGGACGGCGCGCGTGGACCACACGTTCGGCCAGAACGATCGCGCTTTCGTCCAGGTGCAGCGCGACAACGGAACGCAACCCACTTACACGGACCCGATCAATTCAATATTCAACGCGTTCAGCCCGCAGCCGGAAATGAACGGACAGATCAGTGAAACCCATACCTTCGGACCCACGGCGGTGAACCAGTTTATCATCACCGGCCAATATTACAGCGCCCGCTTCGGACCGGCGGATTACCCGGCGGTGCTAGCCGTGTTTCCGACGGTGGTTCGTTTCAGCCCGTCGCTGTTTTCGAACATGGGCGGCGAAGGCTACAACTGGCCGCAGGGCCGCAATGTGACACAGTACCAGATTATCGACGACGTGAGCAAGACCTACAAGACACATAATCTGAAGTTCGGTGTGAACTTCCACCGCATCGACCTGAGCTACCTAAGCTACGGAACGTACCAATACGGGCGGATCACGGAACGGAACCTGCTCGATTTCTACGACGGTGGAGGTACGGCTAACTATCTCCAACAGAACTTCCCGCAGGCTTCCGAAGCTCCTTTCGCTTACTATAGCCTCGGTATGTACGCGCAGGATGAATGGAAGATCAGGCCGCGTTTGACCGTGACACTTACTTTGCGCGGCGACCACAATTCCAACCCGGTTTGCCAGACGAATTGCTTCGCCAACCTGGCATTGCCCTTCAATTCCCTGGTGCACGATCCAAACGTTCCCTATAACCAGGTGATTCAAAGCGGCCTGCACCAGGCAATGTCGGGGACAACCAATATCATATGGCAGCCACGCTTTGGTTTCGCGTGGACTCCCACTAAGAATGGCAATACTGTGGTCCGCGGCGGATTCGGGTTCTTCGGCGATGTATTCCCGGGCCAGATTGCCGGCGCCATGGCCACGAACACTCCGGAGCGCAATAGTTTCACCATCAACAACGGCCCCATCACTCCGGGCGCGCCAGGCAACCTCTTCACCACTGCCGCCGCGGCCAATCAGTCGTTGCTGAAAGGGTTTTTTGGCGGCCAAACCGTGGGCCAAATCACCGCTTCCAATCCCTTCTTCCAGCTTCCCAACTTCACCACCATGAATTCCCCTTACAAACAAGCACGATATGAGGAGTGGAATCTGGAAGTGCAGCGGACCCTTCCCTGGCAGATGGTCGCCAGCGTGAACTATGTCGGCAACCACGGATACAACGAGGTCATCCAGAACAACGGACTCAACGCCTACGGGTCGGGGTTCATCGGACTGCCGTATAACCAGCCCGACGTCCGCTTCCAGACCATCAACCAGTACACGACCGGCGCGGTTTCCAATTACACCGGCCTGGTGCTGAGCCTGCGGAGGCGGTTTGCCGCAGGCTTTATGTTCGGTGCCTCCTACGTTTACAGCCACGCTCTCGACGAGGTTTCGAATGCCGGCTTCGATCAGTTCGACCTGAACACCGATCCCAGTATTCTGAACCCGCAGAATCCCTACAACATCCGCCAGTACAACTACGGCAACGCCGACTACGACGTCCGTCACTACGTCTCCGTCAACTATGTTTGGGACGACGCGCTCCGGAGGATTTGGAAGAAGGGCGGACCGGAAGTGCTGATTGGCGGTTGGACCTTCTCCGGCACGATTTTCTATCGCACCGGCCAACCCTTCACCGTCATCGACAGCAACGCCACCAGCGCCTTGACCGGAGCTGGCTATGGCGGCACGATCTTCGCCACGCCGATCCAGCCCGGTTACAACGGCTGCGGAGAAGCAGCGGTGAATCCCAATACACCGTGTCTGCAGGTTTCGCAGTTCGCGCCGAGCACGAGCAACCCGGTAACCTACGGCAACCAGACTCGCAATAATTACCGCGGACCTGGCTTCTTCGACAACGACCTGTCTATCATGAAGAATTTCAAGATCCCGAAATGGGAGACAGCCAAACTGGGTGTCGGCTTTCAATTCTTCAACCTGTTCAACCATCCGAACTTCGACAAGCCCATCAACGATATCGCGCAGGGCCCCGGTGTGTTCGGGACGATTACTAACCTGGTTTCCGTGCCGACCAGCATCCTCGGTTCGTTTGTCGGCGCCGATGCGTCCCCGCGAATCATCCAGCTAAGGGCGCAGTTCGTGTTTTAAAGCGGAGGAAGCCTGACCCGGAGCCAGAGCAGCTCCGCAAACGGCGGGCTCGTTCGGGCAATCCTTGCAGTCGAAGGGTGCCCGGGCGAGCCCGCACTGTTTTTGCGGCGGGACCTTCCATGGACGTCATCTTCACCGATCTGGATGGAACGTTGTTGGATCGCGATACTTATAGCTGGCAGGAGGCTGGCCGTGCGCTGGAAAGCCTGCGGCGGCGCGGCACGCCTTGGGTTCTGGTCACCAGCAAGACACGCGCGGAGGTTGAGTTCTGGCGGCGCGGCCTGAAGAATCGGCACCCTTTCATCGTCGAAAACGGCGGCGCAGCCTGTATTCCGCTTGGCTATTTCCCCACGGCCGTGGCTGGAGCCAGGCGCCTTTCTTCCTACGAGGTGATGGAATGGGGATCGCCATACGAAACCCTGGTGGAAGACCTACAGGCGTGCTCGCGCGAAAGCCGTTGCCCCGTGCGCGGTTTTCATGATATGACAGCCTGCGAGATCGCCGCGCTGGCAGACCTGCCGCTCGAACAGGCCCTTCTGGCGCGGCAGAGGGAATACGACGAACCATTCCTGGTCCTCGACCCGCATCGCGCCGATGCGCTCACCGGCGCTATCGAAGAGCGGGGCCGGCGGTGGACCAGGGGCGGCCGCTTCTGGCACATTCTGGGGGACCATGACAAGGCGGCCGCTGTCAAAGAAATTGCCAGACTATTCGCCGAGTGGAACGCTCCGATTCGCACAATCGGGCTGGGCGACGGACTGAATGACGCATCGTTTCTGAATTGCGTGATGGTTCCCGTGCTGATCCGCTCGGCGCAGACCGGGGAATTGAAGGCCAGGGTTCCCAGCGGAGTAGTAACCGACCGTGTGGGTCCGAGGGGCTGGAACGACGCGGTTCTCGCCCTGATCGGCGAATAGCCGCTTCGCGATTACAGGTGATTCCAGAGAGACCTTTCGGCTGCATTCTCCACGTGTTCTCTTCGTTCCTCAAAGAGACGCCGCACTCCCCGGTTTCCGAGCCCGATCGACAGGCTGGCGGCCAGTACGGCGCCGCCCACGATGATGATGAAGGCGGCAAGAAAGACACTACTGGCGAAACGGAGTTGAACGGCGGCAATAACGACCGCCGCAAACGTGACAAGCACCCGGACCGCGGCTGCCAGGCGGTGCGGCGAGGGAAAGTTCTCATTTACGGCCCAAACCAACGCGCCGCGGCCGAGGTATTGACCCAGCCAGGTCCCGCTCAGGAGGATCAGACCTGCCACGAAAAGTTCGGGAAGCAGACGTACGATACCTTGTGTCATCTGGGTGGTGAGATCCGTGCCGAAGACGTCCAACCCCAGCAGGACGCCGCTCAGCAGAATGCACCAATACGCCGTCTCCGCCGCCAGGCGCGTAGCATGCAGCCGGCCGGACGGCGCCAGCAGATAGACAACGCCGGTCTCGCGTAGAAATTTGTCGATAGCCAATCCCTTAAAGATTTTGTAGATGAGCCAACGCACCAAAATGGCGGTCAGGTACGCCCCCAGGATCAGCGCGGCGGCGGCCAGCAAGGATGGTAAGTAAGTAGTCATCTGGCGGTGGAGGAGGGCCACCGCCTCTTCCACAACCTTCTTCAAAACGTCAATCATGGCTCATACCTCCAGGTTGGTTTTGCTCATTTCCGCGCGAGCCGCCCTGCCGTTCCACCGTTCGACGAGTTCCGGCTTCAGTTTTTCGAATATCAGACAGAGGTGCTCGATCTTCTGTTCCACACTGGCGGCGCCGAGAGTCTCCGTCTCCCGGACAAACGACGCCACTCGAGCCAGATACAAGGGCGCCAGAGAACGCAGGATAATACCCCTGGACAAAGGATGAAGCTTGTAAGCATAAGCGAAATCCAGCACGACGCGTGCCCACAGATCATCGTCCATGTGAAAGCTACTGCCGTCCCGCGACAGGGACAGGCCCAGGCGGCGGACGGCCGCGAAGGTTTCGGCATCGAGCGCCAGCGACCAGATTTCACCTAATTCCTCACAGCCGTGGCGAAAAGCCAGCTCCATGCGCTCGACATTGACGCGAATCGGATCGAGCCCCACATCGAACCGAAACCCGAACAGTTGGGCAGGCGTGCTGCCCCTGCGCTGGCTCCAGACGGGTGCGTACTCTTCCATCAGGGCAAAGACGCTCCCCACAACCTGCAGCAGCATGGCGGACAAATCCGAACCCGGGTCCTTGGCGTCGTGCAGCTTGGCTCCCAGAAAGCTTTGGCAGACGCGAAAGTTTTCCGCGATCGCGATGGTTGTCATCCAGATATCGATTCCGAACCGCGCCACATCGGTGTCCCAGTCCTCGTGTTGGAGGTATCTCTGGATCAGCGGCGCCGACACCCCGAACTCACCGCCGATCGGCTGCCGCACCGACAGTCCATAGAGCATCCTCGTGAGCGGGTAAACGATGCTGTTGGTGATGGTGCCGTCGTACTTGTGGCGCTGGTAGTAGGGAGCGACAAAATCGAAACCGGCGGCCAAGACCGGCCGGAGCAGCAGGTCGATCCACTCCGGCGTGATGGAGCGCAGGTCGGAATCGACGAATGCGCAGGCTTTGGCATCGAGCTGTTTCGCCATCTGGAAGACAAGCCGGAAAGCGCTCCCCTTGCCCGGTATTCCGTGATACGGAAAGGAGAGACGGTGCACCACGTGGAGCGGAGTCGAAAGCAGCATCAGGTGCTGGTCCTCAACCTGCGCCGACAGTGCGGCTTCCAGGGTGTTATCTGTGGATCCACCGTCCGAATTGATTACCACGGCGGCTAGTTGGGGAAAGTACTTCGCCAGTCCGGCGTAGACCGCGCGCACTACATGGCCGATGGTTCGTGCGTTGTTGAAGCTGGGAATGCCGATCACGATATCGGCATGGCGAATCGCCTCGGCCGCCCTGCGAGCATCGTCCGGCAAGGACCATTCCGGCATGCGATCTCCTTCAGGCTGTTCGCACGGACAGTTGCCGCGAGTCCTTCTCCACCGCGTCCTGGAGCAACTCGAAGAACTCCGGGACCGCTGCCAGAACCCGGTTCCAGTTGGGAATCAGAGACACGCCGCGCGGATTCCCGATGAATTCGGCTGCGGCCGCGCTCAAGCTCTTGGCAAAGACCGCGACCGCCATTTCTTCGGCATGGCGATCGAACCTGAGCCCGTTGAGCATGGCGTCGGCGTAATAACGCGCAATTGTGTCCTGGGCCATGCGGACGTAGCGCACTTCCAGGCTGCGAAAATGATCGGCGGTGAACACCAGGCCTTCGGCAGCCAGCGTCGAGAACAACGACTTCGCGATATCCGTCGCCATCCTTGCCAGTCCCTTGCCCGGATCCGAAGTGGAAAGGGTCTGGTGTTTGTGCTCGTAATTGTCCATCAAGTCCACCTGGCACGTCCGGGAAACCGCACAGTTGCGAAAAACCTCAGCCAGGACGCCCACCTCAAGGCCCCAGTCGCCGGGTATACGGTTTACGCGCGCGAGGTCAATGTCCATGGCAAACTCGCCGGACAGTGGAAAACGGAAGCTGTCGAGAAATCGCAGATAGGGATTCCCGGGAGCCATGCCTTCCAGGGCGCGGATCAGCGGCGTCATGAACAGACGGGTGACGCGCCCGTGCATCCGGTCGGTGACGCGTGCGTAGTAGCCCTTGCAAAAGTCGAACGAGAGAAGCGGATGCGCCACGGCATAGCTTAGCCGAGCCAGCAACTGCCGGTCGTAATTGACGATGTCGCAATCGTGCAAGGCGATGATCTGGCAGTCGCGCTTGGAAAGCAGGTAACCGTACGCCATCCAGCATGACCGGCCTTTGCCGTCCGGTCCGGCGGAGAGATCTCTCTCTTCGAGCATGCGCAACAGCGCTTGCATCCGTTCGCCATCCATCCACAGAATCGAGACGGGCGTGTAGAAGTTCTTGAAGAAGTCTCGTGCCCGATCGTACTGGTCCTGTTTGGCGGCTCCCAGCGCAACCACGATTCGCTGCAGATAGCGCACCTTTTGGAGTTGAGTCACGATATGCTGCATTGCCAGCGTTTCGAATTCGGAGTAGAGAGCCGGCAGGACCAGTCCGATAGGCTTGCTCCGGGAAAAATCCTCCAGATCGGCCTCCAGTCGCGTGGTGCTGTCCGCGGTCAGCCGATGCAGAGTGGTCACCATTCCGTTCTGGTAGAAGTCCGCCATGGCGTACACCCGATGCAGTAGTTTCCCGTCGTAAATTTGGGATTTGATATTGCGACGGCTCGACTTAGATCTTGGGGTCAAGGAGAAGGAATGTGGAGCGAATAGCCGTTCCGAGCCAAAGAGAATACATCAGCCCCTGATTTTGGAGCATCAAACTGGATATAGACCGCATTGCCACCTTGATTCGAGCATTCTGGTCG
>Ga0187817_10000464_pt1 | contig 17362 bp, 18 predicted proteins | sample NC_wetland_sal_i_17_FD_132431 | JGI IMG/M metagenome (GOLD analysis project Ga0187817, IMG submission 132431) | Wetland sediment microbial communities from Neuse River Estuary, North Carolina, USA - SO4_2 | ecosystem: Environmental > Aquatic > Freshwater > Wetlands > Sediment | place: USA... | reverse complement strand
GCTGTTCGGGACTCAGCGAGGTTTCGAGAGCGAGTTCCGTCATGCCCACAACGCCATTCAAAGGGGTGCGAATCTCGTGACTCACATTGGCCAGAAACTCGCTTTTGGCGCGATTCGCCGCTTCTGCGGCCTCTTTAGCGTGCCGCCATTCTTCCTCGGCGCGTTTCCTTTCTGTTATATCGATAAGGGTGCCTTCAATCTCGGGAGGCGCACCATTGTTACTTTCGACCAGGTTGGAGTTCTCCAATACCCAGACGCGACTCCCGTCTTTGCGACGCAAGCAAAGCTCATAGAAAGTAACCGCTTTGTGCTCCTTCAGCCGCGATAGAAGCGCATCACGGCCTCCAGTATCACCATAAAATTCCTGCGCGCGGTGCTGAAGCACTTCCTCCGGAGAGGAGTAACCAAGGATTTTCGCAAAGGATTGATTGCAGTCGATGACCCGGCCGTCCACGGTGCTGCGAACAACTCCCGCCATGTTGCGCTGAAACAACAGGCGGTAGCGCTGCTCACTGGAACGCAGGGCCTCCTGTGCTTTCTTCCGCTCACTGATGTCGCGAGCCGCTCCTTGTACTCCGATCACCTTGCCTTCTTCTTCGATCAAGCGGGCGCTGACTTCGACCGGAATCCGTCGGCCGTCTTTTGCGACAAAGTCTGTTTCGTAAGTGGTGCTCGCTTGGCCCTGAAGCTTCAGGTTTGTCATTTCAGCCGCCCGCTCGATTGATCCGGAGGTCAGCAGGTGGGAGATCTTTTTGGTCAGGACTTCGTCGCGTGTGTAGCCGGTGAGGAGTTCGGCTGCCCGGTTCCAGGAGGTAATTGTGTAATCAAGGTCGTGTGTATAGATGGCGTCCGTAGAGTTCTCGAAGAGATCGACAAACTGCCTCCGCAGCGCAGCCTCGCGCCGCAGCAATTCCCGCATGGTTGCAGTATGCTGTCGCAGGCGCTTTTTGAGAATCGCCGCCCACACGATTCCCCCCAGGACGAACGCGCCGATGACCACCGGGAGCGAGAGTTGTTGGCTAAGGGATATCACGGTCGGGCAGCCTCTCTAACTGGGGTTTCAGGTGCACTTCGTAGCAGTCAGGGCAGACTCCGTGGCTGAATTGGGCTTCCGAATGGCTGGCCACGTAGGCGTCGACCTGTTCCCAGTAGTTCCGGTCGTTACGGATTTTCTTGCAGTAGGAGCAGATGGGAAGAAGCCCTTGAAGCTGCTTCACTCGCATCATGGCGTCTTGCAGCTCGTGAAAGCGCTCCAGAAGGGCTTGTTGTAACTGCACGATGCGCGCGCCGGCATGCAAACGCGCGCGCAGTTCACGGGGATCAAACGGTTTTGTGATGTAGTCGTCAGCCCCGGCTTCGAGCCCCTGAACGACGTTCGCAAGTCCCCCCCGAGCCGTGACCAGGATGATGTAGGTCGTGGCGTTGGGCGTTGCGGCGCGCACGCGGCGGCAGACCTCCAAACCATCTGCTCCCGGCATCATCCAATCCAGCAACGCGATCTCGGGCGGACATGATCCTTTCAAGACGTGTAGTGCCTCCTCCCCGTCCACCGCCACCAAAACATCAAATCCCCACCCTCCTAGTGTCACCTTGATCAAATGTCGGGACGTAGCCTCATCATCGGCAATCAGAACGTGCACGTCATTCCTCCGCAACCCCGGCAGGGCAATCGCCGGCTGGCGGATGCTTGCCCTGGGACGGCCACAAGGGCCGCCCCTATAACTTGAGTTGAAATTCAAGGATCCGGATCGTCATTGCCCGTTCGCCAACTCAACGATTCAGGCCGGCGTAACGCCCCAGAGAGTTCCTCGAGCGAGTAAGGCTTGCCGATGAAGCCAAGCGCGCCTGCCTGGCGCGCTTCACCTGAAACCTCGTCCGAACTATAGCCCGAGGAAAGGATCACCTTCACGTTAGGATTGATCTCCCGCAGCCGGCGGCAAGCCTCCAGCCCGGTGATACCCGGCATCACCAAATCGAGTAATACTATGTCGATCTCGCGGGAGTGGGAGGAATAAACCTCACAGGCCTGACGCCCATCCACGGCGGTGAGCACGTGGTAGCCAAGCCTCTTCAGCCCGACCTCAACAAAGGCCAAAACCATGGGCTCGTCGTCTACCACAAGAACTGTCCCGCTCCCGGCTTCGAGCACGGCGTTCCGCGCCGCCGTCCTCTGCTCCAGGGGCGGGGCCTTCAACGGCAAATGGATTGAAAAAGCAGAACCCAAGCCGAGTTGGCTTTCCACTTGGACAAACCCACCCGCGCTGCTCGCCATTCCATAAACCATGGAGAGCCCCAGTCCAGAACCTCTTCCTGGTTCCTTCGTGGTAAAAAAAGGGTCAAAGATGCGACCCAACAATTGCGGGGCCATGCCTACACCCGTGTCTCGAACTGTAAGGCGCGCATACTTACCGGGAAGGCAACGGCTGGGCAGCGATGGATCGCCTTCACCGAGTGCGACCCATGAACTTTCGAGTGTCAAGACTCCCCCCTCGGGCATGGCGTCTCGCGCATTAATGCACAGGTTAAGGATCGCCTGCTCGAACTGCGCCGGGTTCGCAGCTACCCATAACGGCCCGGACTCGGTGCGCGTTTGGATCTGAATGCGCCGGTCGAAAGTATTGGCAATAATCTTGACTACGCGACCCACGACTTCACCCACACGAATAGGCACCGATTCGCACTTTCCTTGCCGTGCCAGGCCAAGCAATTGCCGGGTGAGCTCGGAGCCCCGTTGAGCCGATTGTTCAATCATTTTCATAAACTCAAGAAGGGGGTCGGAAGGTGCTAAACGCAACCGCACGATGGAGGCAAACCCCAAAATAACACCCAACAGGTTATTGAAATCGTGCGCAATACCTCCCGCCAAGGTCCCAAGAGCCTCCGTCCTTTGTGCCTGGAAGACCTTTTGTTGTAGCTTACACTCAGAACACGATCGCTGTGGCCCTTTCAATGCCTCAACGGATTCGTTGACCTGGCAAATCTCGCCGCAGGTTGAAACCGTGGGAGGGGAAGCTTCGACGTATGACTCTTCAAGCGACACCGTGACGGATTGTTCCGGCATTCCAGACCTCAATCTGTTTTTCGGCAGACAGGGATACGAGCTTAAACGATGGAGTTCAAGCCTTGAAGACAGATTGTACGTGTTTGTGCACTTGTCTTACTTGCGCGCTCATCTCCCGGACCAGCAGCGCCGGCCCAAGCCGGGCTGCCTTCACAGATTTCTCGCTGAGGATTTCCCACTCTACCGCCTGAAGAGGGTCCGGGAGCGCCTTTTCACGATACCCGTAGCCCAACTCGTTAGCCCGGCAGAGGAGATCGCTGAGGCTGACCAGCGCTACCAGTTCAGGGTAAAGCTTGGTCTGCTGAACACTATGATGAAACCGAATAACCTCGCTGAGGTGGTACGGCAGCCGCCACATTTCGGCCACCACGCCGCCACTGTCGCAGTGCGTAATGCCCATCGAGGCCATTTCCACTTCATAGAGAGGGACCTGCTCGGCCGAGGCGCGAGCCAGGTAAGCTTGCGCCTCGGCGGAAAAAGCCACAAAATTGATAAGCTCACCCAAGTCATGCAAAAGGCCTGCCAGGTACGCCCGTTCAGGGTCAGGGTAATCGATCCGGCGGGCGAGTTCCCGGCTCAAAAGGGCGCACCCGAGAGAGTGCTCCCAGAGAGGCAAAGCGGGAAGCAGATTCTGTTCCTTAGGCAATAGATTGAGCAATGAGCAGGCCAAGAGAATCTCCCGCACCTGTCTCACTCCCAGCACAATGACCGCTCCATGGATGGTTTTCACAACCTGCGGAAGGAAGTAGAGGGCCGAATTCGCCATGCGCAGACACTGCGCGGCGATGGATTCATCACAGGAAATCATGTCCACAACCCTTTTTACTTCCATCTGATCAATGGGTTTTTCCATGTAATGGAGAAGAGGGCGGACGATAGCGGGAATAGTGGGTATAGAATTCAACTTCTCCAGGCGAGAGCGAATTACCTCTCTGGTATTCAAGCCGCCGGATGTCAAAGCGAAGGCTTGGTTTTCTCCCGTTTTTGGCTCTGGCATCGGGACCTCCTTAGTGCACAAAGGCCGGAGGGCGCATGGCGCCGGCTGCCACACTGCTCCCCGGCCTGGACGGTGACTTGCTCGGGGACGCTACGACAACAATATCTACCCGGCGATTGAGCGCTCTTCCCTCTGCGGTTTCGTTTGACGCCACAGGATGGAACTCTGCATATCCCGCCGCCGACAAGCGCTCTGGGGGAAAGTCGTACCGGGTAATGAAAAGCTTGGCCATCTCCGTCGCGCGGGAGGTGGAAAGCTCCCAGTTGGAGGCGAAACGCGGGGTGTGAATCGGAACGTTATCGGTGTGCCCTTCGATCCGAACCTGGTATCGGCCGTGCTCGAGAATTTTCGCGATGCGCGCCACGGAGGGCTCCGACTTTAGCTTGACGTCGGCAGACCCGCTATCAAAGAAACCTACTTCTCGAAGGCTGACCACCAACCCCTCTCGGCCCACCTTGATCGCTACTGCGCCCCGCTTGATTTCGCTCGCCAGTTGCTGTGCAAGCTCCTTTTGAAGCTTGGGCAGGTTGCTCATGGTACTCTGTTCGGGCAGCTCGGGGACTGTCGGAAGATCCTCCTGGGTTGGCCCTACCCGGGTAGGCGGGACCTTCGAAGAAGGGAGATTGAATATTCCCAGGTCTTTGAAGGCCGCCTCAATCGCAATCGCAAGTTTGCCAATCTTCCCCTTATCCACCTGCGAAGAAGCAAACATCACCACAAAAAAGGCAAATAACAACGTGATGAAATCCGCGTACGATACCAGCCAACGCTCGTGGTTGGGGGCAGAGGCACGACGCCGCTTTTGGCTCATGATGGCTTCAACTCCTTTTGTCGGGACGCTTGCTGGGAGGCTTCGGCCAGGAAGCTTCTCAGCTTAATCTCGACCATGCGGGGGTTTAGACCTTCCAGAATGGAGATCACCCCCTCCAGCATCATCACGCGCGCCATCTGTTCTTCTCGCACCCGAATCTTGAGCTTGCCCGCCGAGGGGAGAAATAAAATATTGGCCGCCCCGACACCATAAATGGTGGCCACAAAAGCCACCGCAATTCCCCGCCCCACTTCATCCATCTTGTCTAAGTGCTGCATCACCTGAATAAGGCCCAGCACGGCGCCGATGATTCCAATCGTGGGTGAAAAGCCTCCAGCCGCCTCAAACACCATGGGGATTTTCTCCTCTTGCTCCTCCCGGTTCTGGAGTTCCAGTTCCATCATTTTTCGCAGTTCTTGCGGCTCCGTACCGTCGATCGCTAGCATGAGCGATTTCTTGAGGAATGGGTCATGAACTCTTTCCAAGTCCTTATCGAGCGAGACAATCCCTTCCTTGCGCGCTTTTTGGGCAAAGCCAACAATTTCACGAATAAGGGCCTGGCCGTCTCTTTTTCGCTCCAGGAAGACCCGCGCCAAACTCCGAAAGGCAGCCAGAACGGTGCCCAGCGGAAACTGGAGCATGACGGCTCCAATGGTCCCACCGAAAACAATCATCGCCGCTGTGGGCTGAAGGACTTGGCCGAGATTCCCGCCTTCCAAAAGCAGGCCCGCCAAGATTCCACATATCGCAAGAGCAATCCCGCCCACACTGGCTTTGTCCACCTGCCAATCTCCTCACCCCGCGACGGTAAAGCGGAGCCGGAAACCGGGAGTCCGCGCTACCCCGCAACTGCAAGTGTGCCACGCTTCAGCACGCCTCTAGGTAGAGGCATCAACTGCCAAACCCTTCCGCCTTATCCTCCGCCGCTCCGGGATCTCGAACCAGAGCGCCGGCGGCGGCCACTATCCGGCGGCGAAAATTCACGATTTCATCCATCACCTCAGCAACCGTCTCGAGTACGACGATCTTTTCTCCGGAAACCAAAGTAATGACCGTATCCGGCGTGTTCTCAATAAACTTGATCATGTCCGAGTTGACGACCAGCGGTCGATTATTGAGCCTCGTGAGTAAGATCATTCTCTCAGCTCCGGGGACAGATCCTCTCGAGTCCGGGCCACGCGAGGACGCGCGCCGACTCATTACCGCTGCTCTGTAGCGCCAATCCCGCATGGCAGGCTCAGCACCTTGGGACAAATTGCTGCCTGGCCTTTACACGACTTCCACTCCTCCGAATGCTCTATCGGCAGACCGCGAAGCTGCCTTGAGGTCCGAAATTCGAAACTTGCGTGAAAACCCAGCTCTTTCGTCCTTGGGGGAGGGGGTGACCCGCGACGGCGCTTTCTCCAGCCGCCGCGGGTCGGCTGAGGGGGTGGCCAAGTTTTCGAATTTCGTTTTGGAATTCCGTGTTTCGCTTTTCCGCTCGCCACCGCGAGGGTCGTAAAGCTTAATGCGCTCGTGCCGATAGGGTAGTTGGTTTTGGAAACGGTTCCGTGAGTCGGAACAGAGCTCCTGCGGCGCGACGTAGAGGCTCCGGCCGAAACGGAAACCTAAAGAAAAGGAGCCTCTACATGGCACTGAGTGTACTAAACAACATTCCTTCCTTGGTGGCGCAGAACAACCTGGCGGTCACCAACAGCAACCTGCAAAACACCCTCTTCCAGTTGTCCTCCGGCTCGCGGATCAACAGCGGCGCCGACGATCCGGCGGGACTGTCAATTGCCGACGGGTTGCAAGCCAACATCTCGGCACTCACGCAATCATCGCAAAACGCTACCGATGGCGTGGGCCAACTGCAAGTCGCGGATGGCGCGCTTTCCCAGGTCACCACCCTGCTTAACCGCGCCGTAACACTGGGTACGGAAGCCGCGAACGGCGGGCTTACGGCAGATCAGTTCTCTGCGATCACGAATGAATACAGCTCGATCCTCGCGGAAATTAACAGGATTGGCAACGCCACGAACTTCAATGGCAATTCGGTCTTTTCATCCGCGACCGCTGCCAATCCCAACGAAGTCGCCTCCACTGCCCCTAGCGCCCTGGCTCAAGATGATCTCTTGACGGCGGGGACGACGACCACCGTGCAAGTAGGCGGTAACCCGGCTTACACCTTTACGGCTTCCGCCACCCAGCACACAGACTTGAACCAACTGGTGGGTGCGACGGATATTACGGGGGGCCTCACCGCTGCCATTGCCGCGAACGAGCACATGACCATTACAACCGGTACCGGCGGGAGTCAGCAAAGCTATACTTACACCGCTCCCGCTGGAGGTTCCACGGTGGGGGCCATGATCACGGCCATCAACTCGGCCGACATAGGGGTTAACGCCGCCCTCAACGCAAGCAATCAACTGGTCCTCACTGACGCGGAAGGCCATAACGACATCGCCGTCTCTGCCAACAACGTAGCGGAAGTCGGGGCGTTCACCAACGCCCAGACAGGCAGCACCGTCCAGGATTTGATCAACGGGATCAACGGCGCCGGCCTCGGTGTAACGGCAAGTCTGGCGTCGGTGAGCAACCCAAACCTTCTCAGCGGAGCAACGACGGGTTTGACGGGCGCGACTTCATTAGCCGGCGACAGCCTGACCATAACCGCCGGCCCCCAGCAGGTGGGTGGCGGCTACGCTCAGACGTACACCTATACAGCGTCCACAACCGATAAAGACCCTGTCCTCGGCACTACAGGCACTGATACAGTTCAGGGCCTCATCGATTCCATCAACGCATCCAATACGGGGTTTCACGCCTGCCTCAACAGTGCCGGAGCGCTCCAGATCACTGACGAAAATTACAATGGCAACATCGCGGCATCTGGATCCGTCACTAGTGTAACGGGCGCGCTGGCAAACCCAGCGGCCACAGAGCAGTTGGTAATCACCGATCCCCAGAACCGGGGCAACCTTGCGGTCACGAATAATGATGCGGCCCTGGGCTTCGTTTCGGCTCCTGGCGGTAACCCGCTCGAGGGTGGTAACGCCGACTCTTTCGTGGCGCCCGAGATGAGCGGATCGGGTGGGGCTCACGTGTTCATCAGTGATGGGGAGGTCAGTAGCGCCTATAACACCATCTCGGTTCAGATCGGGCAGCTCTCGACCACTCAAATTGGCAGCAACTCCACCACCCTCTCCAGCGCGGATCTCAGTACAGCCTCAGGTGCAGCGTCGGCATTAACGGTCATTAATAATGCCATTTCCGACTTGGCCAGCATGCGAGGCACTATCGGTGCCGGCATAAACCGATTGAATTCAGCAACCAACGTCATAAATACCCAAATACAAAACCTCACTTCCGCCCAAAGCTCGATTCAGGACGCGAACGTAGGACAAGTCGTTGCCAACCTGTCCAAGTATCAAATCCTCGAGCAGACGGGCATTTCCGCCCTGGCGCAAGCGAACCAGAACCAGCAGGCCGTTCTGAAACTGCTCCAGTAATTGCAGCAAGGTTGTCTCTGACGGAGGGGACCCTCCCGGTCTCCTCCGCCGACGTCGTTCCCCTCCTCTACTGCGGAGGGGACAGGCGGTGGTGGCTCGGCTCGAGCGCAACCCAAACCTACCACCCCCTCGTCCACCCCTAACCAAGCATCGGGCCAAGGAGATTTCCCTCCTTAGCTACGGTACGGAAAGGGGGTGGTTGGCCCGCTTGATTGCTTCCCATGCCCACTACCCCCTCGTCCCTCCTCAACGGAGGAGAGGAGTCCATGATTCAAGGGAACTTAAGAATTGCCGATGAACAAACTGGTGAGGCCCACTGAACTGCAGGGGTCCTTCGCTGCGCTCAGGATGACAAGGCGTGGTCAGAATAACAGTGATTGTCTGAGATCCTAAAGGAGAACGGGAATGGGCACTACGAGTTCACTCACTTCCCTCCTGAACAGCTTGAAGCCCAGTAACGAGTCGCTCACTGAGCTTCTGGGCGAATCCACCACTTCCAATTCCGCGTCCAACAACTCGAGCGCCGACGCGGCAGTTTTAGATGCCGTAGACGCTATCCTCAACTCCGCCACCAACACTTCCGGTAGTGGCATTGATGTGACATCGACCGTGGACGCCATTCTGGAGCTCGACGCAGTCCCCGAGGAAAACCTGCAGAATCAAGTGACCTCCTTGAACGCACAGACCTCGGCACTGCAAACTATCGAAACAGACCTGACCAATTTGCAAACCGCGGTGCAGGCGCTCAGCGACCCCATGGGCGCCTTCGGCGATGTCACGGTGAACTCATCCAATAACAACGTGGTGAGCGCGACGGCGGATAACGGCACCACCGCCGGTTCGCACACCATTGTCGTCAACAGCCTCGCCACCACGTCGGCAGCCTATTCCGCCCCGCAGCAGTCGGCAACCTCCGCGCTCCCCACTGGAAGACTCACCATCCAGGAGGGATCGAATACGCTTAACGTTCCGGTGGATACCAATTCCGGCGACCCCGACACGCTGAGCGCACTTGCGTCCTACATCAACCAGCAGAACGCAGGCGTTACGGCTTCGGTCATCAACGACAGCTCCGGAGCCGTCCTATCTCTGGTCAGCCAGACCTCCGGCCCGGCAGGTAAGATGACGATCTCCGACACGACCGGCGGGGGCAACGGATTGGGCATCCAGATGGCAACGGATTCCGAGGGCAATGACCTCGGGACCGACGCCTCGCTGACCGTGGATGGCGTGCCCGTCACGAGTGGCAGTAACACAGTGTCCGGCGTCATTCCCGGAGTCACATTGACCTTGTCGGGGACGTCCTCCGATCCGGTGACGCTGGACATCCAGCCTGACCTGACCCAAGTCTCCGCGGGCATCAACAACTTCGTCGGCGCCTGGAACCAGCTCATGGACGACATCAATGCCCAGAACACCTACAGCGGTACCGGGACCGCTCCGCCGCTCATGGGCGACCCTTCTCTAGACTTGCTACAGTCGCAGTTGCTGAATGATATCACCAGTAGCGTGAGCGGCAACGGGGCCGCGGTCAATCTCCAGTCAATTGGGATCCAGCTCCAGGAAGACGGGACGTTATCGGTGGTCAGCAGCTCCTCTCCGGACAGCATGGACCTTAATGAGGCCTTTGCCAACGACTTTTCGGCCGTCCAGAACCTGTTCCAGTCCACTTCGCCCGCCGGCGTCGCCCAGACCCTGAACACAAGTCTTACCAATCTTACCGACCCAATTAACGGCCCACTGAATCTGGACATGAGCAGTATCAACAGTCAGGTGTCCGATCTCAACGACCAAATCAGTCAGTTTCAGTACCAGCTTCAACAGACCCAGGCGCAACTTACCACAGAATACTCGACCATCAACACGACGCTCGAGCAACTGCCGGAAACGATCAACGAAATTAACCAGCAATTGAATGCTCTCAATCCAACCAATACAACATTATGAACCGCCCGGCTTTCACTTATCGTCAATTCTCGGTCCAAAGCGCCACACCCCTGGGACTGGTCGCAATGCTTTACGATGGCGCTATGGCGGCTTACCTTGGGGCGATAGTCGCGATTGAGGCTCACGATATCGAGAAGAAATGCCGCCACCTCAACCGCGCCCTGGCCATCATCATCCAACTCGAGGGCACCCTGAACTTCGAGGAGGGGGGCGAAGTAGCCCCGAACCTTCAATCTTTTTACGCCTACGCGCGCGCCCAGACTATGAAAGCCAACGTTGAGAACTCAGCGGAGATTCTCCGCTCCCTCATTCAGCATCTCGCCACCCTGCGCGATGCCTGGCGCGAAGGCGAACGGCGCCTGGCGGTCGAGAGCCCAAGTTCCTCGCAAGAGAGGTTGTCGGTTCTCGACTGAGGATTGCGTTCCGCAATGTCGGAACTTCGGACTTCCAGAATGAACGTCCCCGCCTCCTGCCAATTTCAGTTTTCGATCCCTGCTGCTTTGAGAATTGGAGCGCGGGCATTCTGCCCGCCTTTCGCGCCGCAATTCCACGCACGCTGCGGGCAGGATGCCCGCGCTCCAGGGCATGGCCGCCAGCTTTAAATTCCTTCACCCTTCCCCCTCCACCTGCCGATAAAAAGGAAACGCGAGTGTGAGGGTGTCTCGCAGCAAAGGACTAGGTTTATGGATGACATTGAGAACGGATCAGCAAAGCCTCCGGGCGTCCTGGAGGCCATCCAGGAGCAGAAGGAGATTCGAACCCTGGCCGCTTCGGATAGTAGCATCCGCGTGGATGTGGGGCTTCTGGATAAGTTGATGAACCTGGTTGGGGAGCTGGTTCTGGCGCGCAACCAAATTCTCCAGTTTTCGACCACGCAACAGGATCCTGTTTTCCTCGGCACCTCACAGCGTCTCAACTTGATCACCACGGAGTTACAAGAAGGGGTGATGAAGACGCGCATGCAGCCCATCGGCAATATCTGGTCGCGGGGTGGGGATGGACGTGGTCAAGACCAACATCGAAAAGATTGGCGGGGCGGTGGACATCCAAAGCCAAAGCGGCAAAGGCACCACGTTCAAGATCAGAATCCCCTTGTAACGCTTCTCGGGGGCTAGGCTGAAAATCGCGCCCATCTTGCCAAAAGAGGGACCGCAGGGGTTTCAATGCCATCCGAATTAATCGTCGCTGTGGAAGAGGCCAATCGAGAAATCAGAAGGTTGGTGGCTAAGCTGTCTTCGAGCGACGTTGAAGCCCACAAGGCAGTCCTCCTGCCTGTCGAATTGCAAGCATTGGCCCGCAAACTTGGACGTGTCGCGCAACAGCTTGGCCGCGTTTCTCCGGAACATCAAAAGGAAGAGGCATTACAGGCCGCGATCGGTGCGTACGTCGGCAACCTCGAGACGCTAAAAAGGATCCTCGAAAGGGTTCAGGACTCGTTGGGCAAGAAGCGGGACCGGCTCAAGAAGGACTTCGATCACATCAGTTCAGCACGAGCCTGGGTGGAAGCCTACCGGGCAACACACAGTACTTAGCTCAAAGTCCAAACGAACAACTGACAGACCCCTTACCCGGCCCGCGCGGGATGAAAAACACGCCGACGCAATCCTCCCGTGCCCCCAAAGGGTAGAGGGTTGGCATTTTCGCCCGCAAGGGGGAAAGGACTGGAATCCGGACCCGAGCCTAAGTCAGATAATCAAGCAAGCTGTACTGGGAGACTTTTCCTCCCGCAGCCAGCGTGGCATCGAGGGCAGTCTCGGCTTGAGTGAGCTGAGAGGCGGCAGCGGCCATGTCTGCGCCCACCAAATTGTTTTGTTCCTGGCTCAACTGGAGACTCTCGTCATTCAGGAAGGTGGTGGCGGTGTTTAGGCGAGAAAGGGTGGCGCCGTAAAACGTGCGTTGGGCATTAATATAGTTAAAAGCGTTCTGCACTTCGTTCTCAGCAGCGGGGATGTTGGATCCACTGGATAGGGCGCTGGAGAGGTCTGCCAAGGCCTGGAACACGTCCGCGCCTGGAGCGGTGAAAAGCTGGCTGCCCGGAAGGTTTGTCGGGACGGCTTGGCCGTCACCGATTTCCACGCTGTTCACGCCGGTGTTGCCCGCGTAACTGACACCCGAGGACAACGAGGAATCCGCTACAAAGGGCATTGTCTTGACCGCCGTCCCGGCGAACAGGTAATTACCCTGGAACGACTGGTTCGCGTATCCCAGGATCTGCTGCTGAATGCCGTTCACCTCTTGGACGAGGGCATTCCGGTCAGACTGGTTCAGGGTACCGTTCGCCCCTTCCACGGCAAGAGAAATCGCTTGCGAAAGGGAGGTAATCACGGAATTGAGGGTGGAGTCCGCCTCCTGCATGCTGCCCTGAAGGCTGGCGATGTTGCTCAGGTAAGTATTCACGGCGCTGGTCTGGGCATTATTCACGATCAAGCCTGCCACCGCGGCAGGGTTGTCGGAAGGCTGATTCACTTTCCGTCCCGTAGAAAGCTCCTGGATAGCCTGATCTTCCTGCTGCCGGTCTTGCGCCAGTCCCGCCAGCATGTCGCGAGTCAGATCAGGATTGATTCGCATCCCCACGTTGTCTCCCTTAGACCGTCTGAATGATGTCGCTGGTTATGCTATTGATCGCGGCCACAACTTCGGCTGCGGCCTCATAAGCGCGCTGGTAGAGGATCAGGTTCGCCGCCTCTTCATCCAGGGACACGCCCGAGGTGTCTGACCGCTGGTTTTGCAATTGGGTAAGGACCAGGCCCACGGATTCCTGTTCATCGGTGGCGCTGGAAACATCATTGCCGACCTCGGAAACCAGGCTCGAGTAAAAGTCCGTCGCCGTATCGCCATTGACGACCGCCCCATTCTGAATATTGGCCAGGGCCAGGGCATTAGCGTTGTCCCCTTGCGTGCCATCGGAACTGGCGGCAATCAACGATGGGTCGGTGATTGCTACGGCCATGTTCTCTGCGGCGCCGGCGTTTGATCCCGGTGTAGGCTGCACCACGGGTTGGAAGAAGTTGGTCCCCTTGGCGCCGTTCAGGTCGTACCCCTCCTGGCTCTGTGCGTTGACCGAATTTATGATACCCGCTGCAAGGTTATCAAGGTTAGAAAGGACCGAGGGAATGGTCTGGTCGCGAGCCTGCAACAAGCCGGCCAATTGTCCACCTATAAAGCTCGACGTCACATCGGCGCCCTGAGAGTAGATGTCCTGGAATCCCGTGCTTGAGTCGGTTGCCGTGCTGAGGGAAAAGTTCTGACCGCCGGCCACCAGCGGCACGCCGTTGGTGGTGGTGACGGTAAGGCCTCCGCTGTTGGTGTTGGTTACCGCCACGTCTACAAGTTGCGAAAGGTTGTTGAGCAGGGAGTACTGCTGGTCCTGGAGCATCCCGGCCTGCTCGCTGTTGCCTTGGAGACTGGAGATTTGCTCATTCAAGGTAGCCAATTGCGTGGTGTCCGAGTTGATCTCATTGACGGTCTGGACCACTTGCTGGTCAATTCCCTGCTGGATGGTGCTCAACTGCTGCCCAGTCTGTTGGAAGGCCGCAGCCAGGTCCTGACCGGCTGAGATGACTGCTTGCCGCGAAGGAATATCTGTGGGATTATCAGCAAGTTGCTGGAAACTATTAAAGAACTGGTTTAAAGCGTCACTGATCCCCGCCCCTTCTGTTTCATTGAAAAGAGATTGGACCTGGTTCATAGAGTTTACATAAGATTGGAGTTGGCTCTGCTGCTGGGTTTCCTGATCAATCCTAAGTTCCAGGATGTTGTCGCGGACGCTTTGCACGCCATCGAAATCCACCCCGTTGCCTATCGAAACCTGCCCGGTGTCCAGAGGAGGAGCTTCGTTCAGAATGGGAAGCTCCCGCGAGTAGCCCGGTGTGTTGACGTTGGAAATGTTGTTCGCAGTAGTATCAAGCGCGCCCTCCTGCGCATAAAGGGACCGCACCGCAATTGAGAGTGCTCCGAATAGAGTTGCCATAGCTCACATCCCTGCCTGCCCACGAAGTAGACACGTGTTCCGGCGCGGCGACAGACTGTAGGTTCCCATGTAGCTGGCCATCACGTTAATCAGGACGTTAATGGAGCGGCGGGAGCGCCTCAGCAGCCCCGCGTAGACTCGGTTAAGCCGCTGCACACTCTTCTGCACTGCGGCGAGCTCGTCCAGAACTTGCCGCAATTGCGAGTCGGAGCCGGCATCGAACAGCTTGCTGAACTCAGCGGCGCTCATGCCCTCGAGTTCCAGGCCACCCCTCCCGGCAATTTGCCGCCGTAACAATCCCAGTTCGCCATCTAGGAAGCGAATCTGGGAACAGAGGCCTTGTTGGTAGGATATGTGCTCACGTGTCGACTCCAAGTCCATGCCGGTGAGGGATTCCCGGCAATCGCGAAGTTCCTTGGCCATCAAGCGTAGAGTTGCGACTCGCCTCTTGAGCAGCCCGAGGTACAGTTGAGTTTCTGACCTTTTCATCGCTCAGACCGAAATATCAACGTGATGCTCCGGCTCAGTGTTTTCAACGGGCTCATCATCTTCATTGGTTTCTAGTTCAGCGCTCTGAGTTCGGGGCCTTTTCTCCAAGAGGAGGGGTGCCGCAAGTGCTCGAGGTTGCCGGTGGTCTTCGGCCAGACTGGACCCAGGGATGGGAGGGGTTGAAAACTCTTCCATTTGGGCGGCCTCCTAGTGTCCTGTCACACTTGACTTATTCAAGTCGTTCGGCCCGATTACCCCCGGCCCCCCTCCTCGAAGGGCGAGAGGGGAGCCCTACCACAAACTAATTACTACCCCAACTGCTCTGCCCTCTCCCCCCCAGGGTCGCGTCAAAGTCGTGGCTCTGCCGCCTTTTGTACGGTTCATGGGTAGCGCGGACCGCCGATTTTGCGGTCCGCGGCTGTACCGTAGGCCGGCGGAAGGACCGCGGACCGCAAAATCGGCGGTCCGCGCTACCCCGCCTCTCCCCCCTTGGGAAAGGAGGCCGGGGGTGAAAGGGTCGGATAAGAAACGCCAGATCTCAAACTCCCTATTCCGCTTTGCCCAGCAGATCAGAAGACATGGCTTGGGCAATTTGCTGGCCGGACACGTTGTAGCTCCCCGCCTCAATGGCTTGTTTTAGGGCGGCGACACGGTCCTGGCGAAGGTCCGGGAGGGCCGCGAGGTCGGTTTTCAGTTGTTGAACCGTTTCACCGTCAACCGAAAACTGGGCCTGATCCGGAGAGAGGCTCACCCTCCCCTCTTCATTTTGGCTCTGTGAAGGTCCCGTCGTTCCAACTCTTTGTGGCCCAACCTGGTCCGGAAACGCAAGGGGAGCATCAATCTTCATCTGCAGTCTCCTCTAATCTCAGTCACCCTATCGGCCACAAGGTGATAAACTTTAGTCTCTCCTCATCTTGGCGCAGGGTGACATTGTCCCGCCGGCGGTCCCCAGGGAACCTGACTGCCTGACCCCTTGGCTGGGGCAAGCCTACGCATGTAAGTTCAGGTGAAGCGCTGAACGATCATTCGGGCAATGCCCACACCTCCTCGCTGAGCCAAAGCTTGCCCTACCGCTTGGGTGCCCAGGCTGCGCAACGTTTCTGAGCCCGCGCCGAGACTTGCCTTCGCGGGATCCAAGGAACCTTTCTGGATCTCTTCCAACCACATAGAAAGTAGAATTCCCTCAAATTCTTGCGCCACCTTGGTCAGCTTTTGAATTCGGGATCCTGCTGTGGCTTTCTCCGCTGGAAGGCTGGAAGAAGTCACAGTCGCGTAAGGCGGCTGACCTGGAGCCCCGCCGTGGTTCAAGTGCGATGCAACTACCATCAGATCACCTCGAGTTCGGCCTGCAAGGCACCCGCAGCCTTAATAGCTTCAAGAATGGCCACGATGTCACGCGCTGTTGCCCCGATCCCTTGCAGCCCACTGATCAGTTCCTGCACGGTCGCACCCTCTCGCAGTTCCACTCGATTGGCAGCGGTCTCTTTGGCGCGTACCGTAGTTTGAGGAACAACCGTCGTCTGTCCCTGGGAGAGAGATTCGGGCTGGGAAACCTGGTATTGGGTAGTGATTTCAATGGCTAAGTTACCGTGCAGAATGGAGCAGGCGCTCAGACTCACATGCTGCCCCAAAACGATCGTCCCGGTTCGCTCGTTGACAATAACCTTGGCTGGTTCCTGGACACCCACCGTCAATTCTTCGATTTGCCCCAAAACACGGGACACATTCTCCCGGCTCGTATCAGGGAGCAGAATCTCGATCCGGCGGCCATCCACCGCTCGCGCCCAATTCTGTTCGAAACGGCCGTTGATGGCCTCAGCTACCTTCTGGCTGGTCGCGAAATCGTAATTGCGAAGAAGTAGCGCCAAGTGGGTTAGTTTGGCCAGATCGACAGAGGTATCGCGCTCCACCAGTCCGCCGCCAGGAACGCGGCCCGAGGTCGGATGGTTCACTTGCACCGAATTCATGCGTGTGCCGGCCGTGTATCCGCCGAGAACTACCGGACCCTGTGCAGTTGCATAGGTTTGGCCATCCGCCCCGTAGAGTGGGCTGAGCAATAAGACTCCGCCTTCCAGACTCTTAGCGTCGCCGACGGATGAGACATCCACATCAATTCTCGTCCCCGGACTTGAAAAGGGAGGGAGGGTCGCAGTAATGAACACTGCCGCGATATTGCGGACTTGCATGGACGTCAACGTCCCAGATAACTGCACTCCCATTTTGCGCAGGATGTTTACGAGCGTCTGTGCAGGGAAGAGGGTTTGCTGGCGGTCGCCACTGTTGTTCAGGCCCACCACCATTCCATAGCCGATAAGGGAGTTTTCGCGAACCCCCTCGACCGTAGTGATATCTTGAATGCGCACTGGCCTGAGCGGGATTTCACGGGCAGAAGGAGCCGCCAAGCCCCAAACCAAAAGCGAAGCGATTCCCAAAAAGTAGTGCGAGAGTTTCATAAAACCTCCCCTGAGGATGTCTGCGCCAGCCCGCGAAAGGACCCCTCATCCGCCCTCCTCCGTCGGGCACCTTCTCCCCAAGGGAGAAGGCTGCGATCGCGCGCGGGGGTGCGGGAGACCCCGATGCTCTTAAGTTAACG
>Ga0187817_10000463_pt1 | contig 17375 bp, 13 predicted proteins | sample NC_wetland_sal_i_17_FD_132431 | JGI IMG/M metagenome (GOLD analysis project Ga0187817, IMG submission 132431) | Wetland sediment microbial communities from Neuse River Estuary, North Carolina, USA - SO4_2 | ecosystem: Environmental > Aquatic > Freshwater > Wetlands > Sediment | place: USA... | reverse complement strand
TCGCGGGCACCAAGTTCCGCGGCGAATTCGAAGACCGCCTGAAAGCAGTCCTTAAGGAAATCACCGAATCCGGCGGGGAAATCATCTGCTTCATCGACGAACTACATACACTCGTTGGAGCCGGCTCGGCCGAGGGCGCCATCGACGCCGCCAACATGTTGAAGCCGGCATTGGCGCGCGGCGAACTGCGCTGCATCGGCGCCACCACGCTCAGCGAATACCGCAAGTACGTGGAGAAGGACGCCGCCCTGGCACGCCGCTTTCAGATGGTGATGGTCGGAGAGCCCAGCGTGGATGACACGATCGCCATTCTGCGCGGCCTCAAGGAGAAGATCGAAATCCACCACGGCGTGCGCATTAAGGATTCGGCCATTGTGGCGGCTGCCGTGCTTTCGAACCGTTACATCACGGACCGGTTTTTGCCGGACAAAGCCATCGACCTGATCGATGAAGCGGGCGCGGCGCTGCGCATCGAAATCGGCTCCATGCCGCTCGAAATCGACCAGGCGGACCGGCGCACCACACAACTCGAAATCGAGCGCCAAGCTCTGAATCGCGAAAGCGACCACGCCTCGAAGGAAAGGTTGCGCGCCGTCGAGAACGAACTGGAGAAGTTGCGAGCGGAATCGGCGAAACTCAAAGAGCGCTGGAACCGCGAGAAAGCCGCCATCAGCCGCGTGCGCGAACTCAAAGAGCAACAGGACAAAGCGCGGCAGGAGGAAGAAAACGCCAGCCGCGCGGGCGACTGGGAAAAGGCCGCGCAGTTGCGCTACGGCGTCCTGGCCCAGCTCGAAAAGGATCTCGAAGCGGCAACCAAGGAACTGGAAACCATCAAATCCGGCACAGCGCTGCTCAAAGAGGAAATCGACGAAGAAGACATTGCGCGCATCGTGGCCAAGTGGACCGGCATCCCGGTGACCCGCATGCTGGAAGGCGAAATTCAGAAGCTCATCCATATGGAAGACCGGCTGCGCGATCGCGTGGTGGGCCAGGACGAAGCGGTAGCTTTGGTGTCGAACGCCATCCGCCGCAATCGCGCAGGCTTGAGCGATCCCAACCGGCCCATCGGCAGCTTCATTTTCCTGGGTCCGACGGGCGTGGGAAAAACCGAGCTAGCCCGAGCGTTGGCTGCATTCTTGTTTGACGACGAGAAGGCCATGATCCGGGTGGATATGTCGGAATACATGGAGAAGCACGCCGTTTCGCGCATGATCGGCGCGCCGCCCGGATACGTGGGATACGAAGAGGGCGGCCAGTTGAGCGAGCATGTGCGGCGCAGGCCGTATTCGGTGGTCCTATTCGACGAAATCGAAAAGGCGCATCCCGACGTGTTCAACGCGCTGTTGCAAATTCTGGACGACGGCCGGCTCACCGACGGGCAGGGCCGCACGGTGAACTTCCGCAACACCGTGATCATCATGACGTCCAACGTTGGCTCGAGCGAGATCCGGCAGATGGGACCCATCGGCTTCTCGGTGAACGCTCGCCAGGCAGGCAACGACGACGCGCGCAAAAATCTGCTCGATGCCCTGCGCCGGACGTTCCGGCCAGAGTTTCTGAACCGGGTGGACGATATCATCGTGTTCAACTCGCTCTCCAAGGAGCACTTGAAACTCATCATCGACCTGCAACTTCGCCGCGTCAGCCAACTGCTCGAGGGCAAAGGACTGCGGCTCGAGGTGACGCAAAGCGCCAAGGACGTTCTGATGTCGGAAGGCTACGATCCGGCCTTTGGCGCGCGGCCCATGCGGCGGGCGATCCAGCGGCTGCTGCAGGATCCGCTCTCGCTGCGGTTGCTTAGCGGCGATTTCTCGCCCGGCGATACCGTAGTGGTGGAAGGCAATGCCGAAAAGCACGCGCTGGAATTCACCCGGCGCGTGCCGGAGTTGGTGACCAAGTAAGGGGCATTCCATGCATTCGGGGAATACTATCAAGACGGTTCTGCTGCTGGGCCTGCTCAGCGGACTGCTCCTCGTTGGCGGGCAGGCGCTGGGCGGCCGGAACGGCCTTTACATGGGCCTGTTTTTCGCCGTGATCATGAATTTCGTCGGATATTTCTTTTCCGACAAGATCGCGCTCGCCAGCTATTCGGCGCAGCCCGTGACCGAGACCGAGAATCCGGAGGTCTACCGGCGGGTTGCGCCCATCGTGAGAAACCTGACGCAGCGGATGGGACTGCCCATGCCGAAACTATGGGTGATCGCAGAGGATTCACCCAACGCGTTTGCGACGGGCCGCAATCCGTCGCATGCTTCGGTGGCGTTCACGACCGGCATTCTCCAGGTCATGGATGATCGGGAGATCGAGGGCGTGGTGGCGCACGAACTGGGGCACGTGCTGCACCGGGATATCCTGATCAGCTCGGTGGCGGCAACGATTGCGGCGGCGATTACGTTTCTCGCGCGCATGGCCTTCTGGTTCGGCCCGCGCCGCAGCGATGACGATGAAGGCGGCAGCATGTGGGGAAGTCTGTTCATGTTGATCCTCGCGCCGATCGCCGCGATGCTGATCCAGATGGCCATCTCCCGAACCCGGGAATACGATGCCGACGCGGCGTCCGCCAAATACACGGGCACGCCGTACAACCTGATTTCCGCTTTGCAGAAGCTGGATGTGTACTCCAAGCGAATTCCCATGGAGGCGTCGCCGGCCACCCAGCACCTGTTCATCATCAAGCCGTTTACCGGCAATTCCCTGATGCGGTTGTTCTCGACGCATCCGTCAACTGAAGACCGCATCGCGCGGTTGCAGGCGATGCGGTGATGACGGGCGACGCGATTCCGCTCCCTCACGGTCGCGGCTCGGTTTCGGGTGTCGAAATACAGACGGTAGCGCAGGGCTACGGCGGTGTTTGCCGGAGACCTGCGGCTTTTTCTTCGAACGCGGCAAAAAGTTGGTTAGTGGCGGATGTATAGATTAGGGACATTGGAGCCAGTCCCCAGTGACTGAAGTCAAAGTCAATCGCAAGGCGGCGGACCGCGTGGCGTCGGGCCATCCGTGGATCTTTGCGAGCGACGTAGTGGAGCGCGATCACGCCGCGCCGGGCTCGGTGGTGAAGGTGGTGAACCACGTCGGAAAAATCATCGGCACGGCGCACTACAGTTCTACCTCGCAAATCTGTCTGCGCCTGTTGTCCCGGGAGATTCAGGAAGTCGATCGCGCCTTCTACGTGCAACGTCTCGCTGAGGCCAACGAATATCGCAAGCTCGTGGTCCGCGATACCGACGCTTACCGCGTAGTGCACGGAGAAGGCGACCGGCTGCCGGCGCTGGTAGTCGATCGCTACGGCGACTATCTGGTGATCCAAACGCTCGATCAGGGAATGGATGCGGCGAAGGACTGGATCATCGAAGGGCTGGTCGAGCTGTTTTCACCGCGCGGAATCGTGGCGCGCAATGACGTGGCGGTCCGTGCGCACGAACAGTTGCCGCTCGAGACCGGCATCGTATATGGAGAGGCGCCGGAAGAAGTCACCGTCCATATGAACGGCCTCTCGTTGCGCGCAGATCTCATCCACGGCCAGAAAACCGGCATTTTTCTCGATCAGCGCGAGAACTACGTGGCCGCGGCGCGCTATGCGCACGGCAAGGCGCTCGATTGCTTCACCTCAACCGGTGGTTTCGCGCTGCATCTCGCGCCGAAATGCGAGACGGTAGAGGCCGTGGATTCGAGCGCGGCTGCACTGGCCACAGCAGAGGCTAACCGCGCGGCCAATGGAATCGGCAACGTCTCGTTTCGCGAGGCGGATGTGTTCGAAATTCTGGGCGGTTACTCCTCAGGACGCCGCGAGTTTTCGACGGTGGTGCTCGATCCGCCCGCCTTTGCCAAAAACCGCCGCAATCTCGACGCTGCCGCGCGCGGCTACAAGGAGATCAACCTGCGCGCGCTGCGCCTGCTCGGCCGCGGCGGAATTCTGGTCACCTGCTCCTGCTCGCATCACGTGAGTGAAGCCGTGCTGCTCGAAATCGTGGCGGAAGCGGCTCTCGATGCCGGCCGCGAGCTGCGGGTTCTCGAGCGGCGCACACAGGCGCAGGACCACCCGATCCTGCTCACCGTTCCCGAGACGCATTATTTGAAGTGTCTGGTGCTGCAGGTGGTCTAGCGGCCTGTCGCCGCGAGAACATTCGTGCGACGCCACCGCTCCCTCGAATCAAGCCCGTCGAGCGCCCGCTCGGCCGCCTTCACGCCCCGGTACTGCGCCTCCTCGAAGATGGAGAAGCCGCTTACGTCGGAGTTGGCGAACAGCAAGTTGCCGGAAGTTTTCGCCAGACGGACGCGGTCAGGCGCTCCCAGAAATCCAGCTACCGGGCGGGCCATGGCGTGGCCCAGGCGCAGAATATCGAGGCGTGAAACGCACTGCCGGATGTCCGGATGCGCGCGCTCGAGATCGCGGAGAATCGCTTCCCTCCAGTAGTTCCAATCCTTCTCGAGCAGCAGGCGGCGGTTATCTGAAGGGGATCCATCGGCCAGGGACCAGTAGAACGTCCACACGCTACGGTCGATGTGTGTGCGAAGCGACTGGTGCGTAGCCACGACATAACCGAGCGCAGGCGAATCGTAGATGACGTTGTCCCACGCCATTTCGAAGCCGTGTTCCGCGGGAAGACGATCGAGCGTGAGGTTGGCCGTGAGCCATGGAGAATAAATAAAACGCACCGGGGGCGCATCCTCGCAGACGTACGGCGCGAGGAAGCTGGGCGCGGCGAAGATCACGCAATCGGCGATGTAGTCCGTCTGACCGCTCGACACGCGCAGCTTGCGGCCCTCGCGCAAGATGCGGTGAACCATGTTCCCGGTTCGTACATAGCGCGACAGTTTTTCGAGCAGGCGGCGCGCAATCCATCCGTTGCCCTCGGGCCAGGTGAGCGGGCCCTTTTCATCCGGCTCGCGAGAAGCGAAGTAATGAATGCCGGCCCACGCCGACGTGTCCCGCGCCAGCGCGCCGTAATCATCGCGGCAGGCGTAGTTGATGTACCAGCTAAGGTACGGCGAGGTGAAGCGTTCGTGCTTCAGCCAGTCATCCATCGACAGACTGTCGAGTGCGGACGGCTTTGCGCCCAGCTCCATGGGTATGGTGAATTGGCCCGTGGCGCGAAACTCGTTCATGCGGGCGGCAAACCGCGCGAACTCTTCGCGGTCTCGCGTGGTGGCCTCGGTCAGCGGCTCGATGCCTTCCTGCCAGCGGCCGTGCAGATACAGGCGCTCTTGAGGAGAGAAGCAAAGGTAGCGTTCTTCCCACGCGCCATCGCGCAGCACGCTCAAGTCTTCAAACAGCTCGCGCACCAGCGTGGCTTTTTTTCCCGGTACGGGAACGTAGTGCGCCGCCCATGGATAGGGGCTGATCTCGTTTTCGCCCCATCGGGCGTTACCGCCGGCGAGCTCCTGCATTTCGAGCAGCACGAAATCGAAGAAGCCGCGCTTGTGGAGGCGCCACGCCGCGGAAAGGCCCGCGATACCGCCGCCGACGATCACGATGGGAACCTTGACGGTCTGCTTTCGAGGAGCGAACGACGCGCGATCGCGCAGCTTGTGGCCCATCAGGTGGCCGTCATCGATGAAGCCGCCGGCGATAGGTCGGTCTGTCTTGGGGGTCAATCCGACCAGGGCAGCGCTGAGGAATTGCCTCCGAGTACTGCTCAATGCTCGATCTCGCGCCAGTCGTGCTCGTAATACCGCACCAGCACCTGATCGTTCAAGCGGTTGGGCTCGGCATCCACCGGTAACATGTCGTGAGGGAATTGAAACAGCGGGAGAACGTCAGACGCCGCAAGATACCGCAGCCCTGGGGGCAAGCGCAGGGGCGGCTCATAGGGACTCATCCCCGCCAGCACGAAGCCCCATTCACCGAACGACGGAACGTAGACGTGATACGGATACGTCTTGAGGCCTGCCTGCTTCAAGGTCTCGACTATGCACCAGTAGGATTGCCGCGCGAAAAGCGGCGACGTGCTTTGCACCACGGCCAGTCCCTGCGCGCTCAGGTGCTTCGCAAGCAGCCGGTAAAACGCCGTGGTGTACAGTTTCCCCAGCGAGTAATTGGTGGGATCGGGAAAATCGACTACCGCAAAATCGAACGAATCCGTGTTTTGCTGCAACCAGGGAAATGCGTCGGCATTGATGACATGGACGCGCGTATTCGTGAGCGAGTGCGCGTTGAGCGTGGCGAGGTACGGATGCGTGGAAAACAGTTTGGTCATTTCGGGGTCGAGATCCACGAGCGTGACCGACTCGACATCCGGATATTTGAGGATTTCGCGCACGGCAAGGCCGTCTCCGCCGCCCAGCACCAGCACGCGCCGCGCTCCGGGAAGCGCTGCCAGCCCCGGATGCACGAGTGCTTCGTGATAACGGTACTCGTCTCGCGAGCTGAATTGCAGGTGCGAGCTGAGGAAAAGCCGCACATCGTCTTTCCACTTAGTGAGCACAATGCGCTGGTAGCGCGTGTCGCGCGCGAAGATCACTTCATCGGCATAAAGATTGGCATCGGCGGCCTGCGAAATCCTCTCGGCGCCGGCCATGCCCGCTCCCAGCATCACCAGGACAGCGGCGCAGGAAATCCGCAGGAAACCGCGCGCGCCGAGCTGATCCTTAAACAGATACGTCGACCACAGCGCTACACCGGCATTGATGATGCCGAACAGCAGCGCGGACCGCACCATCCCCAGCTTGGGCACCAGCAGGATGGGGAATAGCAGGGACGCCGCCAGCGATCCCAGGTAATCGAACGTGAGCACATGCGCCACCAGCTCCCGGAACTCCAGCCGGTTTTTGAGGATGCGCATGAGCAGCGGGATCTCCAGTCCCACCAGAACGCCGATCGCCACGACGATGGCGTAGAGAATCAACCGGAAGCCCTGCGTATAGGCAAACGCCAGAAACAGCGCGGCCGAGGAGAAGCCGCCCACCAGTCCGACCATCAGCTCGATGGAAACGAAGCGCGCCACCAGGCCTCGCGTGATGAATCGCGATAGATAGCTGCCCACGCCCATGGCGAACAGGTAGCTGCCGATTACCGTCGAGAACTGGAACACGCTGTCGCCCAGCAGATAGCTGGCCAGTGTGCCGGCGACCAATTCGTAGATCAGCCCGCAAGCGGCAATCAGGGCGACAGAAACGAACAGAACAATAGGCAAGTCGGTCTTCCTTGGCCCGTACCGCTCCCTCTGGTCGCGGCTCAGCAGATCCTGCCCGAAACTGGGCCGCGACCAAAGGGAGCGGTTGCGGCAACTAATGCACCGCCGCCGCGATGATGATGCACATGCCGATCGACATCGCGCCCACCAGGATGGCCAGTGCGGTGTTGTGCTCGTGCACGATTTCGTTCCAGAGATGATACGGCGTCATCTTGTCGACGATCACGAAGGCCACGACAAAGATCAGCAGGCCCAGGGCCGCGAAAATCAGCGCATTCCAAATGTAGCTAGCGTGGAAATCGTTCATCTTACTTGCCTCCAAAGTACCGGGAGTAACCGGCGTAGTGCGAGCGGTATGCGCCCGGATTGTCGCGCACCGTCTTGGGAATGTTCTTCACCTCGTTCACCCGGGTGAGGCTCCAGCCCTGATATTGGGCGAAGCTGACGAAAGCCAGAACCAGAGTTCCGTAGATGGCATACAAAGGGTGTCTCATTTACGCTCCGAAAAATCGCTTTGCGCCCAGCGGCGCTGCTCAAAAGAAGCCGCGCGCCAGGTGGTCAGAATGGGCGGAATAAGCAGCATCGCGGCGGCGAGCAAGAACAGTCCCGACGAAGGCACGCTGCGCTTGATCTCCAGGGTGTAGAGCATGGACTGAGCATTTTTCGCCATCTCCGGCTCGACGCGGAGGTAATAGCGTCCCGGCGCCACCGAAGGAACCAGGACGCTGTCGTTGGGGCTGCCCTCGGTTTCACTGCCCGTGTAATAGCTGACCTCGCGGCCGAAATCATAACCCTGCCCTGTCGATTCGTTGATGAGCGCCAGATTGAAATACGCCCAGTTGTTGCGGAGATCGGTGCGAAGCGAGATCTCGACATTGGCCGGATGGCCCTTCACGTCGAACGAATCCGTCACGAACGACGCCTCCGTGCCGGCTTGCGGCGAAAAGCTGTATTGGCGGCTGAACAGGTTTTCCTGTCCGGCGAACAAGTAAAACAGGATGGCCAGCAAAATCATGACGGAGAGCAGATTCATGCACACCCGCCACATGGAGCCGGCTTGGCCGCGGAAAGGCGCGGGTTGGTTGGCAAAAATTCCGCGCGCAAGCGGCGGGCTGCCGGGGAGACGAAAGTTCTGCCACACTTGCACGCCGGTCATGTACTCACCCATCGACCAGACGGTTTCCTCCTCCGTGCTCTCGGAGGAAAGAATTCTCGGAACCTTGATGAAATCTTTAATGCCGTTCTTCTCGCCGACGTGCACGCGCCAGGGAAATTCGCCGAGCACGTAAGTCGTAGTGGCCAGCTCCGTATCGAAAAGGACGTAGGTTTGGCCCATGAGCCGGGCAGCCTGTTTCTTCCCCATCGGTATGCGGTCCGGGACGGCGGGCACGGTTCTCACATAGTTCCAGTGCCCGTTGTAGACGGTGAGATAGCGAAACCCTTTGTAGCGGTTGAACAGCAGATATTCGTCCCAGCTTTCCGGCATGTCGTCGGCATCGGTCTCGCGCACCTGAAAGCCGATGAGATCGAAATCCGCGCCGCCTTCGAATTTTCCCCGCGAGCCGAGCGGAAGGATGGGCTTGATGTCTTGTTTGGCCTCGAATTTTTCCAGCACCTGCAGATTGGGATCTCTGGCATCCAGGATGGAACGGCATTGCGGGCACACCACGGACAACGAGTGCCCGGCCGCGGTCAAAGTGAGGGGCGCGCCGCAACTGGGGCAGCTCAAGCTGCTGACCGCGGCCGTAGCGCCGGCATCCAAAGCTCGCAGGTTCTTCAAATGCAGCTCGTCGAACTCCACGGCTTCGCCCAGAAACAATATCGGTGCGGCATCGCTGTAGTCAATGGTCCCGAAGCGGGCATCGGAGGTTCGCAGGTCGGCAAAAAGTACGTCTTTCTTGTCCCAGTACTCGAACGGCAGCTCCCCCGCCACTCCGCGGTAATGGGCGCGAGTGACCGAGGTGACCTCGTAACGTACCCCACCCCACATAAATTGGCGCGCCCGGGCAACCTGGGACGGCAGCGGTTCAGGCGGTTGCGCCAGAAAAGAAACCGTATACTCCAGTTGCGCATCCGAGAGCCAGCCACTCGTGCCGTCGTTAAACACGATGTGCCACTCGTTCCAGCCGCCGTCTTCGTATTCGTAAAGAATCCGGCCCACCACCTGGAACGCTTTGTTGCGATAAACCCCCTCGGTGCCGATCTGGATGGGTGAGACCTCGCGAGGCAGATCGCCGACCTCGCCGACTTTTTCGAGATTCACATCCCGCCGGACCAGGATGGCGCGGCAATATTCGCAAGTGGTCTGCACGGCGCCGGACCAGCGAAACTGAACCGGCGCGCCGCAGTTGGGGCAGTTAGCCGCGAGCTGACTCATTGCCGGGAGGAAGGTACGGCCGGTCGATGCGCCGGACGCGGACGGCGTCCGCCGCAAACTCGCGCTTCAGGCACGCGCTGAAATCCCATTCCGCGCGTGGCTTGCAGCAGAAGATGTTGAGGCAAAGAGAATGATACTCGGGAAAAGTGTGGCAGGCAAGGTGCGATTCCGCCAGCAGGCAAACGCCGGTAATGCCGCCGGTCCCGGGAAACTGGTGCCAGGTGGGTTCGGTGACAGGGTGAAGCGCGAGCGCTTTGGTCAGTTGATCGAAGAGCGCTTGTAGCTTACCCAGATCGGCCAGCGCCGCGGCGTTGCATCCGTGCGCTTCGATTACCCACTCACAGCCGCACATGGGCTACTGTTGGGCGCTCCCGCACTCAGGACAGAATTTGGCGGCCCGCGGCATCGGCTTGCCCCAATTCATCCGGAATTTCGTCGCGGCTTCGGTCCCCGCCGGCGCAGCGCTGGCCGGCGCCGGCGAAGGAGTTCCCGCGGGTCCGCCGGGCGCAGGTTTCATCGCGTTCATCATGCTCTGCGCCATGGTGAGTCCTGCGCCGAGGCCCACTCCGATTCCCGCTGCGCCGCCGCCTTCGTTCCCCGCGGCGATGGGCATGGACTGCGCCACCTGGAACTGGGTGTAGCGATTCATATCGCCCACCATCGTCATGCCGATGCGCTGATCGAGCAACTTCTGCAGCTCGTCAGGCAGCGAGAGGTTCTCCACCACGAAGGAATCCAGCGTGAGCCCAAGATCGGTGAAGACCGGCTTGAGCGAATCCGCGATCTTCTGTCCCAGCTCGATCTGGTTCGCCGCCATGTCCAGGAATGGCACGTTGCTCTCGCCGAAGGTGTCCGCCATGCGGCCGATAATGGTGTTGCGCAACTGGCCTTCGAGATCGGCTACGCGATACAGGTCGCGCGTGCCGCTCACTTTCGTGTAGAACGTGCGCGGGTCGCCGATGTGGTAGGAGTAGATGCCGAAGCCGCGCAGCCGGACGGCGCCGAATTCTTTGTCGCGGATCGTAACCGGATTCGGCGTGCCCCAGTGCTGGTCCACCTGCAGCCGCGTGGAGAAGAAATAAACGTCCGACTTAAATGGCGACTCGAACTTCTTGTCCCAGTTCATCAGGTCCGTCAGCAGCGGCAGATTCTGCGTGTTCAGCGTATAGAGGCCCGGACCGAATACGTCGGCAATGCGGCCCTCATTGATAAACGCGGCCATCTGCGAATCGCGCACCGTCAGCTTGCCGCCGGTTTGAATTTCCATGTCCTGCATGGGGTAGCGGTAGGCGAGCACGCCGTCTTCGCTTTCCGTCCACTGCAGAACGTCAATGAATTGTTTCGAAAGAAAGGAACGAATGCTCATAATGGCGTTTCCAACTTCTGAGAAGTATACGCTAATTTCCTCCCGCCGGTTCGTTCAGCCGCTAACCCGGCCGTGGAAAACCACTTGCGCGAGAGTCGGACCGCACTCGCAAGCGGCGGCTCCCGGTCCCAACGTTTACCTCCTGCTCGCGCCGTTTCGCCACGTTCCATAGCGGTTCTGCCCCAAATCCGTTGTTACAAAGTATTGAATCTGTTTACTGTTCCATTAGCATCGGTTCGGGCGTAATTCAGCTTCAAAGGGGTTCGCGTGTACACAGGCACGCACATTAACTTTGGTTTACGCGGCCGCCGTGGCATGCACACGGCCATTCCATTCTCTTCGCGAAACGTGCCTCAAGGAGGCTCAATATGAAGCGCAACGTTACTCTGAAACTGTGGATGTTCGCAGCGGCTCTTTTGGCGGCTGCCGCCTATTTTCCATCCAACCTCCACGCGCAGGCGATCAGCGGTGATCTGGTGGGCATCGTGACTGATGCCACCGGCGCCGCGATTCCCAACGTATCGGTCACGGCGACCAATGACGCCACCGGCATCAAAACCACAGCCGTAACCGACCCCGGCGGCGCATACCGCATGGCGAACCTCCCCGTGGGCTTGTATACGCTGACGGCGACCCTCACTGGTTTTGCGACGACCACGATGAAGGCCGTTCAAGTGCAACTGAACAACACCGTCACGCAAAACCTGACCCTGGCCGTCGGATCGACCACCACGACGGTCGAGGTCAGCGACGCGGCGCCGCCGCTGGATACCACGACGGCGCAGTTGCAAACCATCTATGCCTCGCGGGAGGCCGAAGACATACCCGTGGCGAGCTTTTCCCGGAGTGCGGGAATTGCGGGCACCATTCAGTCCGCGGCCATCTGGAACCTGACTCTTCTCGGCGCCGGAGTGGCGTCCAACGGGGGAGTCGGGCAAGGAACCGGCCCCACGGTTTCCGGCCAGCGGCCCGAGAACAATACGTTCTATCTGGATGGCGTCAGCGACAACAACCACTACTCAACCGGGCCTCTGGTGATCGTGTCGAATGACGCGGTCGCTGAAGTCTCCATGCTGCAAAACCAGTTCAGCGCGGAGTTCGGCGGTGCGTCGGGCGGTGTCTTCAATGCCATCGTGAAGTCGGGCACGAATCAGCTTCACGGCTCTGTTTACGAGTACTTCCAGAACCGAAATCTCAACGCTGACGACGCGATCTACTGGACGCAGGGGCTCAAATCATTTCCCCGCTACGATAACAACCGGTTAGGAGCGACCATCGGCGGACCCATTCTCAAGGACAAGCTGTTCTTCTTCGGCAACTTCGAGTACAACCCCATCGGCCAGGCCTCGGTTCCGGGTTCACCCATTTTTGCGCCGACAGCCGCGGGCTATAGCGCGCTCGCGGCGAACCCCCAGGTGAGCAGCACGAATCTCGGCGTGATGCAGAAGTATCTCGGGACCGCGCCCGTTGCTAACCAGACGCCGCTCACGGTTGGCGGTGCCACCATTCCGATCGGCAGCGTCTCGTTCGTCGGCCCGAATTACGATAACTCTTACAACGCCGTCACGTCATTGGATTACAACATCAGCGATCAGGACCAACTTCGCGGCCGCTGGATCTACAACCGGATTACCGGGATCGACAACTTTCCTGTCCTTCCGGCGTTTTTCGTGGCGCAGCCCAACAATACTTACGAACTCACGCTGTCGGAATTTCACACCTTCTCTCCCACCTGGCAGAACGAGTTTCGCGCAGCGTTTAGCCGGAACTTCGATAAGGTGCCGGCTGCGCCCCTGACTTTCCCAGGCATGAACATCTTCCCGGACATTGATATCGACCCGCTGAACGTGCAAATCGGCGGCGGCTCGACGGAACCCAGCGGCTCGATCCAGAACCTGTTCCAGTTGCAGAACAACACCACGAAAGTGATGGGCCGCCACAACATCAAGTTCGGATACAACTTTACCGACGTGATCCTGACCAACTATTTCATCCAGCGCGTGCGCGGCGAGTATGAGTATTCCACTCTGCAACAGTACCTGTACGACTTGACCCCGGACGTGCTGGGCGAGCGGAGCGCGGGCCCGACGGCCTTTCCTGCGGGATTTCTGGAGAACGCTGCATTCGTGAACGATGATTTCCGGCTCCGGCCCAACCTGACGTTGAATCTGGGCCTTCGCTACGAATACGTAACCATGCCGGTGGCGTCACGCACCCAGATTTTCAGCGCTCCGGCCAACGTGCCCAACGGCATCACTTTCGGCAAACCGTCATTCAGTCCCAATGATTGGTCTCCGCGAGTGGGATTCGCTTACTCGCCGGGCAAGGACAACAAGACGGTCATCCGCGGCGGCTTCAGCCGGTCGTTTGACCTCACCTATGCGAATCTCACGGCCAATGCAGCGCCGCCGTTCTTCCAGACGACGCAGGACGTGAATCTCTCTAGCAACGCGCCCAACTTCCTGGCCAACGGAGCGCTGGCGGGCATTTCGCCGGGACTTCCGACCGACGCGCTGGGCGCTCGCGCCATTATCGGCTCCTACACGTTCGGCGACAAGCGTCCATACGGGCTCACCTGGACGACGGGCGTGCAACGGCTACTGGGCAAGAACTACACGTTCGAAGCGCGTTACGTCGGGACCAAGGGTGTTCATTTGTGGAACCAGTCGCGGTTGAACATCGCTCCGCTGGTGAGCCCGTCGAATTACATCCCGACGTTCTTCACTATGCCATCGGCCTCGACTCTGGCATCGCTCACCAAAACGTTTGGCGACGTCAGTTCGTATATCGTGCCGGGAGGCACGGTAGACCGCCCCTTCGATCAACTCGCCTCGCTGGGGTTCCAGAACAACATCACCGCCTACGCGCCTCAGGCCTATTCGTCGTACAACGGGCTGGCGCTGCAGTTGACCAAGCGTTACTCGAACGGGCTTTCCTACACCGTCGCGTATACCTGGAGCCATCTGCTGGACGATGCCACAGCCACCAACTTCTCCACTTACCTGACGCCGCGGCGCGCCCAGGATTTCCAGGACCTGCGAGCCGAATGGGCGTCCTCCGCGCTGGATCGGCGCCAGCGCTTCACCTTCACACCCATCTACGATTGGAAGCCGTTCCAGAACGGGAACTGGTTCCTGAAGAACATGGTGGGCAATTGGAACATTTCGGGCACGTACACCTATCAATCGCCGGAACTAGCGACCGTTCAAAGCGGCATCGATTCCAACCTGAACAACGATTCCGCGGGCGACCGCACCATCATTAACACGGCGGGCGCGGCCAACGTCGGCAGCGGCGTCACTGCGTACAACGCACAGGGTCAGGTCGTGAGCATGGGCGATCCCACAACCGTCGCCTACGTGGCCAACAATCCCAACGCGCGCTACGTAGTCGCCGGTCTGGGCGCGCTGGCCAACGCAGGCCGGAACACGTTCCCGATGAAACCCACCGATAACATCGATCTGGCGCTGACCAAGCGGTTCAATCTTACCGAGCGGATCCGCTTCGAGATCTCCGGCCAGTTCTTCAACGTTCTGAACCACGCCCAATACACCGGCGGTTTCCTGAGCGATGTGGCGGGAAGTTCGCAGACCAGCAGCCGCAGCGACCTCATTCCGAGCAATCCGCTGTTCGGACGCTTCGACCAGTTCTACAGCAGCAACTCTCGGTTTGGCCAGCTTGTGGCCAAGATCGTGTTCTGAGAGATTGTTGATAAACTCTGCTGAACAACCGCTCCCTGACGGTCGCGGCTCGGTAAGTGCCTGACAGCGCGGAGGGCGGATTCCGAGCCGAGACCGTCAGGGAGTGGTTTGCGCCGTTCCTGATTGGCACGACTGTGGCGAGGACCACTCAATCGTCGCGCCCGAAGAGTCAAAACGGATCCGCGGCGCTAAGCCTCAATCCTTGTAGAGAAAATCCTCTATCTCCGCTATTCGTTCGTCGGCATCCTGGTAGCCAATGTCGATGAGCGCATTGGTGTACTTGGACTCGAACAACAGGTAACTCATCAGATCCGCACACGAAGCCGCATCCCGCCCCAGGCTGTTGACAAAATACTGAATCAGATAGGGCATGTCCTTCTGGTGATGTTCTGCCACCTCGGACAAATCCACCGAAGGCGCAATCATCAATGACTTCAGAGGGCGCACCCTTTCAGTCTCCGCGACACCCGACTGGTTGAGCTTCCGCCTCGTCAGCAGACCGTTCAATCGCTCCAGATGCTCGATGTCCGTGGTCAGGTGGTCCAGGAAGATGACGTTAAAAAGAACTCCCATCACCTCCGCGAGCGAAGGACCCCGGTCATCTGAGGCCTCTTCCTGGTGTTCGAGCTGCTCACCTCGCACCCCGATCGCCAGAATCTTCTCCGCGCCCAGATGGATGATCGGGCTGAGCGGTTGGTGGAGGCGCACGCAGCCGTCGCCGAAAAAGGCCTTTCCCTGCGGTGTGTCCAGCTTAACGGGCTGGAAGATGAAGGGAATAGCGGCCGATGCGCATACGTGCTCTATGGTGATGTTTGTCGACATGGTCACGCGCCGGCTGCGGTTCCACATCGGATGGCCCTTTTTACCCTGAATAAACAGATAACTTCTTCCAGAGTGATAGTTTGTGGCCGAAATCGTCAGTGCGTAGATGTGCCCCTGGCGGATATTCTCCTGAATCCGGTCACAGTTAATGTGTCGCTTGAGGAAGCCGCGTAAAGGTGTCGCATCTAATAGAGATCTTGCATTTCCTCCGCCCAGAATTCCGCCGAAAGACAGATCCAGGATCCAGGTGATCGAATTATGCGCCTGGGTGAGTAAATCGCAGCGAAAGATGTCGGAGGGTTTGAGCGTCGCCCAGACTTTCGCGATCACTTTGGTGACCAGGGCAAAATCGTCGCTGCCCGCGGCAAGGGCGGAGCCGTTAATCGCTCCGGCGGACGCGCCCCCGATGATGGGAAAAGGATTGCCGCGAGAGTTCACCCGCTTGATCTCGCCGATGCGCTTGAGAACCCCGGCTTGATAGGCGCCGCGAGCGCCTCCACCGGTCATCAATAAGCCAAGCCTACTGTCCATTTTCTGTTTGCGATATCGATTTGCCGGTTTGCGTGAAGCAAACCAGCCTTGCGGAGTTGAGAAGGGGGAGATGAGTCAATGTTTCAATAACGCCTGAATGCCACAGCCACAGCGTACGCGCCGCTTCTGTCTCTAATCCCATGCCTTGATCGCCACTGACGCAACCATGGCGAATTTGCTTGAATCGTTTTATTATACCGCACGCGTGCGCGGTTGCCTACGAATGCGGGTGCTCGTGCTTGGGCATTTCCTGGGGCGCGCCCGCAGCGGCTGGGGCTGTTTTCGGCTCCTCCTCCCCGCGGTGGCAAGTGTAGCAGGTGACGTGCATTTTTCCATCCGGGAAGTTCGCGTTGATCTGCTGCGCCATCACGATCATCTTGCGGGCAATTTCCTTGTGCGGATTGTCGTCGCTCGCAAAATCGCCTTTCACGTGGCAGAAGTCGCATTTCACGCCGAGTCCGGCGCTGAACGAGCGCATGATGGGCATGAGTTCCGCCGCGGGCACTTTCAAGACTTTCAGATTCTTGGGCTCGGGCATGGGACCGTGCGGTTTATGCCCTTCGGCCGGCGGCTCCTGAGCCCACACCGTGACCATCATCAATATCAACAGGAATATGCGCATAGGACGCATCTTACCAGACAATTCAACTTTCAGAAGGGCTTGGCGGGAGTGGTGGATTGGCCCGGCGGCGCGGAGGAGTCATCCGGTTTGGAGTACGAAATGAACCTCCACTCCAGACCATAGAGTTTGAAGAGCCCCACCAGGTTGCCCGACAATTCAAACTTAGGCACGCAGGCCTTCAGTTCGGCGGGCGTTTTGTCCCAATCGATGTCCCAATGAAATTCGACGTTGCGCGTGTCCGGATCGCTGCCCGGCGTGATGTTGTTTACCTCAAGATGATAGGGTCCCCGGAGAGTAATTTCGTGTCCCTTGCCTGATTCCTTCAAATCGATCGCGAACAGCTCTTTGTTCCCTTTGTCGGTCAATTGATACGCGGTCCGCTTGTAGCCCCGCTCGTCCATTTCGGCCAGCTTCCATAGATCGTTCCTTACGCCGCATTCAATGAGCGAGTCCGAATGGAGAGATACCGTAAAGTGATTCATCTCATCCCGAGCCCACCTCTGCAAGATGAGGGTGCTGGCCAAGGCAGCGGTCAACTCGGGAGGTTGGGGCTCAGAAGAACAGCCCAGCGCCATCGCACTGGCCACCACCACGACAATGCTGACAACAATTCTGCGCTTCGAATCACTCATTCCTCTCGGCACTTCCCTCCCCTACCATCACTCATCACCAGGATAAGCTCTTCAACTCCCGTCCGCACGTTCCCGTAAATCGAGTTGCGGGTTGCGCTAAAATAGCGGCCGAATTCCTCAGATGGTAGCTGGCCCGCTTTTTGTGGATATCGACGGCGGCCCGCTCGCGGTCTTCGAACGCGAGGGCGCGG
>Ga0187817_10000462_pt1 | contig 17376 bp, 17 predicted proteins | sample NC_wetland_sal_i_17_FD_132431 | JGI IMG/M metagenome (GOLD analysis project Ga0187817, IMG submission 132431) | Wetland sediment microbial communities from Neuse River Estuary, North Carolina, USA - SO4_2 | ecosystem: Environmental > Aquatic > Freshwater > Wetlands > Sediment | place: USA... | reverse complement strand
GTTGCGCAGCGCCGCCACTTCAAATTGTTGCCAGCTGACCTGGCCCATGTACACGGGGCGCCCGCTTTCGTCCGCGTAGTTCATGGCAAACTCAAAATTTCCGCCCTTGGCTTCCAGTGGAATACGCTTGTCATTCCACAAAATCTCCCCGTCCTCAAGACGCAGCTGTGCAACTTTCAAATCAAACAGGCTCTGCATGTTTTGTCCGCCGGTCCTTGCGGGAATCTTTGGCCCCGGGACATTCGTCGAACCGTCTTTTTCGATTTGCACGTGCGCCGAGAAGTGGGACATCACTACATTACCCAGTGAAATCTTCCTTCCCCAGAACGACTCGATGTGAATTTCAAACTGCAACGAATCCGCGTGAAAAAGCGGGGGGCTTCCAGCCGCCTCGCGGCCATGTAGCGTCAGTCCGTCGAAACGAGCGGTGAGCAGCCTCCAACCAAAGCGAAAATTTCCCAGCTCGACTCGCGCCCCGGTGGTTTTTTCAAGCTGCTCCACGATCGTCTTTCTCGCCCATCGGTCCGCAAGCCCGCTGGCAATCGCGTAGATGATAGCGAGTCCCGCGAGGACCGCCAGGGCGACGAAGAGGCCCAGCCCGTGTTTCAGCCCGAATTTGCGTTTCGTTTCGTTCATGGTTCCAAGTTGCGCCAGCGCGTCAGGGCTTGCCGCCCTCGGTTTCGATTTCGATCTTCAATCTCGATTTTGTATCGTCCAGCCACTTCGCCGTCAGGTCGCTGATCCCTCGCTGGATGAGCACCTCGCGGATCTGCTCTTCGACTTCGGCCCGATTCGGAGCGGGTTGATTGTTTTTCGCCAACTCGGGCAGCAACTCCTTTTGGTAGTACGCGTCGATGTCCGCGGGTTCAATCTGCACGGACGGCCTGAATTTATAATCAACGTAACGCTCGACGTAAATCTGCCGCGTCAGCAATTGGCGCACTTGGTTCGCGGAAAGGCCGAGTTCGTTCAAGCGGGCCGCATATTTCTCCGGACTCGGAAATTGCTGGCTGATCCGCAAGAGTTCACGGTCAACCTCCGATTTCGCGGCCGGCGGGAAGTGCGACGCCGTAGCCTCTGTTTCGACGATCCACTGTTCGATCAACTCTTCGAGCAACTTGTCGTCGCTCTCCGCATGCCCGTCGATTAATTGTTGGAAGGCGCCGAGTTCGCGCACCTGACTCTGCAAAATAATATCGCCCTCGATGCGCGCTACGATGCGGTCTACCACGCGGGCCGACTGAGGCGGCGCCGCGGAACCGCTGCACACACGCGGCGCACCTGCCGCGGCCATGTAGAAAGCGAAGATGGCAATCGCGCGGCGCATCAGAAGGATGTCCCCAAGTTGAAGAAAAATTGGAACCCGGGCAGGCGCGAGACCTGTACGCCCGTATTTCCGTTCACCGTCGCCGGACTTATGAAATTTGCCGGATTGAGTTGATAGCCCAAATCCAAAGCGATCGGTCCTATCGGGGTGCCATAACGAAATTCAAATCCCACAGTGTGCGAGAAATATTTCAGTTGGTTGTCACAATTCGTCAGGCACACAGTGGTTGGCAGGCCATTGGGGCCTGTCACGGTTCCGATGGTGGGAGTCGGCGGCGCAATGTGCAGCGAAATTTCCCTGATACTCGGGAATACGTTCCCGGCGTCATAAAACACGGCGCCGCCCAGACGGTCGCCGATCAGCGGCAGGTGCATGGGAAATCGCAAGTCCTGGTTGAAGACGAGCATCGCTTGGCCGCCGATGGGAAACCCAGTGACCGGATCGCGCGGCCCCGCCTGGTTCAGGCCAAATCCGCGCAAGGACGTGCCGCCGCCGGCGAAGAACCGCTCGGGAAGCGGAATATCACCTGAGATCGAGCTACCGTAGGGCGTCTGCACGCCGAAGCGAGTCGAACGCGCAAAGACCAGCCGGCGTCCGATCGGATGGTACGTCGAATTTTGCAAATAGACGTGTATGAAATTCGCGGATGAGCCCAGCGCTTTTACGGCCATGTCCACTTCCGCATTTTCAAAGTCGCCGCGGCTGGGATCGGAGACGCTGTTGCGGTGGTCCCGCAGCCAGCTGACGCCGAATTCGGAGACCTCCGTGTTTTGGCTGAACAGCGGAATTTCCTCGACGGCGATTTGCAGATTGCTGGCCACCACATGCCGGTAGGCGTACTGGTAGAGGATCGAACTGGTGGAAGAGAGTTTCTGGGCGAGGCGGATGGATCCTTCGGCCCGCCGCGAATCGAACGTCTGCACGTCGCGGCTAGTGATGTAATCGGCCACCAGCTGCAGGCTGAAATTGGGAGACGCGAAATAATTGGGCGCCGTGTACGCCAGAAGCGCGCGACCCTGAATTGTGCTCACCCGCGCCTTGAAGGAGAGAGAGTCCGCCCGGCCCGTGAGATTTGCCTTGGTGATTTCCAGAGTACCGCGCGGGGCGAAGCTGAGGGACTGCGCCGTGGCGCTGGTGGTACTCCCGAGGCGCTGCGCTTCGAATCCCAGACCGTAGGCGATGGTATAACGTCTGGCCTCGTCCACCATGACGACAATGGTCTTGTTCTCGTCTTCACCCTCGGGGTTCTGCACCCCGACCGAAACGCGGCTGAAAATCCCCAGGTTGTAAAGCTTTCGCTGCGTCTCGACGACCGTGCTTTCACTTAGAGGCTCTCCCATCTTAATTCCCACCTGGCGTGAGATCACGCCGGGGCGCGTGTGCTCGTAACCGCTCAACAGGACGCGCGCGACCAGCACCTGTCGCCCTTCGGTAATGTGATACGTCAGCCGGACGGTTGGACCGGCACTCGGCGTCGCGGCGGGAATTTTCTCTTCGTCGGCGGTGAATCGGGCCTCGGAAAATCCCTGGTCATAGTAGATGGCAAGAATGTTGTCACGGTCGGTCGACACGTTGAATTCGGAATAGGGTTGTCCCTTTGAGGAGCCGACCACGCCAAGAATTTCATCCATGCTGAGTTGCTGGTTGCCTTCAATGTCCAGACTGGCCACACGGGTCTGCGGGCCCTCTTTGATGATGAATCTCACGGACAGGTCGCCGTGGTGGCCGTTGTAATTATCGACGAGCTGGCTCTGCACGCCGCTTTCCTCAAAACCGTTGGCATCGTAGAGGGTGCGGATCGAAGCGACGTCGTCTTGCAGCAATTGGGTGGAATACCTTCCTGGCGACGCATAGGCGGCGGGCTGAATCTTTAAGCGGCCGCGGAGAAGGTCCGAGTCGAAGTATTTATTGCCGGTGAATTCCACATGGACCAAGCGGTGATGGTCCCCGCGTTCAACTTGATAGGTGACCACTCTCGCGGCGCGCTTGACCGTGCTGCCCGATTCTTCCGCTGGGGCATCGGCCACGGTGTAACTCACTTGCGCGTCAAAGTATCCGGCGCGTTCAAAATAATCGCGCAAGGAGCGGCGCCCTTCCTGGAGCAGATCTTCGTCCACAGCTCCTTCCTCGTAGATGGGGACGAGCCTGCGCAAGGTTCCCGCCGAAACCTTTGCGCCCACTACGGCCACGCGCACCTCCAGCCCCGCATACATTGTGAAGTCGATCGGCACACGATTCGACTGCGCGTCGTAGGCGCCGCGGTGGATCGTCACCCGCGCTCCGAGATAGTCCTTCCCCGCCAGCCACTTTCGCGCACGGTCGGCCGCGCGATTCAGCCGGTCGGAGGTCACTTCGGTTCCGACCTTGAGCTTCACCCGGCTTCGCAGTTCCGCGTTTGGAAATTGCGTCTGATTCTGAACGGCGATGGCGCCGATCCGCGCCCGTGGGCCGGGCATTACGCCCACCAGAATATCCATCTGGAGCGTGTCAAGATGAGGCGTCGTAACGTAATCGAGCTTGGCTTGATACAGGCCATCATCTTCGAGGGTTTGGCGAAGGCGATCGAGCGCATCCTTCATGTCGCTTTCGCGGAATGGTTCACCGACATTGAGTCGAAGTGCGGAAAGCGCCAGCGCCTCTCCCGGAGGCTCGCGCAATCCCGCAATCTGTACCCTGTTGATGTAGAAATTCTGGCGGACCACGAAATCGAGGCGCACTCCTCCTGGGACATCGGCCAGTTCGGCGCGCAAATCCGCGAAGCGCCCCGAGCGGAACAGCTCCCGGAGGCTGGCGCTCTCCGCTTCCGTGGAATAAGGTTGGCCGGGTTGAAGCGTCAGTTTCGGAGGGTTTTGTTCCAGCACGGCACCGGATTCGGACACCACGCGCACTGCGACGACGCGCGGCGGCTCACCGAGAGATCCGGTCTGCGCGGCGGCCGGGCCCGCACAGAGCAACCAGAACGCCGGAAGCCATGCGGCGAACCGTACGAAGGGGCGATGGACGATAGGCATCACTCTTCACAACAGAGCTAGGTTAGCATAGCCCGGGTTGTCTGCCCGGCTCGAATTCTACGCGCAGCGCGGAAAACGCTACTCATTTTGCCCAGACAGCTATCGTGGGGCTATCATGAAAGCCGGATAGGCTTCAGCCTGTCTGGTTTAGAGCAGCCGCCGATTCAGACCTAAACCCGACAGGCTAAAAAGTTCAAGAAAAAACGCCCGAATCTTTGCAGGGCGCGGCTTCAGCCGTGCCGCAACGCGTGCATAACTAAAACCGCTTTAGCGGCTGGCGTGTCCTACTGAAACGTTTCGGAGACCATGGACCCAAAATCCTACGAACGATACTCGCGCCAGATTCTTTTCAGCGAAATCGGCGAGGCGGGACAGCAGCGCCTGCTCGATTCCTCCGCCGTGATGGTCGGTTGCGGAGCGCTCGGGACCGCCCTCGCGAATCTGCTCGTTCGCGCCGGCGTCGGCAAGCTGCGCATCGTGGACCGCGATTTCGTCGAGCCTTCCAACCTGCAGCGCCAGACGCTCTTCGAGGAATCCGACGCGCAGGAAGCCCTTCCCAAGGCCGTCGCCGCCGAACGCCGATTGCGCGCCATTAATTCAGGAGTATCGATCGAGGGCATCGTTGCGGACGTGAGCCCGAAAAATGCGGAGGAACTACTACGCGGCTTTCCCCTCATTCTTGATGGGACGGACAATTTCGAGACCCGCTTCCTTCTGAACGACGTTGCGGTCCATTTGAACGTGCCCTGGATTTATGCCGCCGTGGTCGCCAGCTACGGCGTGACGCTGACCGTGCGCCCAGGCCAGACAGCGTGCCTCGCGTGCACGCTCGAATCCGAAAGCGGAAGCGGTTCGCAGACAACGGGCACGGAAGATACCTGCGACACGGTCGGCGTTCTTGGCGCTGCTGCTGGCGTGATTGCTTCGATCGAAGCCGCGGAGGCCATCAAGCTGCTCGCCGGCAAAACTGAATCGGCGGGAGGCCGACTCCTTTCCTTCGACGTCTGGTCCGGGAAATTTCAATCGGTGCGCGTGGCGCGCAATCCTGAGTGCCGCGCGTGCGTGCGCCGCGATTTCCGCTACTTGGAAGGCGAAGCGCAACCTCACTTGACCATGTGCGGTCGCGACTCTGTTCAGATCCACGAGCGCCGCCGGCAACTCGATCTCGCGGCGCTCGGCAAGCGTATCGCGCCCACCGTCGCCGAAGTCCGCGAAAACGGTTTTCTGCTGCGCTTCTGCGTTCCGCCCTACGAAATGACCGTCTTCGCCGACGGCCGCGCCATCATCAAGGGCACTCGCGACACGAGCGTCGCGCGCTCCCTTTACGCCCGCTACATCGGGGTTTAGTAGGATAGGCTTCAGCCTGTCTGGTTTTGATTTTTGTGCCGCTGCAAGAAGTCAAAACCAGACAGGCTGAAGCCTATCCTACAAACTCCTCAAATCTCGCACACTTCATGTTTGGAATGCAGCCGCGTAAGGCCGCGCCCCATCGTGTTCAGCTGTTCCTCGCCGAGCGTTTTTTCGATGCGTGGAAACACTTGGTTCTCTTCGAGCCGCACGTGGTCGTGGAGAAGTTTTCCCATACGGGCCAACTCTTCGGCTTCAATCGGAGTCTTCGCCGCGAGCCGCTGCTCGAAATCCTGCACGGCCGCACGAATCTCCGCATGGTCGGCGAGGGTGCGCATGACTTCCGCGTCCCGGTCGAGCCGCATGTGCCGCGCATACGCGGGCAGCAGCACTTCCTCCTCCTCGCGAAAGTGCACGTGCCCCGACTTGTGCCAGAAGCGAACGAATTTCTCCGCCTGCCGCGCGACTGCCGCCGCGCGTTTTTCCGCAGGCGCTTCCGCAGCGCGCCGCATTTCCAGCGCCTGAATCAGCGCAAAGTGGTGGTGCTGGCTCAGTGGATGCAAACTCGGATGGCGTTTCACTTTTGGATCGTGCCTATCGTAATACCGATGGTAGGCGAAATGCCCACTGAATGGAGTTTACCACGGCGGTTTATCACTATCTGGGGGTAGAAATGTGCGCGGCGGCCTAGCTGCTCCGGCCGATGGGTTGGCGGAGAGCGGCGCGGTCGAGATTTTCACGCAGGTTCATCAGCGTGAGGAAAGTGTTCAGGATGCGCGCTTTCATTTCATCGGCTAGGTGCAGGCCGCTGGTGGAAGCGCGCGCCAGCATTTCGCCATGATCGGCGATGAAGCGGATGATTTCGACCTGGCGCGCGTGGGGCGTCTTTCCGTAAACCGTTTCGCGGCGCATCTGGGCGCAATCGTTTTCGACTTTCAGCGTGAAATGAAGCATGCACAGGCGAACCGGTTCGAGTGCCGCCGGCACTTGTCCCTTGCACCCGTTTTCGCTGCACGCCGTGTGTGTAGGCATGGCTGGGACATACCCCAAGTCCACAATTGTAAGCACCCCGCATGCCAAAAATCCAGTTTGTCCGCAAAACGTGCACCGAATCAGCCATCTGTCCGTCCGGCCAATGCCGAGCTTGAACACTGGGCCTGCCAGACGTGCCGTGCGGGGCCGGGTTACAATATTCGGGGCATCGGGCAACACTCGCATTCGTTCCGCACTTCGGAGCTGGATGTACCGTCGGCTGTTCCAATATCGCACAAGATCAGGAGACCTAGTTTCAATATGGAAAAAACAATCGAAAGCACCGAACTGATCCGCTGGGACCTGAGCATTCTATATGCGGATATCGCCGACCCACGTTTGGATGCCGACTTAAGAGACCTGACGGCCATGGCGAAACATTTTTCCGAAACGTACAAGGGCAAGCTGGCTGAATTGCTGGGCGGTGCGATCAGGGACTATTCAGAAATCGAGATGCTGAGCGGCAAGATTAACTCGTATTTGTTTTTGAGAGAGAGCACGGACCTGACCAACGCGGCCATTAAGGCCAAGCATGCCGCATTTCATCGAGAATTGAGCGCCATCCGCGGAGAGCATTTGACCTTCTTTGAATTGGAACTCGTCCAGCTGAGCAACGACACGCTCAAAACATTTTACGAGCGCGATGCCGTCGTCTCCAAGCACCGCCCGTGGATCGAGCACATCCGCACATTCAAGCCGCACTTCTTGACCGAGCCCGTAGAGTCCGCCCTGGTGAAGCGTTCGCCGTTTGACTCCAGCGCGTGGGCCGATTTTTTTGACGAAGTGGAAGCCGATCTCAATTTTGAATTTCGCGGCGGCACGAAAAATCTCACCGAGATGACGCACCTGATCGCCGAGTCCAAGGATGCCGCCGAGCGTGCGGAAGCCTTGCAATGCGTGAACGGCGGCCTCGCCGGTCCCTTTGCGAAATATTCGGCCCAGACACTCTACATGGTCGCCGGTTTAAAGGCGGTGGAGGACAAAGAACGCGGCTACGCGCACCCGATGGACCTTCGCAACAAGGCCAATCGCATTCCAGACTCCGTAGTCAACGTTCTCCACAATGCCGTCACAACCCTGGGCGGCACTTTGACGCGGCGCTACTACAAATTGAAAGCGCGCCACCTTGGACTCGGCGTGCTCCGCTGGAGCGACCGTAACGCCCCGATGCCGTTCGCCGATACCACTATGGTTCCCTTCGACGAGGCCGCCGCGATCGTCAAGGGCTCGTACGAAAGTTTCAGCCCGACGCTCACGTCGCTCGTGAAGAGCTTCTTCGCCGACCGCCGCATCGACGTGCCCGTGGCAAAGGAAAAACGCAGCGGCGCCTTCAATTCCTCGCACGTGCTGCCCGGCGGAAAGCCGGTCTCGTTCACGCTCATGAATTATCTTGGCTCCAACCGGGACGTGATGACGCTTGCGCACGAACTCGGCCACGGCGTGCACGGCATCCTCGCTGGAGAAGCGCAGGGCCCGCTGATGTTCCACGCGCCGATCGCCTACTGCGAAACCGCTTCGGTGTTCGGAGAAATGACGACTTTTACCTTCCTGAAGGAGCGGCTCGTTCAGTCAGGAGACAAGAAATCTCTGCTGGCGCTGATCATGGCTAAGATCGACAGCACCATCAACACCGTTGTCCGCCAGATTGGCTTCTCCAATTTCGAGCGCCGCCTGCACGGCATGGATGAGTCCTACACAGCCTGGTCGGAGCCAAAAAAACGTTCCGTCGAGGAATTAGACGCCATCTGGCTGAAGACGGCGCAGGAACTCTACGGCAAGGAAGGCGAAATTTTCACCTACGAAAATTCCGAGCACTTGTGGGCCTACATCCCGCACTTTCACAGCCCGTTTTACGTCTACGGCTACGCCTTCGGCGAGCTCCTGACGCAAAGCCTCTTCGCGCAGCGCCAGCGCCTCGGACCGAAATTCGAGCCTCTGTACCTGGACCTCTTGCGTTCCGGCGCCACCAAGGACGTCGTGGAGCTTCTTGCGCCATTCGGCCTCGACGCGCGAAACGAAGCCTTCTGGAAAGACGGCATCACGGTCAGCCTGGGCGCCTTGATTGAAGAAGCTGAAGAACTGTCACACGGCCTGGGAGTGATCTGAAGAATGAATCGTTTTCCCCGAACAAGCACCGGCAGGAGGACGCGCAATGAAGCTGAACACCTATCTCAACTACGGCGGTAACTGCGAGCAAGCCTTCCTTTTTTACGAAAAGTACCTCGGCGGAAAAATCACCGCGAAAATGACCTAAAGCCAACAACCGGACGCCAGCAATGTTCCCCCAGGGATGAAAGACGCTGTCTTGTACTCACAGATCATCATCGGGGATACAGCGCTCATGGGCAGCGATGTCCCACCCAACCGTTTTCAGCCCATGCGCAGCGCCTATCTTTCCCTGGGCGTAGACAGTTCAGCAGAGGCGGAGCGCGTCCATGCCATTCTTTCCGAAGGCGGAGAGATTTTCATGCCCATGCAAGAGACCTTTTTTGCGTTCCGCTTCAGTATGTTGAGGGACAAGTTTGGGACTTCCTGGATGATCATTCATCAACGCCCGATGCCGCAGAACGCTTGAGTATGTATTCTTTCTGATTGTCGCGCGCGCGCCGTTGCGTGTATATTGCCCACCAACCGAGAAGTAAAAGCGGAGATCCCGACCCAAAGGAGAATGCTATGAGATTTCTCTTCAGGAATGCTCTCGTCATGGCGTTTGTGTGCGCCGGCATGGCAGTCTCCTTGACGGTTCGGCCGGTTTCCGCCTCCGATGCGAAGGATGATCCGAATGTGCTGCAAGCGGACCACGCGCTGGCCGCTGCCCTCGGGAAGGCGGACAAAGCGACAGCCGAGAAATTTCTCGACGCTGATTTCATGTGGACAAATTCGGCCGGCGAAACTTTGAGCAGGGCAAAGGTCCTTGGTCAACTCCCCAAACCCCCTCTCGGCGACGAGAACGGCATTCAGGTAACAGAGTACACGTATGGCCAGGTTGCAGAAGTCCGTGTCGCCAGCGGGAAAATGTATGTTCTGCGCGTCTGGGTGAAACGTCCCGCGGGCTGGCGGATCCTGCATTACCACGAGGTCGTTCTGGCCGGGCACCCGGGAGCCAGCGCGCTGAGCGCAAACGACTGCGAAAACCCTTGCAAGGATGTGCCCTACACGCCGAAGGACGATGCCGAGAAGGGTATCCGGACTTCCTGGGCGGGGCTGGAGTTGGCGCTCACCGATCACGACACGAAAGCCTGGTCTCCCCACTTTCCTGAGGAATACCTGATGGCCACCTCCGGCGCCACCGGCCCAATCTCCAAGGCGGATCGCATTGCAACCATCAGCAAGCCCGGTCCCGGCCGTGTCACTTTATGCAGGCCCATGTGGGTTGCAGGGAAACTATGCGAGTCACAGTTGGCGGCGGAACCGCCGGCGAAATTCTTTCACTTTGGGGACACGGTCGTAATTATTTCGCGAAACAAGCCGTATATCGGCAAGCCTGAACTCAGCACCCGTATCTGGCATCTTGACACTGAAGGCGTCTGGCAAATGATGGAAAGCTGGGACACGGATATTCAGTCCGCTCCGGCTGTAGTGCCAAAATCCTAAAGTCCAATCCATGGTGCCAAGTGGAAAAGGCGGCCCAACATCAGCAACGGATTGACAGATTGCGGACAGTGATGAAATCATGCCCGTAAGCAGGTCAGGTGGCCCATGAAAAATCGTCGATTACCCCTCATTGCTCTTCCTTTTCTCATCCTAATCGTGTCGGTCGCCGTGTTGGCGCATCATGGGACAGCGGCGTTTGACATGGAGAACGTGACCACGGTCAAGGGGACCGTAACGAAATTCGAGTTCATGAATCCCCACGCGCTGATTTATTTCGATGTGACAGGCAACAAAGGCGAGATCGAACATTGGATCGCGGAAGAGAGCAGCAATAACCACCTCAGCCGCAGCGGCTGGGACAAGAATACGCTTAAGCCGGGAGACCTGATTACGATCGCCGGTCATCGCGCCAGAAACGGCGCGCGCGTGTTGGAGCTTCAATGTCCGGAATGCTCGGTGACGGATCCACAAGGCAAGGTTTGGCCCTATCAATAGCTAGACGGGCTCCGGCTTTGTTCTGGCATCGCAGCCGTGGCCGTAGCAATTCAAAATGCGCAATCACTTAATAATTTTGGTTCTGGCGCTCGGTGCGATTTTCATCATCTCTCCAATTCTGTATGCACAGACAGCCGATCCGTCCGGAGCGGCAGCGCCCCGCGCTTCAGCTTCCACGGTGGACCTGTCCGGAGTTTGGGAAGCCAATATGCCCGGGCTGAAATGGGCGACGTATTCGTTTACGCCGGACATTCCCCCCATGACACCTTGGGGAAAGCAGAGATACCTGGCTGTGAAGCCGTCCTACGGCCCCAGGTCGTTTGAAGATTCAACCGACTACGTCAATCCGACCACCGGCAAAGACGTCGGGTGCCTCCCTCCAGGCGTTCCGAGGATCTATATTCAGCCCTTTGCGCTGGAGATGATTCAGACTCCGGGGCGCGTACTGGAATACTTTGAATTCGATCACCATATCCGTCAAATTTTCACCGACGGCCGCCAGCATCCCAAGGATCCGGAGCTGACCTGGATGGGTGACTCGATCGGCTGGTACGAGGGAGATACGCTCGTCGTCGACACCGTCGGTCTAAACGAAAAGACTTGGATCGATCGCGGAGGTCTTCCACATTCCGACCAACTGCACGTCATCGAGCGCATCCGGCGTCCAAGCCATGAGGCACTGGAGATCACGATTACGATCGACGACCCGAAGACCTATACAAAGACTTGGTCGGGCTATCGGAACTACAAGCTGGAACCCGCCTGGAACATCAAAGAATTCATTTGCGCTGACAATGGCGACTACAACGAAGAATTCATAAAAAAAAGCGGTGCATATAGTTCAGTAAGTCCGTCAAAACAAAAAGCGAAAACCACGAAGCCCAACTAGCAGCGTCAACAATGCAGTTGGCCAATTGGCTTGAAACGAAGAGTTGCAGCTGGAGTCCGGGAAGCGGAATCTCCGCAAAAGGCCCAACGGCGAAAATTCGCCGCCAGGTTCCGATTCGCAATGGGCTATGCTAAACTATCGTGGCAATAAGCAGGGATTCGTCCCCCAACTTGTTTCCCAAGAGGCGATTAACATGTCCGGGCACTCTAAGTGGGCCACAATTAAGCATAAGAAAGCGGCTACTGACGCAAAGCGCGGCCGCATTTTCACCAAACTGATTCGCGAAATCACCATTGCCGCGCGTGTGGGCGGGGGCGATCCAGATTCCAATCCGCGACTGCGCACCGCCATCCTGGCCGCCAAAAATGAAAACATGCCCAACGAAAACATCGAGCGTGCCCTGGCGCGCGGCACCGGGACGCTGGAGGGCGAACAATACGAAGAAGTGAATTTTGAGGGCTACGGCCCGGGCGGCGTAGGGATGATCATCGAAGTGGTCACCACCAATCGCAACCGCGTGGTAAGCGAGATCCGCCACATGATGAACAAGAATGGCGGCAACATGGCTGAGAACGGCGCCGTGGGTTGGATGTTTCACCGCAAGGGCGACATCGTCGTGGCCAAGGAAAAAGCCAACGAAGACAAGATGCTTTCCATCGTTCTCGACGCCGGCGCGGAGGATTTGAAAGATGAGGGCGAATCCTGGGAAGTCCTCACTCCTCCCGAAAGTTTCGAGGCGGTTCGCGAAGCGCTGGTCAAGGCTGGCGTCACTCCGGATTCCGCCGAAATCGGCTGGGTGCCGCAGAATTACGTGAAGCTGACGGGCAACCAGGCGGCGCAGATGCTGCGGCTCATCGAAGCGCTCGAAGAGCACGACGACGTGCAAAAAGTTTCCGCCAACTTCGACATCGACGAAAAAGAAATGCAAGCGGTAATGGCCGCACAGTAGGTCCAAGTAGCACAGGCTTCAGCCTGTGCTACTGACCCCCGAAAAAACTCTGGCCGCGCGCATCCCGCCGCCGTACACTCATTGCCGTGCCGCTCTCTTCTCGAACGAATGGCAATTCGATCCGCGTGCTCGGCGTCGATCCCGCCGCCGCCGGCGCCACGGGATACGGCGTGATTGAAAGCGACGGCCGCCGCTGCCGCATGCTGCGGTTCGGCGCGCTGCGCGCCACGCGCAAGGGCCCTGAACATTTTCCCGAGCGCCTCCGCGAAATTCACGCCATGCTCGCCGCGTTGATCGAGGAATTCCAGCCGCACGGCGTCGCAGTCGAATCCGTCTTCACCGCTCTCAATATAAAAACAGCGCTGCGCCTCGCCGAGGTTCGCGGCGTGGTCTTGCTAGCCGCCGCGCAGCAAGGCATTCCCGTTTGCAGCTACTCGCCGCGCGAAGTAAAGGCGAGCGTGGCGGGCTACGGAAACGCGGCCAAGGAGCAAATGCAGCTGATGGTGCGCGCGCTGCTCGGCATGAGCGAAACGCCGGAGCCCGCGGACGCCGCCGACGCGCTCGCCGTTGCCCTCTGCCACGTGCAGGCCGCGCAGTTTCGCGCCCGGCTAGGCGCCGGTGCCACACGCCCCGAGGCGGAGCCGGAGTCTGCGCCCTCCCTGCGCACCCCACGAAGCCGCGGCGCCGCTTCGCGCATCTTATAGGCACGATGACTCGACACAGTTTTCTTCTGAAATTCCTATGGCTGCTCGCCGGCGCGCCTTTGGTTTTTCCCGCGGCGCGGGCGAATCCGCCTGGCGCGACGATCACGTATCGACGCGTTTTCAAGGGTAGCACTCCGGAATTCATCGAAATTAAGATCAGCGATCAGGGGAAAGCGACTTACGACATCCGCCAGCTGGATGAAGATGTGGATCCCGAGCCGTTTGACGTCGGCGCCGTTGTGCAGCAGAAAATCTTCGACCTGGCACGCGAACTGAAAAATTTCTCAGTCGCGAGCCTGGACATTCAAAAGAAAATCGCCAACCTCGGCCAGAAAACATTTCGCTACGAGAATGGTGCGGAAGTGCACGAGACTTCCTTCAATTACACCATCAACCCTTCGGCCACTCAGCTCATGCAAATCTTCGAGGGATTAGCCAGGCAGCAGCAGGACCTTGTACTGCTCCAGCGCCAGGCCAAATTTGACCGCCTCGGCGTCAACGACGCACTGATGCAATTCGAGACGGACATGGACCATCGCCTCCTGCCGGAACCAGAGCGCCTCCTGCCGATCCTCGATCAAATCGCGGCGGATTCCCATTTCATTGAAATCGCGCGCGCGCGCGCCCGCGCGCTTGCCGAGCGGATTCGGACTTCGCGCGACCATTGAAATAAATTCTGACCGGGTATGGATGCGTTCTTGGTAGCACAGGCTTCAGCCTGTGAGGGGTGACCTTGGTCGTGCAAAAGAATACAGGCTGGAAACTTGTGCTACTGAATCACAATCCCCGCGTAGCCCACGACTTCCTGCATATCGCCGTTCACATCTCCCGAAGTCGCGTAGCGAACTAGCTCAGCCCCGGTGGCGCCCAAATCGCGCGCGGCGATCACGGCAACAACTGCGGCGGCGTATCCGCACATGGAAATGTTTTCGTCGCGCACCGTATCGAAGAGCTTTCGCGGCTCGAGAGCGAGTAGCTGATCGATGGCCTTGCGGTCCTTCACGCGCGTCACGGCATCAGTTTCATAGTGATTCATGTCCGAGCTGGCGATGAGCAGCACTGGATTGCGCTCCGCGGCAATCACGCTGGCGAGAGCGTGGCCAAGCGCGTCGAGCGGCTCCCATTGCGCGGGGCCGATGACGATGGGCACGAAAGAGAATAAAGGAGCGAGCCGCTGCAGGAAAGGAATCTGGACTTCGAGGGAGTGCTCCGCACTGTGCGCCACGGCATCCTCGCGCAGCAGTGGAAATGCGCGAGCGATTTTTTCCGCCAGGGGGCGATCGATGGGCGCCATTCCCAGCGGCGTCTGCCATGCGCCGTCGGAGAGGATTGCCAGCGGAGCGCCGCGAGGATAATGGCGCGGGCCGACGAGGATTACGCGCGCGGGAATTTCCATGCGCCGGTAAACTTCCCCGGCCACGCCGCCCGAATAAATGTAGCCGGCGTGGGGAACGAGGCAGGCTCGCGCGCGGATTTTCTTTTCCTCGCCGCCGGCAAGATAAGAATCGACGGCAGCGCGCAGGTGATCCGGATCATCTGGATAAAATCGGCCGGCGACGGCAGGAAGGCGAATCATGGCGAGCCCATGAGGCTCATTTCTTCTTGGATGGTTTTCCCTTGATTTTCAGAGCGACAGTGGTGCCTTGCCGATACCAGACGACTACTTTGTCCCCGTACTGGTAGCCGCCGGCATTGAATATTTTTTGCATTTTTTCCTGGAGGCCGGGGGAATACGAGAAGGTAAGTAGCGCACGCATGTCGGTGAGGCTGTGCACTTGCAGCGACTGGAGCAACATCTGCTGGACAATGAATTCCGTCTTGATGATTTTTTGCGATTGAGGGGCGGCAGTCGGGGCGCTCTGCGCGTTTGCGGGCAGCGATGAAACTGCCAGCGCGGTGCCCAGAATAACGAACGCCGAAGCAAGCCAGAGCGCGTGAGTCTTATTGCGCGTCATCGAGCGTGATTTTCAGCGACTTCAGAAAGCGCAGGTCTTGCGGCGTCATTTCAAACTTCGGCGCCTCGCGCTCCTCGTGCAGGATTTCCTGGTCGACCTGAATGTGCAGCGATTCGAGGAAGCGGCGGTCGTTCGTGGTGATTTTGGTGTCGTCGGCGTCGCGACGCGCCAGGCCGATCGTCGCGTCCAGCTTCAGCACGATATCGAATCCCGCCGAACGCACGTCGGATATCGCCTCCGAGATGCGCCCGGATTCCGACACGGTATCGTTGATGGCATGCCCCAACTCGCGCAGCAGTTGTTTCAGATGATCGTCCAGTTGCACGGAACCTCCCTCAGGAAAACTTCCCTACATTTATTGTAGGGCGCTGTGCCGCAGGAAACAAGTCCCCGGCCGCCCCTGCGGGTGCTCAATCCGCCCATGCCCGCGGTCTCCGCTCTGGACGGGCCGATTTTGTACTAGAATTCAATCGTGGCCACGCAACCCATGGGACTTTTCGCGACGCTGCGGCATTCCCTGCGCGTGCTGTGGCGAGCCGCGCGCGAGCTGTTCCATGAAGTCACCGGAGCCGTGTTTTTCATACTTGCGGTGGCCGCGTTGCAAGCAGCATGGCGCGGCTGGCGCAACGGGGCCGGACGGTGGCTCGTGGGCATGAGCGCGGGCTACGCTCTGCTGATGATTTTTTTCGGTTTGCTCTCGTTCCGCGATTCCAGGCGAGTCCGATGAACCCACCTCCCGATCAGGTTGCCGAAAAGGCGGCCGCAACGAACGAACGCAAGGAGCGCTTCACAACGCTCGGCGGCATTCCTCTGAAGACGGTCTACACGCAGAAAGATCTTTCCGGCCAGGACGCCGAGGCCGCGATCGGAGTCCCCGGAGAGTTTCCCTACACGCGCGGGATTTATCCCACCATGTATCGCGGGCGCCTGTGGACGATGCGCCAATACGCCGGATTTGGCACGGCAGCGCAATCGAACGAACGCTTCCGCTATTTGCTCGGCAAAGGACAAACAGGATTGTCCGTGGCGTTTGATTTGCCAACGCAAATTGGCCTCGATTCGGATCATGCGCGGGCCGCCGGCGAAGTGGGAAGGACGGGCGTGGCCATCGATTCACTCGAAGACATGGAGACGCTTTTCGACGGAATTCCGCTCGATCGCGTTTCGACGTCCATGACCATCAACGCCACGGCGGCGATTCTTCTCGCGCTGTATGCGGCGGTCGCGAAGAGGCAGGGCGCGGATTTGCGGAAACTTTCCGGAACGGTGCAAAACGACATCTTGAAGGAATTTATCGCGCGCGGCACGTACATCTATCCGCCGCACCCGTCGATGCGGATCGTGACGGACCTCTTCGCCTGGTGCCGCACCGAGGTTCCCGCCTGGAACACGATTTCGATTTCCGGATATCACATTCGCGAGGCAGGCTCGACTGCGGCACAGGAAGTCGCATTCGCGTTGGCCGATGCGATTGCCTATATTGAGGCCGCTGTCGCCGCCGGACTCGCCATCGATGAATTCGCGCCTCGCCTCTCGTTTTTCTTCAACGCGCACAACGATCTGCTAGAAGAGATCGCCAAATACCGCGCCGCGCGCAGGCTCTGGGCGCACTTGATGCGCGACCGCTTCGGCGCAAAAAATCCCGATTCGATGATGCTGCGTTTTCACGTGCAGACGGCCGGAAGCTCGCTCACGGCGCAGCAGCCGGAGAACAACATTGTGCGCGTCGCGCTGCAGGCGCTCGCCGCGGTGCTTGGCGGTTGCCAGTCCCTGCACACGAACGCAATGGACGAAGCCCTCGCGCTGCCTACGGAAGACGCCGCGCTTCTCGCCCTGCGCACGCAGCAGATCATCGCGCACGAAACCGGAGTCACGAACACGGTGGACCCGGTCGGCGGTTCCTACGCCATCGAAAAACTAACCGACGAAATCGAATCGCGCGCCACGGCGTACATTGCGAGGATTGATGCGCTCGGCGGAGTGCTGCGCGCCATCGAAACCGGTTACGTGCAGGGTGAAATCCAGAAAGCCGCCTACGAGTATCAGCGCGCGATCGAACGCAAGGATCAGATT
>Ga0187817_10000461_pt1 | contig 17383 bp, 11 predicted proteins | sample NC_wetland_sal_i_17_FD_132431 | JGI IMG/M metagenome (GOLD analysis project Ga0187817, IMG submission 132431) | Wetland sediment microbial communities from Neuse River Estuary, North Carolina, USA - SO4_2 | ecosystem: Environmental > Aquatic > Freshwater > Wetlands > Sediment | place: USA... | reverse complement strand
TATGATTCACGTTATTCGACTCGCCATTAGGCGCTTGGCCGAAAACGAGAATCTACTGTCTTCCCCCACCATCCCTAAGAAACGATAGGAACATGCAATGTGTCCCACTAAGACATTTTCACGTGACCCACGCGCGGGCGGGCCCTGTGTTCTTGTGGTCCGGTGCGGGGGTGTAGCAGTTTTGAAGTGCTTTCCTTCAACGCACTTCGTGTGTCACGGGGGTAGTAGCCTAGCCCGTTTTCATTGGCCGTTGTGCCTCCAAGGAGGCATGTAGAACTCATCCCACCCAACATAAAACGTCCGGCAGCGGGGATCGCCCAGCTGCGATACAGAGCTTTCAGGCGATTCATGACCCGGGAAAGATCTTTGACGCTGGTCGGATAACATCGGGATAGTCCCCGCAGCATGCGCACGCCGGTCTCGCCGTGATAAAACGGCTCCAGATCATTGAGACGCAACACGTCGATAAGTGTGCGGCATCGATACGGTCACTCTTGTTTCCATGTTGGAGCAGCGCGTTTGCGCGGGTTGAGGTTTCAGCACCATGACTAACCCGCTTCCTCTAGCTCTACTGAGACGAGGAGCTGCGCTGCAACTGACTTCTACTGCGCTCAACGACGGTGTGCTCCAATCCAGGTCAAGAGGCTCCCCGCTAAGACTCCGGCAGCGAAGGCTGTCCCCACTGCCTGTAATGGCTTTTGCTTGACCGTGTGTTTCGCATCCTCGATCGCGTCTTCGGCAGCGTGACGACCACGCTTGATCGCTTGAGTTGCCGACCGGACACTGTCTTCCACCGTATCGGCGACAATAGACCTGATCTTGGAAACCGCGCGATGGCCGCCCTCAACCGTTGCCGGGTTCTTTAATACGTCTGCTGGCACGAGCTTTCTCTCCTTAGCTTTGAATTAGACGGTTTTGGTCGCCAATGAACGAACGTAATGGCGCCGCTGCCGGTGGGTACTGATCAATCTCATTTCTTTCCAGTCGTAGGGAAATTCCTTGCCGCAATCCAAGCACACAACATATGTTCCGGTCAGAGAGGTTGCCTCGTTACGACGGGAACCGCGGCGCACGGTTATCGGAAACCCATAACGGCGGTGCCAGCAACCAAAGAATCCATCGATCAGTTTGCCGAGCATATGTGATTCGAAAAAGGAACCTACAGCGTCCCCGTCACTTCCTGGGTCGCGTCTTATGTCCTCACAATTCAAGAAGGTCGCGAGAACCCTTGGAACTGTCAAAAGTACTAGAACCAGTCTCATAAACGCCGGCGGACCGATGGTTGCCCGTTCACCTCCGGACATCTTAAGAACAGCAGTGGACACCTTTAGACATTTCCGCTCGATAGCAATATTTCTCTTGTCCTTTGCAATCAAGGGGTTACACTTTGCACTGGATTGGTAAGAATCTTGCCGTCAGTGACGGAGGGGCCTTCGCACCGGCCTGCACACTGTGACACCGCCGTGCAGGCAGGACGGGCCAACGTGAGATGGGCGGACTGGCTCAAGATCTTCGTTACGCGCTGCGGCAGTTGCGCAAGAACCTAGGATTCACCGCCGTGGTGGTGATTACTCTCTCGCTCGGCATCGGCGCGAATACTTCAATCTTCAGCTTGGTCAATGGAGTGTTGTTGCGACCCCTGGAGTTTCCGCAAGAAAGCCAACTCGTCCAGCCTACGGACTCCTATCCAGCAGGCGCATTGGTATCCATGCGCGCGAGCTTGCGAACGATGAGTGCTGCAGGTTACCGCGATGGTGAGGAGATGAACCTCACTGGTGCTGGAGAGCCCACGCGACTCAGTGGTGCAGCCGTTTCGGCCAATTTCTTCTCTGTACTGGGCGTTCGCGCGGAGCTTGGAAGGACCTTTCAGGATGGAGAAGACCAGCCTGGTAAGGACAACGTCGTCATACTCAGCCATTCCCTTTGGCAAAGAATATTCGGCAGCAATCCCGATATCATCGGGCATTCGATCATGTTGGAGGGTGTAGACCGGGCAATCGTTGGCGTTATGCCTTCGGATTTTCAGCTGTCATCGTCGAAACCCGAGTTCTGGGTTCCGCTGCATTTGGATCCTGGCGCTGTGGGAGCGTATTGGGGCAGCGGATTCATGCCTCTCCTTGGGAGACTGCGGCCGGGAACGACGATGGAGCAGGCGAATGCAGAAGTGCGAGCTCAGATTCCCCAGGTGCGGCGCATGTTTCCCTGGAGAATGCCGGATGCGCTTTGGGCATCCGTGAGTGTCATCCCCCTTCGAGAGAGCTTGGTAGGTGATGTGAGGACGAAACTGCTGCTTCTGCTAGGGGCAATCAGCCTCGTTCTCCTGATCGCGTGTGCCAATGTTGCCAACCTGCTGCTCGAGCGGGCGGCTGTTCGGCAAAAGGAAATGGCAGTACGTGCGGCGCTTGGGGCTGGCCGATGGCGCGTTTGCCGGCAGCTTCTGACCGAGAGTGTTCTGCTGGGAGTTGCCGGCGGAGCGGGCGGACTGCTCCTAGCCTTGCTTACACTACCGTGGCTCAAAGCAATTCTTCCTGCGGATACTCCTCGCCTGGCGACTGTCGCGATTGATTTGCGAGTATTGACGCTTACGGCTGCGGTTGGACTTTTCACAGGAATTCTTTTTGGCATCGTGCCCGCGTTCCATGCATCCCGATCTGACTTGACGGAAGCAGTCAAAATGGGCGGGCAGCGTTCGACAACTCGGCTAGGCGAGCGGTTGCGGAGCGCGCTCGCCATCGTGGAACTGTCGCTGGCTGTCGTTCTGGTGGTCGGCGCCGGCTTGCTGGTGAGAAGCTTGTGGGATCTGTCGCACGTGCATCCGGGTCTTGAAACTGGATCGATCCTCACCGCGCGGGTAACGCCCAACGAGAGCTTTTGCAGAAACGCTGCTAGATGCCGGAATTTCTATGACGACTTGCTGCTACGGATTCAGGCGCAGCCGGGTGTCGAGAATGTCGCGATTGTCAACGTGCTCCCGCTCAGCGGACGGATCGACGCGTTCGCCGCTGACCTCGAAGATCATTCCCGCAATCCGAGCGATCCCGCACCCGTACTGTTCGAATCCATTGTTTCCGCAGACTACTTCAGGGCCGCTGGAATTCCGATCGTACGTGGGCGCGGGTTTACCGCCGACGACATGGAGCCACAAGCAATGCCTGTCGCGTTGGTTGCAGCAGCAACAGCGCAGAAGTACTGGCCCAATCAAGATCCTGTTGGTAAGCGCGTGAAACGGGTCTACGACAAAGGCTGGGTCACGATCGTTGGTGTCGCGGGCGACGTAAACGAATACAGTCTGGCATCGCGGCTGCCCGGCTTTGTCGACGGCGCTGTGTACAGACCATACGGCAACGACGCACGCAACGGTCCGACAGAGCCAACTGATATGACCCTCGTTGTACGCACGCGTAACAATCCGACCAATCAGGCTGCGGAACTGCGCCAGATCGTCGCCAGCATCAATCCGACTGTTCCTCTGACCGAGATTCAGACCCTCAACACCGTCGTTTCCCAGTCCCTCACTGCACCTCGTTCGACGATGTTGCTGTTCGCCATTTTCGCCGGGTTAGCAACGATACTCGGAATCGTCGGAGTCTATGGAGTCATTTCGTATGGTGTTGCACAACGCGTGCCTGAAATCGGCGTGCGCCTAGCGCTCGGTGCTCAGAAGCGCGATGTCATCTGGCTCGTAATGAAACAAGGCGGGCGGTTTGCATTGATCGGAGTTGCTCTTGGGATCGCAGGAGCGATGCTCGGTACTCGCCTGTTGTCCAGTCTGCTATTCGGAGTCACTGCCAGAGACACAGTTACGTACTCGGCTGTTTCCATCCTGCTGACTCTAGTGGCCCTTGCCGCGAGCTACATTCCGGCCCGTCGGGCGGCTAAGGTTGACCCCATGGTGGCGCTGCGCTACGAGTAGTCGGTCATAAGTATCTGAGCAAGATTTGCATACAGCCGAGTCGAACCATGCCGAAGAAGTTCTCTACGCGGTACTCCCAGCGAATCACAAGCCGACGGAAGTGATGGAGCCAAGCGAAAAGCCGTTCCACTCGCCAACGCCTGCGGTAGCGGCGTAAAGGACGACCGTCCTGCGTCGGCGTCCGGCGGTCACCGCGATTCGGCGCGATCAACTCGATGCCATAGCGCTCAGCCAAGTCTCGATCCAGGTCACTGTCATATGCTTTGTCGCCGATCAATCGTGCCGGGAGAGTGTCGAGGAAACTCTGGCCGAGGACCCCTTCGACAAGCTGGCTTTCATGCGGCGAAGCGCTTTCGATACTAACGGCGAGAGGAAGACTGTGATCATCGGCGAGAGCGATGATTTTCGTCCCCTTGCCGCGTTTGGTGGGCCCGACCGCGAGACCCCCTTTTTTGCCCCCGTAAAGGAGGCATCGATAAAAGCCTCCTCTAGTTGCAGTTTCCCTCGGGCCTGCAACTCCTCCGCCAGTACATGCAGGATGCGCTCCAGTTTGCCCTCTCTCACCCACTGCTGGAAGCGGCGGTGGCAGGTCTGATACGGCGGGTATCTTCTCGGCAGCTCACGCCACTGCGCCCCCGTACCCAAGACCCACAGGATTCCATTGAGAACCGCTCGCGTGTCCCGCCACGGACGACCTCGACCATCGGCGCGTCGCTTCGGTCGCAAGATCGGTTCAATCAGTTGCCACTGGGCATCGCTGAGTTCCCATCGTCCTCGCATGCCTCCTTTCTGACCGCTTTTCTACGGCCAGAAAATAGCACAGTAGGTTCAACCACCGTTTATGAGACCAGTTCTAGTGCGAGCCTTTCACCAATTATGCGACGAACAAAGAGGGCACGACTCATCTGCTCACCGCAAAACATTGTGTATGACAAATGTCGCGTCCAGATATTCAGGGTCAAACCAGAAATATTTCTGGGATAGTCCTGCACCTGGGTCGGAGACTAAAGGCTCTCGCCAATGCTTTCGGAAGAGGAGGCAGTTTCTAGTAACGCAAGACAACCGATGATTGATGTCTTGCACGTGAACTGCTCCAGCAGCCGGCAATCAATTGCTAGGCCGTTCGCGTTAATACCTGTGACTTCTGCCAGTGTCGCAGTTCTCTGACCACCCATAACCTCGTCAAGAGGACTAGGCTGCTTCGCTTCGTCTTATGTGAGTCATGCAGCGTGTGACAGGAGAGAACTGAATGCGAACAAACTCAAGAATTCTTAACTTGGCTAACAAAGTCTCGCTTCTGATTGCTCTGCTAACGATCATCAGCATCCCGACCCTGGGGCAACGGGGATCGACTGAAACTATTGATGCCACAGCCTTTGGTACAAGCACTCAGCTTGGAAGAAACTTCGGAGTGAAGATCATTATTTACGAGTTTTCGAGTCCCGAGGATAGAGACGTCCTGGTGCAGGCGTTCCAGAAGGGTCAGAACGACGGACTGGTGAATGCTCTGGAGAAGATGAAAAGCATCGGCCGGATACAGATCCCTGGCACGGTTGGCTACGAACTTACCTATATTCGGGAGATATTGACACCGGCCGGAAGGACCATTCGCTTTGTTACCAGCCGCAAGATTGCATTCGGCGAATCCTATTGGGATACGCAGACGAAGAGTTTTAATCTCACTGCCGGGGAAATCAACATAAACGACAAAGACAAGGACAAGAGTGGGGGCGTTCTTTTTCCCGCGGCGCAGCTCATCGTCAACAAGGAAGGAGAGTTGCAATGGGAGCTTAACCAGAACGCTTGGAAGCTGGTGAACATCATCGAGTGGAACTGAATTCTCGGAATGCGCCAGCCTATTCACAAGCGCCAACTGGGAGTTGTGTCGTGAAATCAGTTTCTGTGGCGAAATCAGCCGGAGCGAGGTTTATTGATTATGATCGGGGAGAGTCGACGGCAGTACAATGTTTCTTGTGCGTTTCTTGTATTGTTGTGCACTGTTCTGTTTAGCTGCTCCACCGCGCAGGCGCAAAAGAAGGGCAAGTACGCGTGTAATGAAAGTCAACCTGAGACTATGTGCAATACGGCCAATACGTGCGGTTCGGCCTCGTCGCAGTGCACGATCGACATTAGGAGAGGGAGCGACTCCGCAAATGTGAAGCCTGGAATTGCCGACGCGAAAAACAACCAATTGTTCTGCATCAAGGCAGGTACTACTGTGGTGTGGAAGAGTTCGAATAAGAACAATGGATTTATGGTTTCATTCGGAACCGACTCGCCGTTTGAGCCAGACGGACCAATCATGGGCGGCGGCAAAAAGCCAGTGACGACGAAAGCAGTCGCTCCCGGTTGTTACAAGTACGATGCGGGCGCGTTTCGTTCAGGAACGGTTAAGGGAATGAGCGGCGGTAGCAGTCCGGAATTGGTCATACTGCCTTGACGCACGCACGGAACGACAAGTTGTCGATCCCTTCCAGAGCTAGGACCAAATATTCTCGAGGATCAGTTCCGCGCGACACCCGATTTTGTATCCCCGACTAAGAGTTCATCTCGATACTGCATTCGACCATTCCCTCGCTGAAATGGCAGAGAAACGCTTCCTTCATGAGCGGGCAATAGATTCACGCTTGCGATGGCCGCGATTCGAGGTCTATATACTTAATCAGCGTCACCTCATTGCCTCTTTCGCTGTAGACAAGTTCATCTACGAGACGCTGGGTCACCAAGAGGCCAAAGCCGCCAGGGCGCATACCGCACGCCTCACGATATTCGACGTGGCGTAACGGATCATCCGACGGATTGGCTATTGCGGAATGGGGGATCTCATCGAGGGTGAAGCCTTGCCCCGGATCGCTGATCTGGCACGTCACCATGTGACGAGCCCGCAGATAAGAAATCTCAACTTGCTGGGTAGGATCCATGTGCCCACCATGTTCGATCGCATTCGTCAGCATTTCCCGGAAAGCCATTCCAACCGCACTTCGTTCCGGATTTGGTAGTTCGGCGATTTCGTCAAAAAAGTGGAGAACCCGATCGGCGGTCTTCAGGTCGCAGCGAGCGAGTAGGCGAATCCACTCCGGAGTTGCAGAGAGGACGTCGATACCATCGTCCCAGCAAGGCTCCTCGATCGCGCGACGAATCATGACTGCAAGAGCATCTGCTGAAAATGGCTTGGAAAAATAGCTGAAAGCGTGCTCGCGCATCGACGTGATTATGTCTGTTGGCGTGCTTTCTTCGGCCAGTATGATCAGGCGGGTGTGCGGACGTATGCGTCTCAGTTTGCGAAGGAGTTCAACGTCCTCCTTACCCGACGTCTTCTCGCTGGTCAGAATCAGATCGAAGTTTTTGCGCAAAGCCAGCACTAGCGCAGCGGCATTGTCGGAGACATGCTGTAGCGCCCATAAGCCGGGTTCCAGAATACGACGCAGCTGGGAGTCGATATCAGGATCTCCGCCCACCAGAAGGGCGGTGCGAACTGGGATAGGACCCATTTCGATATCTCGAAGGGCATTCATATCGCAGCCTCGTCTCAGATATGATCAGAGTGCTGTGTCGGTGAAAGAAGCGACTTCTTTCGCGAAGCTCGGTTGCGCGAACGAGCCATTTGCACCCGTCAGCCGAGTTGAGCATACACGTTGAAATCCAGTGGACTGTACTGTCAGAATTTGTAGTCTGTTATTCATGATGGAAAAGACAGTGTGAGCGACGATTCTCAGTTAAACTCCAGTGAATCGCAACGATTTCCCGTTCTCGACCCCGCCCTGGTTAGTGGTCTTTACATCAGCACCCAGGACTTAGTGGACCGGGTAATCTTTTTCCGCTAACTGTGCGGTACTGTGTCGCCAAGTCTCGCCAGAGAACGACTACTGATCGTGGCCCTGCTCGATACGTGTACTCAGGGATAGTAGGTGCTTCTTTCCAAGGCACGATGTCTTGGGGTGCTTCCTGAAAAGTGTCTATCCACCGCCTCCACGGGTCTGTCTTCGCCGTGCGTACCTGCGGAAGCTCGAAGTCAAGGGATTCCCAATAGGCATTGAAGATGAAATGGATAAGCAAGCCTTCATTTCGTAACTCGGCACTGAGGGCGATACTAAGCGAATGATCGCTCCAGTCCGGTTGGTTGAGCTTCACTCCATGCCATCCCTTAATCCCCTCGCGAATCAACTGCGTCAAACTCAGCCGCTGGCGTTCGGGGCCGGAGTCGCGCAGTGACCGTCGCGCGATGAGTAACTTTACGAAACGGTGTACATCCGCGTGCTTCTCAAGCAAAGACCAATCGAACCAATTTGCTTCGTTATCGTGGCAGTAAGCGTTGTTGTTGCCGTTCTGCGTACGCCGCACCTCATCCCCCATCAGGATCATGGGAAGGCCAAGGGAGAGTAGCGTAACGGTCATGAAATTCTTCACCTGACGTGTTCGCAGGCGTTCGATGTGGGCGTTCTTGGTTGGGCCTTCGACCCCACAATTCCAACTTCGATTGTCATCACCACCGTCACGGTTTTCCTCACCATTTGCGTCGTTGTGCTTCTGGTTGTAGGAGACCAGGTCATTCAGCGTAAATCCATCATGACAGGCAACAAAGTTTACGCTCTGTTCTGCCTCACGTTCTTTATGATGGTAGATCTCGTGGCTGCCAACGAATCGATCAGCGAAGTAGCGCAATGATCCTTCGTCGCCGCGGAAAAACCCCCGTGCGTCATCCCTAAAGCGACCGTTCCATTCCTTCCAACTGTCCCCAATGAAGCTGCCCACCTGGTACAGTCCGGCGGCGTCCCAAGCTTCAGCGATCATCTTGGTCCCCGCGAGAACCGGATCAGACTCAATATCCCAAAGGACCGGGGGAGTGGACATGACATCGCCATTGGAATCGCGTGCAAGGATCGAGGCGAGATCGAAGCGGAAGCCGTCCACATGCATCTCTTGGACCCAATACCGAAGGCTGTCCACGATCATGCGCCGGACGATGGGATGGTTGGCGTTGAGGGTGTTTCCCGTGCCGCTGTAATTGGCATAGCGCGACTGGTCTTTTTGCAAGAGGTAGTAAGTGCTGTTGTCGAGGCCCCGAAAGCTCAATGTCGGACCAAGATGGTCGCCTTCCGCCGTGTGATTGAAAACGACATCCAGGATCACCTCGAGGCCCGCACGGTGCAAGCCCTTGACCATATCGCGAAACTCATCCACCGCACCGAGCGGATCTTGCCGTGAACTGTACGCTTGATGGGGTGCAAAGAAAGAGACGGGCGCATAGCCCCAATAGTTGACGAGACCTGCGGGACAGTCCTGTGGATCGAACTGGAAGACGGGGAGAAGTTCGACAGCGGAGATGCCCAAATCATGCAGATAGGGGATCTTTTCCATGAGTCCGCGGAAAGTGCCGCGTTTATCTTCTGACACGCCAGAACTTGGATGACACGTGAATCCTTTCACATGCATCTCGTAGATGATTGTCTGAGAGCATGGCCGGTTGAGAGGTGTGTCACCTTCCCAGTCGTACAAACCCGGATCCACAACCACGCTTTTCATAGCGGTAGCTAAATTGTCTCCTTCTCGTCGTGCCGCTTCGCGAGAGTAGTTGGTGGGAACAGCGATTCCGCGACCGTAGGGGTCGATGAGAAGTTTGGAAGAATCGAACCGCATCCCCTTGTCGCGATCTAACGGTCCATGCACGCGGTATCCATAAAGTTGGCCCGCTTGCGCACCAGAAATGAAGACATGCCAGTAGTGGTACGTTCTGTGGATGGATGAATCCAGGCGAATGACTCGCGAGGGTCGTGTGTCATCTTTGTGATCGAAGAATAGCAATTCGATCAGCGTAGCGTCCCGTGAGTACAGACTGAAATTCACGCCGCCGCAAGCAACCGTGGCGCCAAGAGGTGCGCTTCGCCCCACCTGGAGGACAGGACGTTGGTCAATGCTCGGAACAGCGTTGGGTAAATCCCAATCAGAAATGCCGTATTGCGTACTGCCCATTTGGGGGCCCCCGGTTTTCTTGGCGCGCTCTGCCAGCTAGGTGAAAATGTATTGCGCATTAATTGTGTGCTTGCCAAGAGATTCGTTTTTCAAGAACGAACCGACCATCACTTCTCCAGGCCTTAGGTCAGCTGGCCGCTTTATCGAGCAGCACGCCTGTGGAATCGATGACTGACATGAGTTCATTCCAAGACTTAACGAATGCCTTTGCTCCTTCGTCCTGAAGTCGAGCCGCCAAGGAGTCGATATCGACTCCAGCCGCGGCAAAGCGCGATAACAGATCTTCGCAGTCGCCTCCATCAGCTGGCAGGATCGATCCGAGCTCTTTGCGATTGGCGAGCGCTTTCAAGGTCGCTTCGGGCATCGTGTTTACCGTGAACGGCGCCGCGAGTGCCTTGACATAAAGAACATCGGAAGCCGCTGGATCTTTTGTGCCGGTGCTCGCCCACAGGAGGCGTTGGGGATGAGCCCCAGCGTTGTAGATTCGCTGCCAACGAGGCGAACTAAGCAACTCGCGACCCGCCCTGTACGTGCGCATGGCAATGGCAATGCCAAGCTTATGATTTAATTCACGAGGAGTTTTTCCCTTGACTGCGGCATCCCAGCGACCCACAAACACTGACGCTACAGAACCAACCCTCGGATTGAGACCAGCTTCCATGCGGCGCTCGATTCCGCGAAGGAACGCCTCGGCGGCCGCGAGATATTGATCACTGGAAAATAAGAGAGTGACGTTGACAGGAATGCCGGAAAAAATCGCTTCTTCGATGGCTGGCACGCCTTCTCTGGTACCGGGAATCTTGATCAGAATATTCGGGCGGCCCGCGCGGGTGTGTAAGTCTTTTGCAGCTGCCAAGGTTGAGGCTGGATCGTACGCCAGTAATGGGGACACTTCGAGCGAAACCCATCCATCGACACCGTTTGTTCGGTCGTAGATCGGACGGAACAGATCGGCCGCTCGGATAAGGTCTTCCAAAGCGAGTTCGACAAAGATTTCCTCGGCGGATTTATCATGGGCGAACTTCTCGCGAATTGCAGCACTGTAGCCTGAGCTGTTCTGAATAGCCTGATTGAAGATCGTAGGGTTCGACGTGAGTCCCGTCACGGCCAGGTCATCGATGTAATGCTGCAACCTTCCGCTATCGAGCAAGTCTCGCGTGATATTGTCGAGCCAGATGCTCTGTCCGAGATTGTGGAGCAGTTGCGTCGCTTTCATTCCTCACCCCCTCGAGTTCGCTAAGAGCTGACTAAACTTCTTTCGAAGCACTCATACCGAGACTCACGAAGTGTTATGACGTCCCGTTCCGGGCGTGAAGGTCGGGTCGTCCATGGCGTCCAATAGGCTGCGGCATACGACCGTGGTCACGATATCGGACACGGTTCCACGTTCCAGATGTCCGTGGCGTACTCGGTGATCGTCCGGTCGCTCGAGAACTTGCCTGAACTGGCAACGTTCAGAATCGCTTTGCGCCCCCAGTCCTCGGGTCGGGCGTAGAGTTCCACCAGCCGGTCGTCTGCGTCGAGGTAGGACCTCAGGTCCGCCAAGTGCATGTAGAAGTCTCCGTGCGTCAAGAGCATCTCGCGAAGCGGCGCAAACGCTCCGGATTCATTGCGGCTGAGATGATCGGAGAAGATCAGGTCTAGCGCGGCGCGAGTTTCCGGCTCATGTTCGTAGTGCCAATATGGGTTGTACCATCCGCGGCTGTTGACTACCTGATCTGCTGTGAGCCCAAACAGGAAAAAGTTCTCCTCACCCGCAGCTTCGGCCATTTCGATAGTCGCGCCATCGCGAGTTCCGATCGTGAGCGCTCCGTTCATCATGAATTTCATGTTGCTGGTGCCACTGGCTTCGTAGCCGGCCGTGGAGATCTGATTGGATACGTCACTGGCCGGGATCAGTCGCTCGGCTAGGGAAACGCAATACTCGGGCAAGAACAATACCTTAAGCCGCCCGCGTACGAGTGGATCGCCGTCGATTGTGCCAGCAAGGTTGTTGATCAGCTTGATAATCAACTTAGCCAAGCGATAAGCTGGTGCCGCCTTACCGGCAAAAAAGAATGTGCGCGGGACCATATGAAGATCTGGATTCTCACGGATCCGGTTATAAAGCACCGAAATGCGCAATACGTTGAGCAGTTGACGCTTGTATTCGTGAATGCGTTTTACGTGCGTATCGAAGATGCTGTCGGGGTTGATCACCTGACCAGATGTGGCCTTGAGCCAGTTAGAAAATTGTGATTTGGCCTCATGCTTCGCGTTACGGAAGGCAGCACGAAAACCAACATCGTCTGCAAATGGCTTGAGGGTTTCCAGTTCACTGAGATCAGTAATCCAGGCGTCCCCGATCGCATCGGTGATTGTGTGTGCTAAGGCTGGGTTCGCGAGCAGCAACCAACGCCGCGGCGTGACGCCGTTAGTTTTGTTCGTGAAACGCTCGGGATACAACTCGCTCAGTTCTTTTACAGTCATTGTCCTCAAAAGCTGGGAGTGAATGGCGGCTACCCCATTCGTAGCATGAGAGCCTACGATCGCGAGGTTCGCCATGCGGACCTTCCGCTGCGGCCCTTCTTCGAGCAGGCTGACTCGCTCGATGCGTGTCTCGTCGTCCCCAAATCGATCGCGAACCTCATTCAGCAAACGTAGGTTGATTTCCAATATGATCTCGAGGTGCCGAGGAAGCATGATTTCGAACCACTCCAGCGGCCATTTTTCAAGAGCTTCTGGAAGTAGCGTGTGATTGGTGTACGCCAGGATTTTTCTTGTCACATCCCAAGCGCCGTCCCAATCAAGGTGTGCTACGTCCAGCAGAATCCGCAGCAACTCAGGCACTGCCATGGCCGGGTGCGTGTCATTTAGTTGGACGGCGACTTTATCCGGAAGGGCATTCCAGTCGGTATTCGCTTTTCGGAATCGTCGAACGAGGTCGGCCAGCGAACAGGCTACGAGAAAATACTCTTGTACGAAGCGCAAAGCTTGACCCTTGCTGGTTGAGTCGTCAGGATAGAGAACTCGTGTCAGCGACTCGGCTGCGAGCGTTTCGGCCAGCGCACTCGCAAAATCGCCAGTGCTGAACTCCTGGAAATCGAAATAGTTGGACGCGGCTGCGGCCCACAGTCGCAGTGTATTGATTGTCCTTCCGCCGTAACCCACAATCGGTCGGTCGTAAGGGACACCAAGCAAGGTGGACGGTCGGCCCGGTATGACGCGAAACGATCCTCCCTGCAATTCGAATGAGCAGTTCAACCTTATTTCCACAGCCTCATCGGGACGGGCAATCTCCCAAGGGTCCGGGTGGCGCAGCCAGTTGTCTCCTTGTTCGTGCTGCCATCCATTCTGGAGGGACTGCTTGAAGATGCCATACTCGTAACGCAAGCCGTAGCCCGTGGCTGGAAGTTCGAGCGTCGCCATGGAATCGAGGAAGCACGCTGCCAATCGCCCCAACCCACCGTTCCCAAGGCCCGCGTCGGGCTCTTGCTCAAGGAGTGAGAGCAAATCAATGTCTTTTTGTTTTGCTGTCTGTGCGACGAACGAATCGAGGAGAAGGTTGGTCACATTATTAGCCGAAGATCTGCCCAGGAGAAACTCCATCGATACGTAGTAAACGCGCTTGGGATTGTTGCGTTCGTATGTCTTTTCCGTAAGGATCCACCGCTGCGAGAGAACATCACGCACGGACCGCGCAAACGCTTCGTAGCGGTCCCTGGCGGGGACAGAGACGATGTCTTTTATATTGTCAAACAGCAGATGCCGATCATAGAGGCCATCTGTTCCAATCAACGGAATGGGGCCACAACCATATTGGTTCAGAAGGTTTGCGCCGTCTGCCTTCGTCCATTTGCCATCGATTGAAATGATTCCTTTTGTGCTCATGAAGCCTTCCTTTCGAGGGGGACCGCTAACGACACCAAGTCTCATCCAGCATGATCATTACGTTCTGGCGTGCTGCTACAGGGGACGCGTTCGTATATTGACTGTTACTCAAGAGCCGGAGTCTCCGGCCGGCATTGGTCGATAAAAAGCCCGATTTCCCCAATCTTGACGCCGATTACGAGTGCCACTTCCAACCTGCGACAGCGGGATCGTCGATGCCGTGCGCATATGCGTAATTGCGGCAATCAATCTGCAGATTGCGGAACTTCTCCTTTGCATGGGCTCCGATCCTCTGCAGCTTCGGAACGCGATCGATGGCGTCAATTGCCAGGCTGAAGCGATCGATCTCGTTGTTAATGGCGAGTTCCATCGGCGTATTGATGTTGCCCTTCTCTTTATAGCCGCGGACATGAATGTTGGGATGGTTTGTGCGTCGATATGCGAGGCGATGAATCAGCCAAGGATAGCCATGAAAATTGAAGATAACCGGCTTGTCCACGGTGAAGAGTGAGTCAAAGTCTCGATCTGACAGTCCGTGGGGGTGCTCCGTATTCGGTTGCAGTTTAAAAAGGTCAACTACGTTGATAAAACGGATCTTGAGATCCTGGAACTCCTCGCGCAGGAGTATGGTCGCGGCCAATGCCTCTTGAGTGGGGATATCTCCTGCAGAAGCGAATACCACATCCGTTTCGCAACCTTGATCGTTGCTCGCCCAATCCCAAATTCCAAGCCCTTTGGTGCAGTGTTTGATTGCTGTCTCCATGTCCATATATTGCAGGTGGAGTTGCTTGTCGCAGACGATTACGTTAACGTAGTCTTCGCTGTGCAGACAATGATTGGCTACCGAGAGCAGGGAATTGGCGTCGGGAGGCAGGTAGATGCGGGTCACGGCCGCACTTTTGTTAACCACCACATCGAGAAAACCAGGATCTTGATGAGTGAAGCCGTTATGGTCCTGCCGCCAGACGGTAGACGTAATAAGAAGGTTCAACGAAGCAATCTCGTGCCGCCAAGACAAGTGATTGCAAATCGAGAGCCACTTGGCATGCTGGTTAAACATGGAATCGATCACGTGGACGAAAGCTTCATACGTTGAAAAGAAGCCATGCCTGCCAGTCAGCAAGTAGCCTTCGAGCATTCCCTCCATCGTGTGTTCGCTTAACATTTCGATCACTCGCCCGTCGGTGGCGAGCTCGCTCCCATCGCTATCCTCAGGAAAGTACTCGGCGATCCAGAACTTCTTGCTGACTTGGTAGATGGCGTCGAGCTTGTTCGAACTGTTTTCATCCGGGCCGAAGACACGGAAATTACTCATGTTGAGGTTCATTATGTCGCGAAGAAAATTGCCCAATGGGCGAGTGTTCTACGACTCAATCTGTGCTGGTTTATCTATCTTGAGTGCATAATCGCGGAAATCTGGAAATCGCAGAGGCTTCTTGAGGAATCCGCCGTTGGCATGGGGATTCGCGCTCATGCGACGAGTACCGGTGGGCGCTAGGGCTCTGAGCTGTGGCAGCAGTCTGCCAGTTCGATCGAATAGCTCCTCTGGCCTGTACGATCGCATCCATTCCTCAAGCTCGCGGAGACGACCGGGATTCCTCTTGACGTCGGACATGGGGACCTGATGCGACCGCCAAGAGCCTTCCAGTTTATGGCCGGCCACTTCGGCTGGAGCAGTCCAACCCTTCGGCGTGCGCAATACGATCATGGGCCAACGGACTCGCGTCGCCGCCCCGGTCGCACGAGCCTGATGCTGAAAATTCAAGACCTCCTCAACACAGTGTTCCGTTGTGGCCGCCATCGCTTGGTGCATGCTTTCCGATTCAGATCCCTCCACGAAATACGGCACCCAGCCATAGCCGCGGAGAAGACTCTCCAATTCTTCATGGCTGATTCGTGCGAGCAGCGTTGGGTTGTTGATTTTGTAACCATTCAGGTGCAAGACCGGGAGCACAGCTCCATCACGAATGGGATTGAGAAATTTGTTGATGTGCCAGGACGTGGCAAGCGGGCCGGTCTCCGATTCGCCGTCGCCCACCACGGCAATCGCGATAAGATCGGGATTGTCGAAGACCGTGCCACAGGCATGGGAGAGAACATATCCCAGTTCACCACCCTCGTGGATCGAGCCGGGAGTTTCGGGCGTGCAATGGCTGCCGATGCCTCCGGGAAACGAAAACTGCTTGAAGAACTCTCGCAGGCCGACTTCGTCTTCGCTTTTGTCCGGATAAATTTCGGAATACGTTCCTTCCAGATATACCGGACCCAGAACTCCGGGTGCGCCGTGTCCCGGGCCCGCAAGAAAGATCATATCCAGATCGTATTTCTTGATCAGACGCATGAAGTGAAGATAGGTGAACGCCAAGCCCGGACTCGATCCCCAATGCCCCAGAAGACGATTCTTGACGTGCTCCGGTTTCAGGGGCTCCTTGAGCAGCGGGTTGTCCTGCAGATAGATCATGCCAAGCGTCAGGTAGTTGCAGGCACGCCAGTAGGCGTGGATCTTGCGTAATTCGTCTGTGCTCAAGGGCTTTCCTGAAACGGTGGATCTTGCTGAGCCATATGCACTCAGCATATCGGCAGCGTTGTCGGCTGTTGTCACTGTTGCCATAGTTACACTCCAGCGACACGAATCTACTGCTTGCAAACTTAAGCTAGGCCCACGGGAGCAGTCACCTAGTAAACGTGACAGTGCTTGAGTGCTTGTTACAAAAGCTCAAGAACGACGAAGGGCTTCAAGAAACCGCCTGATTCTGCGAATGGCTCTCGTAGGGATTCCGACTCTCGTTCTTCCAAGAGTCAACTGTAATTTTTGCCAGTTCTCGACGATGGCGGTGACGGCGACAATACCTTCGCTTTAGCGAAGTTTCCGCCAACTTAATCTATTCAGGCAGCGAAGGGAGCCAAAGTGCAGAGCGAGTTTCGAGTCAGAGAATCGGAAAGGGGATATCGTGTTGAATTGTGCCGCGACGGAAAACCGTACGTCACGTTTATGGATGGCCTCATGCAGGAAGCTGCTGAGCGAGAGGCGCGTTCCCTTATGGCATTATGGGCCAGAATATCGGTACCTCATCCGAAGCGCGAGCGAGTTTCCGCAGTGGAGAAGAGGGTGAGAGTGGAACGTCCTCAAAATGGTCGCTACATTAGAATCGGCGACTGGACATAGGCGAAATACTCATGAAGCGGCCGGTTGGGACACTGTCAACAGATGACGAGAACGCACTGAAAAAACCAACTGGCCCGGCTTCTTCAAGCAGCCGTGTCTGCTTGTACCACTGTGGTAGCTTCATGCATGGCGTAGTTTCTGAAGTTGTCCTGGAATAGTTCAAATACCTTCTTTGCAGTGGAGTCATATGCTATTTTGTCGGGCCATGCGTTACGAGGCATGAGGATCTCGCTCGGGACGCCTGGGCATTCAGGAACCACGTGGAGGCCAAAAATAGTATCAGGCTGGGTCCTCACTGCGGCGAGCGTACCGCCGTGGATCGCGTCAATGATGGCACGGGTGTGTGCTAGAAGGATGCGCCTCCCAGTGCCGTACGCTCCGCCGCTCCATCCCGTATTCACTAGCCACACCCGAGTTTTGTGCTTTCGAATCTTCTCTGCCAGCAGTTCAGAGTACTTGCTCGG
>Ga0187817_10000459_pt1 | contig 17399 bp, 11 predicted proteins | sample NC_wetland_sal_i_17_FD_132431 | JGI IMG/M metagenome (GOLD analysis project Ga0187817, IMG submission 132431) | Wetland sediment microbial communities from Neuse River Estuary, North Carolina, USA - SO4_2 | ecosystem: Environmental > Aquatic > Freshwater > Wetlands > Sediment | place: USA... | reverse complement strand
TCCGCAAGCTCGGCCAGAAGGTCGCCGGCCTTCACGAAATCGCCCTGCCGAATCGGCAGCGAATACAAAGTTCCGTCGAATGGAGCGGTTCCGTGCGCCGATTCGAGTCTCTCCTCGAGATCGCGGACAGTAACGCGGGCGTGCTCCACGAGAAGCGCCACGCGTCCCTGGTCAAGTTGCGCTTGCTGTTGCACCGTTTGTTTCATCTTCTCGAAGGATTGAACGTCGGCTTCCGCCTGGACGAGTTGCAGTTTGTTTTGCTGCAGTTCCTCGGGTGTTGCAGCTTTCTGTTCGACCAGCCTCGACAAGGATTCGTTGTCGCGCCGCAATTGATCGCGGCTTGCTTGCGCTTTCTCTAAATCGGCGGCGGCTTTGGCAAGCTGGCTCGCGTGGCCGCCCGCCTTCGCCACGCTGAGCGCCTCTTCCTGGGCCGAAAGGTCGGCGCGGGCCTGCGCGAGGTCTGCTTGAACCTCGGTGTCGTCCAGCGCGAAGATCATCTGGCCGCGCTTCACTTGCTGGCCCTCGACTGCGTACACGCGTTCCACAAACGTCGGGTAACTCGCGCGAAACGAGCGCGGCTGGATCGGTTCTACCTTTCCGTTGGTGGATACCACCGAAGTGACGTTCTCACGCACCACGTCCGCCACCGCCACGCGCGCCGTGGATCCTCTCCCGCCGATAAACACCAGCAGGGCGATCAGCACCAGGAGGCCGCCCACAAGTATCCACAGTCTTCGGCCCAGCGCCGATGTCATTCCGTCCTCGCTCTGCCAGCCTTAACTGGCGGAATTAAAACTTGGCATTCTAACAAAGTTTCAGACGGCAGACGACTGGCCGGTGGCGGCTTGAATGGCTCCGATTGCTTGCTTTAAGATGCGGCTCTCTTCGTACTGGATGCCGCAGGCCGGACCGCACGCGCGGCAGATGTGTTGTGACGGCCGCCAGTATGCTAAAATTTGTTCATGACAACCGAACCCTCTCAACCCCAGCCCCAAACCCATGCCCCGAAACACGAAGCTCCGACGCCGGGGCAACCCGTTCTGCATCGTGTTTGCATTCAGTGTAACAACATGTTCCGCGTTACGCCTGAGAATTTTGACGCCAAACAGTGCCCCAATTGCCATAAAGGCTAGCTCCTCCCGCCTGTTTCCGATTTGATACTCCAACCTCCGTCACATTGCTGCGCCAATCGGCTACAATTTTCTCTTCATCCTCGTAAAATGAGATGGAATGATTGAAGCTCGTCATCTGGTCAAGCGGTTCCGGGACAAGAAACGCGGCGCCGTGTGCGCCGTAAATGACGTGAGTTTTTCCTGCCGTCCCGGAGAAATTTACGGGCTCCTCGGCGCGAACGGCGCGGGGAAAACCACCATGCTGCGCATGCTCGCCACCATCCTCGAGCCGTCGGAGGGCACCGCCATCGTGGCCGGCTTTGACGTTGCAAAAGAGCCGCAAAAAGTCCGCTCCTGCGTGGGGTTTCTTTCGACCGCCACGGCGCTCTACGGGCGGCTCTCCGCGCAGGAGATGGTTGAATATTTCGGCCGCCTGCAGGGGCTCGACGAACCCACTCTGCGGCGCCGCATTGATGAAATTTTCGCGCGGCTCGAGATGAACGATTTCCGCGACCGGCGCTGCGACAAACTTTCCACCGGCATGAAGCAGAAAGTTTCCATCGCGCGCACTCTGGTGCACGACCCTTCGGTGATGATTTTCGACGAGCCGACAGTGGGCCTGGACGTCATGGCCGCCCGCACCATCGCCGCGTTCATCCGCGAGTGCCGCGACAGTGGAAAGACGGTGGTCTTCTCCACGCACGTCATGAGGGAAGTGGAAAAACTCTGCGACCATATCGGAATCATTCATGACGGCAAGCTTCTGGCCGAAGGAACTCTCCCCCAGCTGCGCGAACGGTTTGGCGTGCAGGATCTCGAGGATCTCTTCGCGAAAGTTGTCGAATCATGAGCGTCCGCAACGTGGGCATCGTCTACCGCAAGGAACTCATTGATTCGCTGCGCGATCGCCGGACGGTAATTTCCATGATCGTCGTTCCCTTGCTCGTCATGCCCCTGCTCACGATCGGCATGGGAGCCCTTTCCCTGACGCTGGTCAGCCTTGCCATGAAAGAAGTGCCCAGCGTGATGATCCTGGGCGGCGAGGATTCTCCCCGGGTGATGGCGGACCTTCAGCGGCTGAATGATGTGCGCATCGTCCCCGCGAAACCAGACTACGCCGAGGAAATCTCGAACAAAGAAATTCGCGCGGCCGTGGAAATCCCCAAGGGCTTCGACGCGAAGCTCGCCGGGGGCGAATCGTCAACCGTGAAAATTTTCATGTACGAGGGTGAGTTGAAGTCCGGTTTCGGCGCCGACCGCCTGCAGCGATTCTTCCGCGAAATGCGCGACCGGACTGTCCGCGAGCACCTCCAAGCGCGGCAGCTTCCGGAAACCGTGGCGCGCCCGTTTGACATCGAGGAGAAGAATGTCGCTCCGCCAGAAAAAGTGGGAGGCGTGCTCCTCGGAGGAATCATTCCCTACTTCGTCATTCTATTGTGCCTGACCGGGGCGATGTATCCGGCCATGGACTTGACCGCGGGAGAAAAAGAGCGCGGCACGATGGAAACGATTCTCTGCAGCCCCGTCTCACGCACGCACCTGGTCCTCGGAAAATTCCTGATGGTGCTCACCGCTTCGATCGCAACCGCCATCCTGACGATCGCGTCCATGGCTGTTTCCTTCGGCGCGGGAAAGAAGATGCTTCTGGCCTTCACCTACGGAGCGGCCGACGCAGCTCTGCAAATCACCATCACTGGAAAAGCCATCGTCTCCATATTTATTGTCGTGCTGCCGCTGGCCGTTTTCTTTTCCGCGGCCCTCCTGGCCCTTTCTCTCTTTGCGAAAAGCTTCAAGGAGGCGCAGAGCTATATTTCTCCATTGATGATCGTGGTGGTCTTACCGGCGGTGGCTGCGCTTTTGCCCGGCGTCGAGCTGACCCCCGCCCTGGCGCTCTTGCCCGTGCTGAACACCAGCCTCGTCAGCAAGGAAATCATCAGCGGCACGTATCACTGGGACTTGATCGCGCTGATCTTCCTCTCCTCCAGCGCCTACGCGTCGGTAGCCCTGGCCATCGCAGTAAAATTATTTCAACGGGAAGACGTGTTGTTCAGAACGTGAGAAAAGGGCGTTAGCTGGCAGGTGGTAGGTGACGGGAAGCAAAGAGGCAGGGAGACACGAGGCAGGGAAACGAATTGCGGGAACTTCACGTTTTGCTTTGTCCTTGCCTCCCTGCCTCCTTGCCTCGATCTTTTACGCCGGCCGGGCAGGTTCGTGATGCTCATCCCACGCGTTGGAAAGGCGCCGAACGGTTTCGCGCAAACGCACGGCCAGGCCTGCGATGGTTTCCAGCCGCTCGACGGCAGCGGGCGGCAGTCGGTCGCGCCGCGCGAGCAATAGTTCGGTATTTCCGAGAATCCCGGTCAGCGGGTTGTTCACCTCGTGCCGCAGAATTTCGCCGAAGTCTCCAGTTAATTCGTCTTTTGGAAATTGAATCATTCCTGTGGCCCGCTCGGCCATCCGCACCCGGCGATCCAGCATGCCCGCGACAACCGGCAGAAAAAGGCCGGTCCTCGCTACAAAATCCACGGCGCCCGAAGTTATTAGAAATGCCAGGGCCGCCTGTTTCTCTGGCGCTCCAGCCACAACCACGGGCGCCGCTTCGGTGAGCAATGCGACCGCGGATTCCAGGCTCTCGCCACCGCGAGCGATGTCGATGGCGGATTCGTCCAGAAACAAGGCCGCTGGCGCGCTCCGGCCGATCCTTTTCCGCGCTTCCTCGACCGTGCCCACAACCAGGGTCCGGTAGCGCCCGCCGAAGGCGGCAAGCTCCTCGAAGCATTGCTGCGCCAGGATCAGATCCCCGCTGATGATGAAAATCGTCCTGCTCGTCACGTTCATTGTTTCCTCTTCGTCGTTTATTCTTCCTTCTTCGTTCCCTCATTATTGTTCCCTTGCTGCGGCGCGTGATCGTTCCGCTTCCGGGGCCGCACGTTCACTCGCCGGGACGGCGGCAAGGGCCTGACGCACGGCCTCTTTCAACTCTTCCACCAGGAACGGCTTCGCCAAATACGGCAGGCCGCTGGATTTCAAGAATTCGAGCGTGCGAGGCCCCATGGTGTCTCCCGTGACAAATAGAACCCTGTGCTGCATCGGATTCTCTCCGCGTACGAGCGCGCGATAAAGCCCCGGTCCGTCCAGGTAAGGCATCTTCAAATCGCAAATGACCAGTGAATAATTTTTCTCTTCCAATTTGGCGAGGGCCGTCCTGCTGTCCAGCAAAGTGTCGACGTGGTGCCCCTCCTCGGCCATCACGTCCGCGATCAGTTCCGCGACGGTCGGCTCATCCTCCACCACCAAAATATGCTCCCGCACCGCCGCGCGCACGGGCGCCTGAAGAAGCGCAACGGCGGCCAATCGCGGCTGCATGCCCGCCTCTCGCCCGGCAAAATCAATCCCGGAAACAGAAAGCGCGGGGAGTTCCACGGTCAGAGTGGCGCCGCGGCCCTGGAGGCTATCCACGCTCACTTCCCCGCCATGCTCCTGCACGATCCCATAGACGATGGAAAGCCCGAGACCCGTACCGACCCCCGGAGGTTTGGTGGTGAAGAACGGATCGAAAATGCGAGCTATGATCTCCGCGGGTATCCCTGGACCATTGTCGGAAACTTGCATGGCCAGGCGGTCCCCGGCAAGCCGCCGCGTGCGGATGAGGATTTGCCCCGCGCTGGCCTCCTCTTCGCGTGCCAACACGATGGCTTGCTCTGCGTTCACGATCAAGTTCAGCACCACCTGCTGGAGTTGCGTCGCGTCCGCCAGTGTTTGTGGCAGCCCCGGATCCAAGTCCAGCTCCATGTCGATGTTCTCGAGCTTCAGTTCGTAGGAGCGCAGGGACAACGTCCGCTCGATCACCTCGTTCAAATGCACGGCGCGTCGCTCGGGCTTGGTCTCCCGCGAGAACAGGAGCAGATTTTTCACGATCCGCCCCGCGCGTTCGGCCTCTTGCGAGATGCGCTGCGCGTCCGCCGCGCGGCCCGGGGCCGACCTTCGGGTCAGTAGAAGCTGCGCGTAGCCTTGGATGCTGGTCAGAGGATTGTTCAGTTCGTGGGCGATCCCGGAAACCAGCTGTCCGAGCGCCGCCATTTTTTCCGTTTGCAAGAGCTTGGACTGAATCAGCCTCTGCCCGGTAATGTCGCGGTAAACTTCGAGCCAGCCCAGCCGCGTGCCGTCCGCCTTGTGGAGAGGCCTTGCGAAGCGCTCCACGATTTTTCGCGACGGGCGGACCAACTCGAATTCGTCCCAGCTGGCCGCGTCGCCCTGGCGCACGTGCTCGCGCCATCGCGCAGCGGTCTCCGATGGGCGCAGGAAAAGGTGCGTCAGGCTGTCGATCAGCGTGTCTATGGTGCGGAACTCCGGCAAGCGGCGCGATTCAAATCCGAAGATGTCTCCCAGCCGATCGCTGGCCATGAGAATTTGCCCGTCGGCGTCGAGCAACAACACGCCGGACTCGATCGAGTCGACGAGGCCCGCCATTTCGATCTCCAGCCGTTCTCCCGCTTCGCGCAGCAATTGCTGCGCCGCTTGATTCTCAAGATGAATGAGCCACCTCGGACCAATCCCGCCCATCCTCGTAATCTCGCGCCGCAGGTGCAGGCGAATGACCCCTCCTCGAGCGAGCGCTGCTTCGAGTGCAACGGGGACAACCTCCAATTTCCTCCGCGTGGCCGTGGAGCGAGCCGAAGGCAGCCCTTCTCGCCATTGGGTGATCGCCTCGCGCGCCGCTGCAGAAAATAGTTCCTCGAAATGTGTACCCTTCACCTGGCCCCACGGCGTGAACAGGAGCAAGGCAGCGGCCCGGCTGGTCTCCAGGATCTTTCCCTCCCCGTCGACAACGACCAGGCAATCACTGCTGTCCTCGATGACATCGCGTAGGATTTCGCACGAGGCCGCGCGTTCCTCCCGGGCCGCCTCGCGGTCCAGCGCCGATGCGGCCAGCAAGGCATAAGATTCCAGCCGCGCGGAATCCTCGCCGGAATCCTCCGAACGCAAAAGCCCCGCCATTAGAACGCCGCGCGTCCCGCTGCGCACGTCAATGGGGATGGCCACAACGCGATCTAGAACCGAATCGGAAAAGTCCGTCGAGACGCCGGAAAATTTTGCCAGCGCTTTTCCGGGAATTTCGCCTTCCCGGCCTTCCTCGAAAACATTCCGCCACAGTTGCAAGAGGCTTTCCTGATGCAGGGCGCCGGGAGTTCCGGCCGGACCATCCCATCCCTCCCCTGCAAGTGGAGGCGTGCTTCCCCTGCCCAATGCGATGAATTCCGCCTGCAGGTAATACCGGGCTGCGTGGGCAATCTGCGGAATGATGGAGTCGGGAGAAACGCCGCACAAAATCGCCCGGGAGAGCCGCAGCTGGGAACGCAACTCGTCGGCGGCAAGTTCGTTGCGGCGGGAATTACGGTGGTGCTGGACCGCCAGCGTAATTTCATCCGCCCGGGCGCGCAACGCGTCCAGATCCAAATGTCCGGGCGGCTGCGCATAACCCACCATGGCCAGCCCGAACGTTCGTCCGAGCTCCCGGAGCGGTATCCAGACCGCGCTGCGCATGCCAATCAGCGGGCCGAGGTAGGTCGTCGCCTCGCCGGTAACGAGTTCCACCTGCAGCGGGCTCGTGCTTTCGAGCGCCGCCCGCAAGAAGGGCGTTGTGACGTCGAGCCGCTTCCATTGCTCAGGGATAGGGCCGGGAACTTTCTCCGTCACGTAGCCTGTGCCGGATCCTCCCGTGCGATCCCCCGAAAGCCACAGTCCCGCGCGATCCGCGTCCGCCGCCGCCAACAGCGCGCGGGCGCCCAGGCTGAGCAACTGGCTAAGCGGTTCCCCTCTCGCGGCGGCGAGAACCGGCGCGCTGGCCTGATTCCCCGCGCCGCGGCTCCCCCACCATCTTCGCATCCAACCGGCCGCCGGCATTTCGCCCCCTACAACCGCAACCACAAGATGAGATAGCTCAACAGCAGCGCCGTTCCGACCGTGACCATCGTTGTGATCGCTTCTCGGACCAAGCGGTAATGCAAGAAAAATGTTCGTTGAATCATGTCTGCCTCCCGTCACCATTTGCATTGCATCGCAGTGGCCAATGGCCCTGACGGGATAACGTTTCCAAAATCAAGGAGATGCAGATCGTTGGAAAAATGGTGCAAGGGCGGCTCGTTCCCATCCCGAAACTCTGTGAGGGCCCGATTCCCGGATAGGAAAACGGCACTTGCGGCGCCCGGAGAGGTTTCGGACATAGTTAATTCAATGAGGAATGAAAAACCGCTCTTGTGCGCAGCAGCAGGAAAGAAAGGGGTGCTTGGGAAAAAACAGGTTCGAAAGTGCGCGTATGATTCTTTGAAATAAAAAAAATGGTTTCCAGGCGGGGCTGAAAAACACGGCTCAAGAATCAGGACGGGTAGTCCAGCTTTGGCATGCGGAACCGATTGCGGACACCTTGTCTTTCCTGCTGCGCAAAGGGTGAGGGTTGTAACTCTAGTATGACCTCACGCCTTCCAGAAATGCGGGCGCGGCGAGAAAAATCACGCTTGGGCGCGGCCCGATTCGTATTGCTTGAGTTTCCGGTACAGCGTGGTTTTTCCGATGCCGAGGAGCCGCGCGGCGGCCAGCTTGTCTCCGGAAGTTTCCTGCAGAGCGCGGAAGATGGCGCGCCGCTCCAGGATTTCCAGCGGCACGAGTTCATCGCCATCCGGATGCTTCTCCGGCGCGGTGTATTGCAGGTTAGAGGGCAGGTCGCCCACGTGCAGAATCGGTCCCGAGCCGAGCGCCACGGCGCGCTCGATGGCGTTCTCGAGTTCGCGGATGTTTCCCGGCCAGTCGTAAGCCATGATGCGGCGCATGGCGTCTTCGGAAACCGTGTGGATGGGACGCGCGGAATCGGAGAATTTCTCCAGAAATGAATTGACGAGGAGCGGTATGTCCGCCTTGCGCTCCCGCAGCGGCGGCAGCTTGATCTGCACCACGTTCAGGCGGAAGTAAAGATCCTGGCGAAATCCCCCCGTTCGAATGGACGATTCCAGGTCCCGATTGGTGGCTGCAATCACGCGTGCGCGGATGCCGATCCTCTCGTTCGAACCGACGGGCTTGATTTCGCGCTCCTGCAGGGCACGCAGAATCTTGGCCTGCAAGTCGATCGGCAGGTCGCCGATCTCATCGAGAAAAAGCGTGCCCTCTCCCGCGGCTTCGAACAATCCTTGCTTGGTGTGTTGTGCGCCCGTAAACGCGCCCTTGACGTAGCCGAACAGCTCCGACTCGATGAGCGTCGGAACAAGCGAAGAACAGTCCACCGGAGCGAATGGCTTGTTTTTGCGCGGGCCCGAGAAGTGAATCGACCGCGCGACAAGTTCCTTGCCCGTCCCGCTCTCCCCGAGAATCAGGACGGGATAGGTATGCTGCGCCACTTTCTGGATCAGCTTGTACACGCGCTGCATGCGCGGCGACATGCCGATCAGGCCGCCAAAACCGGGACGGCTGCGCAACTCTTCACGCATCAGGCGGTTCTCCTGGTCCACTTCGATGGTATGGATCAGGCGGTCCAGTTTGGCGCGCAATTCGTCCACATGAAACGGTTTGGTCACGTAGTCCGTGGCGCCGAGGCGCGTGGCCTCGATCGCTGTGGCGATGGTTCCGTACTGCGTCAGCACCACGACCGCGATTTCCGGGTTGTTGGCGCGGGTCCGCTGGAGCAGTTCCAGCCCTCCGAGTTGCGGCACCTGCAAATCCGTCACCACGATGTCGAGGGGATACTGGTCGAGAATTTCCAGCGCTTCCTCCGTGGTCGCCGCCGCGTAAACCTGCAGACCGGCATCGGCCGCGACATCGCGGCACAAATTCCTGGTAGTAACTTCGTCGTCAACAATCAAAATACTGAAGATTGTGCTCCGGGCAACGGGCAGATCGATTTTGGCTTCTTTCGCTTCTTTCGTTTCAGTTTGCATGGCTCGGACCTCATTTCACAATTGGAGCAACATTCGTGCCAAATCAGGAGAAAGTCATAAATCTGGTCATTCGTGTCACTTATCATGACAACGCCGGATATATGCGGATGATTCTATTGCCGATTCGGGAACTAATGCAAGCTCATTTCGCTCTTGCGGTCGATAATTCCTTATATACGGTGGCGAAGCAAGAATGGGAATCGCAGGGGCTTCAAATCGGAACAATTCTTGAAATGGGAGGACCCGGCAATCCCCGGCGCGGCCATTCAATTGCCCGGACTTGCCTCTTCATGCCCGGTTCCTCTCCCAGTTCGGCTAGCGGGTCCAGCGTCTTTCGCGGAGGAAGCGGGCCATTCCACCCTATAGAGTCCCTCGGTGGCAGATGCCGCGAATACTCCTCCGTCTTCTCTAGACGGAGTCACTGCCGTAAAGATGCCTTCGGCCAGGGCGCCCGCCACGCGGTCCCAGGTCCGGCCGGTGTCGAAGGAAACGTACAGCCCACCCGTGCGCATCGAGGCAACAAACACGGCGCCGGATGCGGCAAAGTTTTCGACGGGGGTGGAGGGAAGTCCCGATGCCGCCTGCTGCCAAACTTTTCCCGCATCCCTCGAAATGTACAGCCCGTTCCGGGCGATCGCGATGAGCGTATTGTCGTCGCCGGATATAGTATCCAACGTGACAGCCCCGCCGGAGTTCAACGGAAGGTCATGCCAGGTCCAGGATTTTCCCGCATCCTCCGAGAAGACGAGGCCGCGGAGCGAGACGACCTTGATCCGTTCCCCGCCCGAAGAAACTTGCACCGATTGCACGGGGAGCGAGGACAGGGCACCGACCGGCCTCGGCTCCCAGGACTCTCCCGCATCGGTGGACACGAGCAATCCACGGCTCGTCGCCGCATACCATCCTTTCGAACCAAAGGCCATGTCCGTGACCACGTCTGTAAGCGGCCGTCGACCGCCTTTGGATTTCCCGGGAAATTTGCCGTCACCGGCTGAAATCGGCGCCTTCCCGTTCGCACCCTCGTTAACAACGGTTCCAGCTTGCTTCCAGGCCATCTTCCCGGCGTCGTAGCGCAGGAGTCCGCCGCGAGCCAGGGAAACCCACCATGCGTCGTCCGGCGCGGCGAAGACTCGCAAGGACTGTTCAGAGCGAAGTCCGGGTCCGAGGGCCGACCACGTCCGGCCATCATCCTCGGTTGCCAGGATCGACTCAGGCGCGTTTGCGAGCACGGCGAGCAAGCGGCCGGGCCGTTTTGCATCGAGCCCGAGCGCGAGAATTTGCCGGTGATCGAATCCCGCGTTGGCGTTCTGAAAATGCTCTCCTCCGTCCTCACTCGCAAGGACTCCCAATTCCTCCGTGCCGATCAGGACTCGCCCCGGATTGCCCTCGGCCACCACAACGGTATTGACGACCATGGACTCGGGCGTTGTGCGGCGCCAGGTCCTCCCTCCATCCGCTGTTTTCCAGAGGCCCTCGGAGGTTGCCGCGTACACACTGTCCGGCTGCTTGGGATCCTGCGCGATCGCGTAGGTGCGCCGCGCCGCGTAAGGAATGCCCTGGATCTTCCTCCACTGGCTGGCGCCGTCGTCGCTGCGATAAATGCCCGAACAGGCGCTGGCGTAAATGTGCTGCGAATTTGCTTCGTCAATGAGCAGGCTCATTACGTCGGAATCGTCAATCATTCCTTGGTGAACGGGGCGCCAGGTGCGGCCGCCATCGTCGGTCTTCCAGGGCAAGTGAAATGTCCCGGCGTATATGACTTGCGGATCGCGCGGATCGATGGCCAAGGAATCGAGGTTGCGCAATTCCTCGTGATGTTCGGGAGAAATGCGTTGCCACGACCTCGCGGCGTCGAGCGAATGGTAAACGCCGTCCAGCGTGCCCGCTACAAGAAGGTTCGGATCCGACGGCGCCATGGCCAGTGCGCGCACGGCCTGGCCCGAAAGGCCTGCGTCGCTCCACGTGCGTCCGCCGTCCGCGCTGCGATACACCCCGCCTCCGGCCGCCGCGACATTCCGCGTCCATGAGGACGCATAAAGAACGTTCCCATTTCGCGGGTCCACAATAATGGCGGTGATCACGGCGTCGGTTCGCGAACTCGCGCGGCCGAGCAGCGTCCAGTGCGCGCCGGAATCCTCGGAGCCGAAAATGTGGCCATCCGCCGTGCCAAGAAAAATCCGGGCGGGCCGCGCGGGATCGGCAGCGAGCGCGCGAACATCTCCCCCCGGCGGTCCGAGCGGCTTCCACGTTTGGGCCCGCACGCACGCGGCGGCAAGCAACGTCAGCGCGATGACGAAACCCTTGCGCATGGCTACATGTTGACTTTCAAGGCTGTGTCCCGCAACTACCCCTGCGGACGTAGGAGTTTGTGAATCGAAGACCGCCCTAGTAGGTCGCGCCTTCGGGCACCCAGATGACGTCGATGCGCTGATTGTCGGTTGCGCCGGCCTGGCCACTGCCGGTTCGAGTCGGGACGCGCGACGCGTCGATGCCCTTTTCGCCGAGATATTTCACCGCGTTGGTGGCGCGGTCGCTCGCGACTTTTTCGGCCTTGCTCTCCTTGGGATCGGAGTAGCCGATGATCACGGCGCTGCCGCGCGGTTCGCTTTGCAGGCGCAGCGCAACGTCATCGAGAATGCGTTTGCAAACGTTGTCGATGCGTGCGCTCTGCGCCTTGCCAAACGCACAATCGCTGATTTTGCTGGCTTGCGGAGGCGGAGGCACGGTCTTGACCTCGACGCTCGAAGAGCAATCGGCAGCGCCGCCGCGGCCATCGTCCACGCGCACCGTCACCGTGTAAGTCCCTGGCGCCAGGCCTGTGGTATCGAAGTCCACGGCTGGCCCACTGCCCACGATTTGACCGGCATTGGCGCGCCACGTGTAGGTCAGCGGATCGCCGTCGGGATCGCTGGCATTCGTGGTGATGTGAACTTTTTCGCCAGAAAATACCGACGTGCGGTCGGCCGAACAGGTAATCGTCGGGGGATGGTTTGGCTTGGGATCGACGCGGACCGAAACGCTGGAGCTTGCGAAGCCGCCACGCCCGTCGTCCACTTTCGCCGTGATCGTGTACGATCCGAGCGGCGTTCCTGCCGAAAGCCAGCGAACCTGCGGCCCGCTCCCATCCACTTTGCCGCCGGTCGACGACCACGTCCAGGTCAGGGGATCGATGTCGGGATCGGAAGCTGTACAGGAAATCGCAACCGCATCGCCCGAATCCAGATACACCATGCTCTTATCCGCGGTGCAAGAAACCGTCGGCGGATGATTGACCGGCGGGGCTTTCTCTGGCCAGTAGCCGCCGCCGACCTTCACGGCAAATCCGTTGCGATCGTTGAGGTCCCGCAGATTCAGCATGCGCCGGTAGCCGATGTCGATGCCAAAATGCTTCCACGGGTACACGCGCAGCCCCCAAATTCCGTCGATCGGGTCGCGCGCGCCAAAGGTCGTGTCGGGCGTGGTGTTGCTGAAGGCGCCCGTGAAAATCACGGCCGAGTACTCCGTCATCAGTTGAAACCGGCTTTCGGGGAAAGAAATAAAACCAAATCCTGTCCGGACTTGATTCGCCATGTTGAAGAGAGGATTGCCGGTCGTGTCGCGCGGATCGCGCCCAAACCAGTAGCCCACGTTGAAAGTTGCCGTAATGATGTTGGACCATTGCCGGCTGATCGCCGCGGAAATGAGATCGCTGACTGGGCTACCCTGCGTGCCGTTGGCAAGCAGCTTATTTTCGTCCGTCCTGGTGGAAATAATAAAATCATTGCGGACCGAAAAACTGACCGGAGCGCCGTGCCGCTCGGAAAAGAGCGCGTACTTGAGCCCCAGAGTTATGTTCCCGAGGCCGCCCGTATTGTTCGCGGCAAAAGGAAAATCCTCCACGTATCCGGGAGCGGTGCCGGCAACCGTGGGGAAGAACGAGTTGGATCCCGGAAGGCCGAACGATTGCGGGACGCAGGTTGACAATGGAATCGACCGCAAGCTCAACTGGCCGGGGCATCCGATGTGCGCGCGCTGATAAGGATCAAAGGCCCCATAGAAATTCAGGTTGTCCGTAATCCCATAGCTCATATCCGCGCCGATTTGCAGGATGGTGACACTTCCCGGCATGCGGCCGAATTTGTTTCCGAAAGCGGATAAGTTGAATCCATGCTTCGGGAGAGTTTCGCCTGTTTCCAGCGTGAAGAGTCCGATCGTCCCGGTCGTGGCCAGCATGGGCGTGAATTTCGGCGCGGGTTTTTCGTCGTCATTCGTGCTTTTTTTATCGGCCGTCGCATTTTGCGCGGCGGGGGCGGGCGCTGCCGCCGAAGTTGCATCCGAAGCGCCGGCTTCGTCGCTCTTTGCAGCGTCGGTTGAAGTGGCCGTGTCGGAAGACTCCGCAGCCGCAGCGTCTGTCTTCCATGGATCTTTGTCGGTCCTTCCTGCCGAACTCTCAGTGAAGCCGGCCGGAGCGAGGAGCAAAATCAACATCAATATCCCCGCACCCCGCCTGATCAGTCGCAACATGAACGGAATCCTCCGCGAATATCTTTTCAATATGACTAAATGAAGGCCGCGAGGAACGGCCCGTTACGTGTCATTCCATCCTCAGGCGCAAGGACCCTCAGCCCCAAGCCCGTTATCAACCCACCCATCCGTACAAAAAGCGGTCGCCATTATATAAGCACGCTACACGTCACAAAAGAATTTTTCCCTCCCATTCATTCTCAAGGGTGTGGCTGACCCGCGCCGGCTATTTCCACGCGGCGTACACGGGCTTGCCAACGAGCAGGGCTGGATTCGCGCCCGGCCGCGGGCGGAACTTCTGCGCGCGCCCGTTGCCGACTTCGGCGACGTAGAAATTTCCTTCCTGGTCGACGCTCATTCCGTGCGTATTGAAGAGGCCACCGGGCCAGTCGGCCAGCGTGCCCCACGCGTAGAGCAAGTGCCCTTCGAGGTCGTATTCCACGATTTTTGAGTTTCTGTCGTCCGCGGCCCACAGTTTCCGGTCGGCCGACAGGTACAGAAAATTGATGGACGAGTACTTGTCGACCGGCCACTGGTCCACGAATTTTCCGTTCTCGTCGAAGACCTGGATGCGGTGATTGCTCCGATCGACCACGTAGACGCGATGTGTGGCAGGATCCGCGGCAATGCCGTGCACGACGTTGAAGTAGCCGGGGCGCATCTCGTTCGGCGGGATTCCTTTTTCTCCCCAAGCCAGCAGGAACTTTCCGTTCTTGTCGAACTTCGCGACGCGCGTGCCGTTGTAACCGTCTGCGACAAACATGGTGCTATCGGGCAGCCAGGTGAGAAACGTGGGCCGGTTGAAATGCTTGTCGTCCGCGCCGGATTGATCGACCGTGCCGATGGTTTGCAGAAGCTGCTTGCCGTCATGGCTGAATTTGAAGACGGCCTCTTTGTAGTCGTCGACGACCCAGACATTCTTGTCCGGGTCGTACGGATTGATGTACACGGCGTGCGGCCGCTCGAAAAAGTTGTCCCACTGTGTCCAGTCCTCGGAGATTTTGCCGCTGGCATCCACGACAACCAGCGCGTGCTCCCAGCGCGCGTCCACACCTTTTTTCCCGCCCCATTTTTTGTCGGCGTCCTCGGGCAGGTCACCCGGAGCGCCTCCGCCCGGCAAACTGGCCACCGGCCCCTGAGACGCGTTGCGGAACGGCACCTCCGCGGTCGGAAAGGAAAGGCTCGGGCCAAACGCAGGAACCGGCGTGTTGGCAGGCCGCTTCAAGGCCGGTAATTCCCCGCGTTGCGCGATGAACACTCGATTGGGGCTTTCCGCGAAAATGCCCTCAACCGCTCCCCACGTCCAATTCTCATGCCCCGGCAGCGACGTTAAAGGCTTCGGCCAGTCCACGACCGGTTCGTAAGGACCGGTGATGTCCTCGCCGCCCTTTTGTCCCGGCACGGCTGGAAAAGCTGCTTCGGACTTCGATTGCGCCTGCACGCGTTGCATTTTGCTTTCGACCAGCAACCCGGTCACGAATCCCGCCGCGGCCATCACGATCAGCGCAAGCATTGCTTTTGAAATTCGCATGGCTCTCCCCCTGCAGCAACGTCCAATTAGCCCGAATATTTCAAGCCGTACGCCCCGCCTATTTTTCCTATGTTGTGGTGGCGCATGGCGGGAGAATATTACCCCCGTGGAGCCAATAGGAACTAAGATTTTGCGAGCAGTGGTGAACGCACCTCGCTTCGGCGAAGGAGTGCTGTCGGTCCGGATTCGATGCAAGCTGGTCTGCGGATTTGAAGCGCGGAGTGGGGCGCCAGAATTTCGAGCGTTTCGTGAAGCGGAAAGCTATGTACTGCGGAGGATTCCAAACCCGGATCCCGCCTCGCCTGCTGCGGCCTGTCGACGGCGAGGCGGGGTCACGTGCAATTATTTATTTCTTTGCCCAGTCTGCTAGGACGAGTTCGCAGGCTTTCTTCATGCCGCCCGCGATGCTCCCTCCCTCTTTCGTCTTGGAAATTAACTCGCCATCCTTGTTCGCCACTTGTATTTGGTTGTCCCGGACAAGCAGACCAACTTCAATGTGGTTCAGTTGAATCGTATAGTCCGCCATTTGTTGATTGATCGTTACCCGCACGCCGGGGCAGTCCTTTTCGAGATCCTTGCTCATCTCCATGGACTGGTCACGATCTGCGTTCCGGTTGGGACCCTTGCTTGATGCTTCCAGGAAAACTCGCGGCTTGCCCGGCATCTGAGCGGATGACTGTTGTTCCTGCTCTTGGCCCTGCATGGCCGTTGAGGACTGAGTCTGCTGCCCTGGGTTAGTTTGCCCATCTGGCGCAGACGTTGCAGAAGCTGCAGGCTGAGCCGGCGAAGAAGAAGACTTCAGCACCACCGCCGAGATGACTTTGTCGCTGGCGCCCGCCGTCTTGAGGGCAATCAGGCTATCCGCTGACGTGTTATAGGTCCCCGGCGATGCATTGATTGTGGAGACAACCAGATCGTCCGATAGGCCAGCCTTCACTAGCTTGACGACCGAGTCATTGTTCATCGCTTGCTGAGCTGCGAGGAGGGGACCAGATGCCAGAAGAGCAACTGCCACAAAAAATTTGCGCATGTGTAGCAACCTCTGTTCAGAATGTCGATTCGATTAAATTGTGACAATGGGGCAGATTTCATCGAATAGGACTTCCGTACCAGAGTTGCTCTGTTAGATAACGATTTTGTCGATATGTTGGAACGCGAGCCGCGCCACACTCCTTCGGCAGGAAAATCGGTATCGAATGCTTAGGGATTCGCAGTAGCCGCTTCAGCAACAAGCGAGTCCCAAGCCGCCATCGCGCAACGGGCAGCGAACTGGAGCGCTTTGCGCGAGGCCCCGTCGCGGGCCTGAATTGCCAGGCCGTCCACCACGGTCGTATAGAAAGTGGCGAGGACGCCTGAACCCAGGCCAGATGGCAATTCACCTTCCGCCACAGCGCGCTGCAGGCGCTGCCGGATGGCCTTCTGCCGACGTGCGCGAAGGCCGCGCAAATATTCCTGCACGCCTTTATTCGCAGGCATGCTGTTGATGGCGCCGAGCACGAGTAGGCAGCCGCGGGGCGCGCCGGGTTTGCAGAAAGATTCCACGGCGGCATCGAGCAATGCCTCGATGGACGCGCGCGCCGTGGTCCCTGCGGCGAGCGCTTTCATCATCGGGGCGCCCAGAGTCCTGCTGTAAAGCTCGACGGCTTCCCGGAAAAGCTCTTCTTTGGAGCCAAAGGCGGCATAAAAACTCGGCGCCGTGATGCCGCCCATGGCCTTTTGAAGATCCGTCAGCGTGGCGCCCTCGTATCCGAGCGCCCAGAACACCTTCATGGCCCGAAGGAGGGCGTCTTCGCGGTCAAAACTGCGGGGGCGGCCCAGTCGAGCCATAGACCTCCCTTTCTATAGCGCATACTACATAACTCTTGACAGGCGCGAGCGGCGAGTGCCATCATTCTGTAGCGCGCGCTATGGAATCATACCGCGCCCCGGATGGCCGCACAACTGCAAAGCGCGGAGATATTCTTTAGACGTCGCCGCCGAAACGGAAGATGTAAAATCCGAAAATGCAAGCCAGCGAATCGAGGAACACGATGGAGCATGACCTGAATCACACCATGGCGCTTCTGGCTCGCACCCCCGCCGCTCTCAACGCGCTTCTGCGCGATTTGCCGGAAGCATGGACGCTTCGAAATGAAGGTGAGAAGACTTGGAGCGCCTTCGACGTCGTCGGCCATCTCATTCACGCTGAGCGCGCTAATTGGATGCCGCGCGCGAAGATGGCGCTCGAATTCGGCGAAGCGCAGGCCTTTGAGCCATTCGATCGCTGGGCGCAACTGAGAGAGAGCCAGGGAAAGTCGCTCGGGCAATTGCTGGATGAATTTTCCCAAG
>Ga0187817_10000457_pt1 | contig 17418 bp, 14 predicted proteins | sample NC_wetland_sal_i_17_FD_132431 | JGI IMG/M metagenome (GOLD analysis project Ga0187817, IMG submission 132431) | Wetland sediment microbial communities from Neuse River Estuary, North Carolina, USA - SO4_2 | ecosystem: Environmental > Aquatic > Freshwater > Wetlands > Sediment | place: USA... | reverse complement strand
TACAAGGAGATGATCGCGGAGTGCCTGGAGCTGAAAAGGCCCTTTGGGGTGGTGCGCGCGTCTTCTGATGGAGTTGCCGACATCGGCTGCACGGCCGAGATCCTGTCGGTTACGAAGAAATATGACGATGGGCGCATGGACATCCTGACGCGCGGGGTGGAACGGTTTGAGGTGATTGAGGTCAACGAAGAGCGATCATTCTTGCAGGCCGAGATTTCAGTCGTGCCGGACGAAGACGAACCCGATAAGCCGGCGGCGCAGATGGTGGCGCAAGCCGTGCGCTTGCATGCGGAGATCGCAAAACTTGCCGGAGCAGAACCTTCCGGTCCCGACGAACATGCCGGCAATCTTTCCTTCTTACTGGCCGGATCGCTTCCACTTGATCTCGACTTCAAGCAGAACCTGCTCTCGACTTTGTCGGAGGCAAAACGTCTGGAAGCCGTGGTCGGCTATCTCGAAGCGATTTTGCCCGGACTGCGGCGGGCGTCGAAGGCGCGGTGGAACTAGCTGTCAGCTATCAGCCATCAGCCTTCAGTTGAACCATTTGCTTTTACTGGCAGCTGAGAGCTGACAGCTTAGAGCTTCTTTCCGGCGGTATAATCCACCTAAGGTGGGGGTTCCACGATGAGTTTCTCCCGGACTCTCGGCGAGTTGCGCCGAAGTCCTTTCACGGAACAGCGTCTCGGATCACGGCGAGTAAAAGACGAGCTGCGCGAGAACCTGATGGCGCGGCTGCGCATGGGTACTCCGATATTTCCCGGGATTGTGGGGTACGACGATACGGTGGTGCCGCAGATCGTGAACGCCATCCTCTCGCGGCATAATTTCATTCTCCTGGGGTTGCGTGGACAGGCGAAGAGCCGCATTCTGCGCGCGCTGACCGCTCTGCTTGATCCTGAGATGCCTTATGTCGCGAGCTGTGAGATTCACGATAATCCCTACGCTCCGATCTGTCGGCGTTGCCGGGAACTGGTGGCAAAGGAGGGCGACGCTACGCCCATTGCCTGGCTTACGCCCGACCACCGCTATGTCGAGAAGCTGGCCACTCCGGATGTCACGATCGCGGACCTGATCGGCGACATCGATCCGATCAAGGCGGCGCGTGGCGGGCACGAACTCTCCAGCGAATTCACCGTGCATTATGGATTGCTGCCTCGCGCCAATCGCGGAATCTTTGCGATCAACGAGTTGCCCGACCTTGCGGGCAAGATTCAGGTCGGCCTCTTCAACATCATGCAGGAAGGCGACGTGCAGATTAAGGGATACCCGATCCGGCTGCCGCTGGATGTCGCGATTGTGTTCAGCGCGAACCCGGAGGACTACACCGCGCGCGGGAAGATCATTACGCCGCTGAAAGATCGCATCGGGTCGGAGATTCGCACGCACTATCCGGTGACGGTGGAAGAAGGCATCGCGATTACCGCGCAGGAAGCCTGGATTGCGCGAGACGGATCGCGGTTGCACATTCCGAAGTACGTGCAGGAAGTGATCGAGCGCATCGCCTTCGCGGCGCGCGACGACAAGAAGGTTGACAAGCGATCGGGCGTGAGCCAGCGGCTGCCGATCTCGGCAATCGAGAACGTGGTATCGAACGCTGAGCGGCGCGCGCTGACGCATCAGGAGAAATTGATCGTGCCACGGATCAGCGACATCTACGCGGCGCTGCCGGCGATCACGGGCAAGCTCGAACTGGAGTACGAAGGCGAGATGAAGGGAGCGGATCATGTGAGCCGGGAGCTGATTCGCACCGCGGTCGCCAAGGCGTACGACACGCATCTTCACGGCGTGAACATGAATCAGGTGGTGCAGTGGTTCGATCTCGGAGGCGAGATTCAACTCAGCGACAATGCCGGAGCCGAGGAAGTGCTGGAAGGCCTCCGCCAGATTCAAGGGCTCATGGAAAAACTCGTCAAGCTGAACGTCGGCCCGAAAGACAGCGCCGAGATGCAGGTGTCGGCTGCGGAGTTCGTGCTGGAAGGCCTGCACGCGCACAAGAAGATTGGGCGCAGCGAGGAGCGCGTGTTTACGGCGGGCGAGAAGCCGGTGAAGGTCGCTGAGAAGCCGTCGTTTGAGCGGGAAGAGCCGGGATTTGGGAGGAAGAGAGGGTTTAACTAGAGGTGTCAGGTGTCAGGTCTCAGGTCTCAGGAACCGCTTTCCCCTGACACCTGAGACCTGAGACCTGACACCTGGGCCTTTATGAAACGCATTCGCTACTCCAAGTACGTTCCGGACCCAGCCAGCGAGATGAGCATGGAGGATCTACTCAGCGCGCTGTCGGATTATCTGCTGCGGAGCGGGTTCAACGACAATTTCTGGTACGAAATGCCGGACGGCGAGCAGAGTCTGGACGAATTGCGGCGTGCGTTGGAGCAAGCGCTTCTGAATGGCGAGATGTTTGACGAGGAGATGCGCGACCGGTTGCAGCAGATGCAGATGGAGGGCGAACTCGAGGACTTGATCGAAAAGCTGATAGAGCGCATGCAGCAGGAAGACTACATCTCGATTGACCAGCCCCACGACCCTTCCAAGCAGTCGAGCGTCGGTGGACAGGTCGGCGACGCACGGCAGCAGGCGAAGTTTGAGATCACCGACAAGAGCCTCGACTTTTTGGGATTTAAAGCGTTGCGCGACCTGCTGGGGTCGCTGGGCAAATCTAGTTTTGGACGTCATGACACGCGCGACATGGCGACGGGCATCGAAGCGAGCGGCGCCGCGAAACAGTATGAATTTGGCGACACGTTGAACCTCGACATTACCGCGACGCTTTCCTCGGCCATTCAGCGCGAAGGGCTCGGGCTTCCTCTGAACCTCGAATACCGCGATCTGCAGGTGCATCAGTGCGAGTACCAATCGTCGTGCGCGACCGTGATGATGCTCGACTGCTCGCATTCGATGATTCTGTACGGGGAAGACCGCTTCACTCCGGCCAAGAAAGTTGCGATGGCGCTGTCGCAGTTGATTCGGACGCAGTATCCGGGAGACTCGCTGTCGCTGGTGCTGTTTCACGATTCGGCGGAAGAGGTGCCGCTCTCGCAACTGGCGCGGGTGAAAGTTGGTCCTTACTACACGAACACGCGCGAAGGGCTGCGCATGGCGCAAAGGATTCTGCAGCGGCAGCGCAAGGACATGAAGCAGATTGTCATGATCACCGACGGCAAACCGTCCGCACTCACGCTCGAAGACGGGCGCATTTACAAAAATGCCTTCGGGCTCGACCCGCTGGTCGTGAGCCAGACGCTGGAAGAAGTTTCGAAGTGCAAACGGGCAGGCGTGCTGATCAACACGTTTATGCTGGCTTCGGACTATGGGCTGGTGCAGTTTGTCCAGAAAGTGAGCCAGATGTGCCGTGGCAAGGCTTACTTCACAACGCCATATACGCTGGGGCAGTATTTGCTGATGGATTACATGTCGCGGAAGACGAAAACGATTCACTAGCGATGGGAGAAGCCGGATTACAGAAGTAATGCCTTGTGTGCCGCCCGGGGCACATCTTCGGTGTAAGATCTCTGCAGAGTCCTCCGTTAGGAGACGTCATGAAACGAATTGCTGCTTTCATTTTGCTGGTTGCCTCGAGTTTGACAGGGGCGATACCGGCTCAAGGTCAACGCATCAGTGTTGCCGAAAATGAGCGCCAGTCCCGGAAGGCAGCCAAGAAGCAGCAAAAGATGTTGAACAAGGCCAACAAGAAACAGCAAAAAACCATGAAGAAGTACGAGAAGGCGCAACGGAAGGCGACCAAGAAGGCGAACCGCCGCTATCGGAAATAGCCTCTCGCTTTGTTGTAACCATTTCATCACAAAACCGTAGTGACGGCCCGCACATCCCGCTTGATCCCTGCCGCAGTATTCTGATTCCACTCCCAGGACCTTTCCCGGTCCAGTTCCCTCCAGAAAGAGACCCGCTATGGGTGCGTCAAGGCGCGTGTTGGTCATTTTTATTGCCTGTGTGTCGTTCTTCCTTTCGAACTTGGCGGCGCAGCAAACGGATCAAGTCACTGCAGAACTTGTGCTCGGTCCGCAATGGAGGCAGATGTCGCGCCGGGCGGGGATGATCTTTGCCGGCACGGTCCTCAACGCCTCGATGTGGACTCCGGTAACCGATCGGGCAGTTGCGGGGGCGACTCCGGCGGTTCAGTTGAGGTTTCGAGTGGAACGGGCGATCGCCGGGACTCAGCCGGGGAAAATTCTCACCGTTCACGAGTGGGCGGGGGCGTGGTCCAGGCATCGCCCGATGCGCAAGGGTCAGCACGTCTTGATCTTTTTATATCCGCTGAGCCGCTTGGGCTTTACCAGTCCGGTGGGTGGATCTCTTGGGCAGGTTGACCTCGACCCGAACGGGAAGAAGGTCGCTCAGTTGGAGCGGGCCATCCGCGGCGCCAGAAGTGAAGAGGAGTGAGCATGCGCTGGCGAATCTTGGTGATTGCCGTTTTTCTGATTTGCAGCGCCCTTGCCAGCCACGCGGGGGGGCCGGCCTTTGTCGCGGGTTCGGGCTACGCTCCCGGAGTGGAAGGACAACCCCTGGTTTGGGCGAATGGCTCGGTGCAGTACTTCACCGACCAGGGGGACCTCAGCCCGGTCCTCCCCGGTGCGCAGGCCGACACTTTTGTTGCCAGCGCTTTCAGTACCTGGACCAGCATTTCCAGTGCTGCCCTCACGGCATCCCAGGGCGGACATCTTGCCGAAAACGTGAATGGCAGCAATATCGCGGTCGACAACAGCGGAATGATCACGGCCCCGGCGGATATTACGTCGTCTGCCACCGGTACGCCCGTCGGGATTGTTTACGACTACGACGGAACGGTCACCAATGCGCTGCTGGGCCAGGGCGCAGGAAGCGCGGCCGATTGCTTCACCAACGCCGTCTATGGCGAACCCGACAACTTCTCCGTGGGCGGGAACATTGCGCATGCGGTGGTGGTGATCAACGGGGTCTGCGCGGCCACCAGCGCACAGTTGCCCGATGTTCAATACCGGTTGGTGCGCGTGCTGGGACGGATTCTGGGTTTGGGATGGTCGCAAGCCAATCTGAATGTGTTGACGCGAATACCAGTGCCAACCAGCGACGATTTTGCGGGATTTCCGGTGATGCACTTTGCCGATCCTATTAACTGCGTCCCCATCAGCATTTGCTATCCGCAGGCGGCGGTCCCGAAAATGGATGACATCAACGCGCTCGCTCGGCTCTATCCAAGCAGTGGCAACCCGCAACCGGCGGGTAGGGTGTACGGCGGTGTCTATTTCACCGATGGGTCCGGAAATGCGCTGCAGCAGATGCAGGGCGTCAACGTGGTTGCCCGGTTGATGGTCTCGAACTTGCCCTCGCGGCAGTATGTTGTGACTTCGGTTTCCGGATTCGCATTTCACGGCAACGCGGGCAACATCATTGATGGATACGTGGATGCCAATGGCCTTCGCTATGACCGGTGGGGATCGAGCGATCCTTCGCTGGAAGGGTTTTTTGATCTCGGCCAACTGACGATTCCGACGGGGCAAAACATCGCCCAGTACCAGTTAAGCGTGGAAAGGCTCGACCCGACCTGGTCGCTGGGCGTCGAACCGTACGCTCCCAAACAGGTCGCGCCCTCGGGTACGTTCGCTCCGGTGGTTGTCACGGTGACAAGTGGGTCGAACGCGGAGCGGCACATCCTGATGTTGCAGAGCGAAATCGCCGAAGCGCATCCGGGCAGCGGGTCGAGCTACGCGAATCCGGCTGCGCTTCCGCAAGGCGGTGGGTGGGGTTCGTGGATCTCCGGTTACGGCAGCGCCGATTTCTTCGAATTTGCAGCGCAGGCAAACCGGACAGCTTCGGTTGCGGTGACCGCTCTCGATGAAGCCGGGGCGCCCACTGAAACCAAGCTGCTGCCCGTAATTGGAATCTGGGAATTGAGCGACCAGAGCGGCAACCCCGCGCCGGCGTCGGCACCCTCGGCCTTCAACTCGACCACTTTCGGAATGACGCGACTGGATGCGCAATTCAGCGTGTCGGAGACCTACCGGTTGGGAGTGGCCGACTTCCGAGGCGACGGTCGTCCGGATTACTTCTACCAGGCGAACCTTCTTTATGCGGATACCGCTACGCCGGCACGTCTCAGTCTTGCTGGTGGTGTGACTACGCTCCGTGGCATCGGGTTCAAGCCCGGGTTGCAGGTGAGTGTCGCCGGTAACAATGGCAACACGCTTTCGGCGTCGGCGATCCAGATCGAGGTGGCAATGCCTTCCGGAGCGCAGGACGGAACGGCTTCGATCCTGGTCACGGATCCGGTGAGCGGCGCTTTTTCGCAAATGACGGATGCGCTGAGCTATGGAGCTCTGGCCACGGACCGGATGCTTCTGCTCCAAGGCGCAGAGCCGGCAACGCCAGTGGGATCCGCGGCCGCCAATCCAATTCGCGTGCGCGCGGTTGCCGCCGATGGAGTTACTCCGGTGAACGGGGCGACGATGGCCTGGAATGCGACCAACGGCTTGCAGTTCTCGGCGTGCAGCGGAACCTCGTCCTGTTCCGTACTGACGGATGAGGCCGGAGAATCTTCCAGTTGGGTGACTCCGACAGCGACCGGAACGAGCACGATCACGATTGCCCTGGCGCCAGCGTCATATTCGCCGCCACAGTCGCAACAGGCGACGGTAGTGGGGACCTCGTCCGCGCTCGATCTGGTTGCGGTTGCGCCGACGCGCTGGGTTGGGCAAGGCGCGACGATCGCGGTTCCGCTGACTGTCGAAGCGCTGGACCTAGGCGTGCCGAAGGCTAGTGTGACGGTCAATTTCGCCGTCACGAAAGGAACCGCTTCGCTTTCGGCGAGCAGTGCCAACACCAACGGCTCGGGATTCGCCACCATCAATGCGCAGATCATGAATCAGAGTGCCGATGTGCAGGTGAGTGCTTGTGTTGCTCCGAATCAATCGCCGTGCCAGACGTTTACTTTGTATTCCACGCCGGCTTCGCTGTGGGCGTTGGAGACGGTGAGCGGATCGTCGGAGGCACAGGTGGTGAGCACGCAGGACGGCCTCGCTTCCATCGTTCCCTCTGTGGGAAGCGTGGGGCCGTGCAGCGTGTTCATTTCGGTCAGTGCGGGGCTCTCGACGGTGCAGGTTCAAATGGAGAGCGTGGCGGCGATAGTTCCCAGCCAACCGATGAGCAGCGGCGTACAAGGCCACATTGCGCAGCGTAGTCCGGAGTTTCAAGCGGAACCGTCGCCGCCACAGAGTGTCCCAGCTGTGCTGTTCGCTTTTCCAGAGGGTGGGCCGCTTGATGATCCAGTTGCGAGCCAGGGCCCTTGTTCCGACGCGCGTCAGAATACGGACGCGGATGTCGGCGGAGTGGTTTTCCAGCCTTGCGAAGCGGCATCCGAATTGCCGCATGTTGAAGGTGAAGCTCCGGGGCTTCCGCCTAAGCCGTCAGCCAATCCACCGGCTGGCTCGACAGACAAAGGTGACGGGGCTGCAGAGAGTCCCACGTGTAAAGACGAGGCCTGCGTCGTCTCTACCACGGACGTCGGACCCGGCAAGTAAAGGCGAACAGCCGCCAACGACCAGCGACCAACGACGTTCTACTTCTTCGTCCACTGATCGACCCAGTCGTTGACCGTCTTGTACCAGAGCTGCGAATTCTGCGGCTTCAGGACCCAGTGGCCTTCGTCGGGGAAGTAGAGCATCTTCGAGGGCACGCCCATGGTCTGCAGCGTGGTGAAAAGCTGGAAACCTTCGCTCACGTCGAGCCGGTAGTCGAGCAGTCCGTGGACTACGAGCGTCGGCGTCTTGAAATTCTTCCCCGCGTTGCTCGGAGACCACTTCTCGTACATCTCCCGGTTGGTGTAGGGCGTGCCTTTGAACTCCCAGTTATTGAACCAGAGTTCTTCGGTCGTGCCCCAGGCGGAGACGGAATTAAACATGCCGTCGTGCGTGACGATGCACTTGAAGCGGTCGGTGTGGCCGAGCACCCAGTTAGCCATGTATCCGCCATAGCTGGCGCCCAGAGCGCACTCGCGGTCTTTATCTATAAACCCGTAATGCTCCTCCGCGTAGTCGAGACCCTTCATCAGGTCTTCAAACGGAGCGCCGCCCCAGTCGCCGTTGATGGCGTCAACGAACTTCTGCCCATATCCGGTCGAGCCGTGGAAGTTGATCATGACGACCACGTATCCGTTAGCGGCAAAGAGTTCGGGATTCCAGCGGTACGACCAGTCGTCTCCCCAGGCACCTTCGGGGCCGCCGTGGATGAGGAACTTCACGGGATATTTCTTCGAAGCGTCGAAGTTCGGCGGCTTGACGAGGAAACCTTCGACTTTGTCGCCGTGCGCGCCGGTGAACCAGAAAGGATCGAGCGGGGACATTGCAACTTGGGAGAGAAGGGCGTCGTTGAGATGAGTGAGTTGATTTCCAGTTGGCAGATCGTAGGGATCGATCTTTCTCGGCAGGGTGAGTTGTTGGATTTCCGTTGGGCGTTGCACAGACATTCGGGTATAGAGCAATGTTCTGCCGTCGGGCGTGAGTGTCAGATCGTCATCGAATCCACGAGTGACTTCGCCAGTGACCATGACGGGAAAAGTCGTTGGTTGACCGGGCTTTGCATTTTCGATCTTCCCTTGATGACCGAACTCAAAGAAGTGGATGAAAGTTCCGCCCTCCTTCTCGGCCGACAGATAGATCCGTGAGGAATCTGGTGCCCATGCGATAGTACCAACCCACATATCGAAAAAATCGGGCGTCAGGTTTTTCCTTTCTCCCGTCTTGCGGTCGTACAGCATCAGGCGGAAGCGGTCGCTCTCGTATCCCGGACGCTGCTGGGCGCGGTAGGCGATGTACTTGCCATCGGGAGAATAGAGCGGAGTCGAGTCGCTGGCGGGATTGTCGGCGGTGATGTTCCTTGTCTTGGCTAGCACCTCGGCAGGCGTAGCGTTCAAGTCCCAATCCCAATGGACCGGAACGATCCACAGATCGTTGTTGGTGGACGTCGCTTCGACCTTGTCGTGATTCGAGGTGTAGCAAATCTCCTGCCCGTCGGGCGAGAAGGCGTAGTTGTCCTGTCCGCCGAGCGAGAACACTGGCGCGTCGTAGTCGCCCGGCGTGAGGTCGCGCGGAGGAGGTGGGCCAGCGGCCCTGGACACCCCTATTGGCCCTTCTCTCATCGGATAGGCGAGAATGGCCGGCAACACGAAAATATGCGATCGCTTGCCCGCCTTGTAAGCGTTCCAGTGGCGATATAGCAAATGATCGAAGATCAGCGCTTTCACCTTCGAGTCTTCGGTTTCCTTCGACTTCTTAGCGTTGCAGGCCTCTTCCGCGGCGGGCGCGTGGTCGCATTCCGGATACACATCCGACGTGAACAGAATATCGTTGCCAGCGGGCGACCAGAGTTCGCCACCGGCTTCGGTAGCGATCGAAGTCAGCTTGTGAATGGCGGTGACTGTTCCCGCAGCGCCATCAAACTCCGCGATCCAAACCTGCGATCCGCCTTCTTTCGTCGAAATGAATGCAAACCGCTTCCCATCCGGAGCCCAGCGCGGGCGGTCGCTGTCCTGATCGGGGATGAGGATGCGCTCGGCTGGGACGGGCGAGGCGCCCGCCTCCACACCTGTTACTCCACTATTTAGGGGAACGATCCAGATGTGCGGGGTCTTTTTATTTGCGGCCAAGTCCACGTCGGCCGCGCTGAACAGAACCCACTTGCCGTCGGGCGAGGGCACTGGCTCTCCTACGCGCGTCAGCTTCATCATGTCTTCGAAGGTGAAGGGATGCTTGGCTTGGGGGAAGGCGGGAAGAGAGAAAAAAAGAACGAGAAGAATAACCAAACGGCGCATGGTGTGTGTCTCCGACGAACAAGAGAGTGTAGCACCGGGCCCACGTAGGGACGGCCGCCCTCGGCCGTCCGGTCGAGCGAAGCTCGGCCAAACCTGCGTCGTGATCCGCGCGAATCAGAAGGTGGCGGAACAGGTGCCCAGACGCGACGGAGCTTCGCTCCGCTTGGACGGCCGAGGGCGGCCGTCCCTACGTGAGTTCTTCCAACATGGCGGTCATTTCGGATTGGGCGTGGGTGTTGTTGGTGCGGCGGGCGGAGGAGATGCCATCGACCAGCCAGCGTTTGGCTTCGTCGACTCGGCTGGCGGCGGCCAGCATCTGCGCGGCCATGAAGTAGGCGGGCGTGTAGTCGGGATTTTTCTCGACCAGCGTTTTATATTCCAGAAGCGCCGGCTCGATTTGTCCGGCCTTCGAGTACTCCATGGCTAGACCATAGCGGGCAAACGCGTCATCGGGATTCGCGGCGAGAATTTCGGTTAGAGAGGCAATGCGGTCCATAGAGAAGCTCTCAGCTGTCAGCTCTCAGATCTCAGTAAAAGCCAAAAGTCAGAGCTCAAAGCTGTGAACTGAGAGCTGAGAGCTGAAAGCTGAGAGCTGAAAGCTGTTCTCCCATTCATATCACGTCAGGCGTTACAATGGCTGTTCTCCGAGGGACCAAATTGGCGTGCCCTTTCTTTGTGCCGCTGGAAATTGTGAACGACGGTTCCTGGCCGCATCCTTCGCGTCTGCCGTTGGGAGCGGGATGGAGGGGGAACTGCCTGGCTTCGGGGCAGGAACTGGCGGCATCTGACACCCACATTAGGGAATTCTGCAATCTGGGCTACGCGACCGCGTGTTCGCATCTTCCCCGGGGCCGAGACTGGGATGCGATACGTTTTTCGGTGGCCCGCGCTGGCCGGGAGCAGGTTACGATCTGCTTTGTCTGCGAGGTAGACCACGCTCCGATCGAACATGGCGAGTTGACCTTTGACCTGGCGAGCGAGGTTTGGCTGAATCCGCATGCGGACCCGCGTGTGACCAGACTCGCTGACGCCTATCTCCAAACTTATCGCGCCCGGCAGAGTGCTGTTCTCGTCTAACGATCTATGAACGACAACGATAAAGCGAAGTTGCTCCGCCCGCGGCCGGTGCGGGAATCGATTTCGGAAATGGCCGAGATCGTTTTGCCGAATGACGCCAATCCGCTGAACTCGCTGCTTGGGGGACGGCTGATGCACTGGATCGACCTTGCCGGCGCCATGGCCGCGCACCGGCATTCGCGCGCGTACGTGGTGACGGCTTCCATTGACCATCTGGATTTTCTTGTGCCGGTTCGCGTCGGAGATTTCGTGATCCTGCGCTCGTCGGTCAATCGCGTCTTCCACACTTCGATGGAAGTAGGCGTGAAGGTGTGGGTGGAGTATTACCGATCTGAAGAGAGCCGCCACGTCAGCTCCGCCTATCTCACCTTTGTCGCCGTAGACGCTGCCGGGAATCGCATCGCGGTCGCGCCTGTCGTCCCCGAGACCGAAGATGAAAAGCGTCGTTATGAAGGCGCCGCGCGGCGCCGGGAGATACGCCGCGCGGAGTCGGCGCGCAGGAATGAGGTTCGGAGTTAGAAGGAGTCTTGATTACTGAGAGCTGACGGCTGACAGCTTACGGCTGGTACTTGAGAGCTTACTTTATGGATAGCGCACTTTTTGTTCATCGCCTGCACTTTGCGTTCACGGCCACGTTTCACTATCTTTTCCCGCAGCTCACCATGGGTCTGGCGCTGCTGATCGTGGTGCTCAAGACGATCGGCTTGCGGCGCAACGATCCCGTGTATCACGAGGCAGCTCGCTTCTGGGGAAAGATTTTCGGCATCAATTTTGTGTTGGGGGTTGTGACCGGCATTCCAATGGAATTCCAGTTCGGCACCAACTGGTCGATTTTTTCGCGATTCGCGGGCGGCGTCATCGGGCAGACGCTGGCCATGGAAGGCATGTTTGCCTTCTTCCTCGAATCGGCGTTCCTGGGATTATTCCTTTACGGAGAGAAGCGGCTGAGCCCGAAAGCACATTGGCTATCGGCGGTCGCGGTTTTTGTGGGCTCGTGGTTGTCGGGTTATTTCATCATTGCCACCGATGCCTTCATGCAGCATCCCGTCGGTTATTTCAAGGCAGCCGATGGGAGCCTGCAACTGGCGAGCTTCTGGGATTTCGTGTTGAATCCCTGGGCGGGATGGCAATACGCACACAACATGAGCGGAGCGGCGATTACCGGCGCGTTCATCATGACGTCGGTTGGCGCGTTCTATCTGCTCTCCGGCAAGTGGACCACGCACGCCCGCATTTTCGTTAAAGCAGGCGTGATTGCCGGATGCGTGTTCAGCGTGCTGCAGATTTTTCCGACTGGCGACCGGCAAGGCAAGATGGTCACGGACCTTCAACCCGTGACTCTGGCGGCGATGGAGGGATTGTTCCAAAGCCAGCCCGGCGCGCCGCTAGTGCTTGTAGGTCAGCCTAACGAGGAGCAAGGCAAGATCGATAACCCAATCGAAGTTCCGAAAATGTTGAGCATGGTGACTTACAGACGCTGGAATGCCAACGTTCGTGGGCTCGATGCTTTCCCCAAAACAAACTGGCCGGGCAACATCCCCCTGCTTTATTACAGCTATCACATCATGGTTGGTTTGGGGACTTTCTTCGTCGCCGTCATGGTGATTGCTCTTTTGCTGTTGTGGCGCGGTTGGCTCTTTGAGGCCAAGTGGATGCTCTGGATATTGATGCTGGCGGCGCCCTTTCCTTACATCGCCAACACCGCGGGATGGATGACGGCGGAACTCGGCCGCCAGCCCTGGCTGGTCTATGGGCTGATGCGCACCGAAGATGGATATTCCAAGGCTGTCTCGGCGGGGAATGGCATGTTTACGCTGTTGGGATTCATGGGCATTTACATGGTGCTGGGCATTTTGGGCCTGTTCCTGCTCCGGCGGGAAATTGAACACGGTCCGGTGACCGGGCCGGCGCCGGAGGCGAGGTAGATATGGCTAGCCTTTGGTTCTGCATTGTTGCAGTGATGGTTGCGACCTATGTTGTGCTCGACGGATTCGATCTTGGTGCGGGAGCGATTTATCTGATTGCGGCAAAGACCAACGATGAACGGCGCCGCGTGCTGCGCTCGATCGGCCCGGTCTGGGATGGGAATGAAGTCTGGTTGCTGGCGGCTGGAGGCGTTTTGTATTTTGCCTTCCCTCAACTCTATGCGTCGAGCTTTAGCGGGTTCTACCTGCCGCTGACCATCGTCTTGTGGCTGCTGATCCTCCGCGCCATCGGCATTGAGTTCCGCACTCACATCGAGGGCCCGGTCTGGCAGGACTTCTTCGACACGATCTTCAGTGTCTCCAGCATTCTGCTGGCTGTATTTTTCGGGGCGGCGCTGGGCAACGTGGTGCGCGGAGTACCCCTGGATGCAACCGGCTATTTCTTTGAACCGCTCTGGACCGACTTCAAACTCGGCGAGCAGACCGGCATCCTGGATTGGTACACGGTACTCATCGGCGTGGTGGCGCTCGTGACTCTGACCGCGCACGGATCTTACTACGTTGCGCTCAAGACCGACGAGGATCTCGGCCGCCGCGCCCGCGGTCTGGCCTTGCTTTGCTGGCCGGTGCAGTTTTTTCTGACCTGCGTTTCCCTGGTTGCGACTTATTTCATCCGGCCGGAAATCATGGCCAACTATGGGAAGCACACGGTCGGGGTGCTGGTTCCGATCGTCGTTTTCGCCAGCCTGGCAGTGATGCTCTGGGCCAATCCCAAGGGCAAAGAGAAACTCGCGTTCGTGGCCTCCAGTCTGTATGTCACCTTCATGCTGGTGGGAGCGGCGTTTGCGCTCTATCCGGTCGTGCTGCCTGCCCGCGACCACCGATACGACCTCACCATCTACAACACCGCGGCAGGCAGTCACGGGCTGAGCGTCGGCTTGGTTTGGTGGACGTTGGGCGCGGCGCTCGCGACGACCTACTTTACATTTGTCTACCGCAAGTTTCGCGGCAAGGTGGGGTTGGGTGAAGGACACTACTGAAAACAGCTCTCAGCTGTCAGCTGTCAGCTTTCAGCAAAGCCGGAAGTGTATGAAAGGCGAGTGACTGAGAGCTGATGGCTGGCGGCTGAGTGCTGCCTTTCTCTCCCGTATAATCAGAGGATGAGCGCACATTCCCATCATCCCGGCCAACAACAGCCCACTCCGCAACCTTTACCTGGCGTCAATGCCATCATTGCCGTTGGTTCCGGCAAGGGCGGAGTCGGCAAGACTACGCTTGCGGTCAATCTGGCCATCGCCCTCAGCAAGATGGGACACAAAGTGGGATTGCTCGACGGCGACGTCTATGGGCCGAATGTGCCGCTCATGCTTGGCACCAGCGAGCAACCCAAAGTGGTCGGCGACGGACAGATCGAGCCCATCAATTCCCATGGGCTCAAGGTTATCTCGGTCGGCTTCCTCAACCCGGGAGACAAGCCGCTGATCTGGCGCGGTCCCATGCTGCATTCGATCATTCGGCAGTTTCTGGGATCGGTGCAGTGGGGACAGCTGGATTATCTTGTCATCGATTTGCCTCCGGGAACCGGCGACGTCGCGCTCTCGCTGATTCAGACGGTGCCGCTGACCGGAGCCATCGTGGTCTCGACGCCTTCCGACGTTGCTTTGCAGGATGCGCGCAAGGCCATTGAGATGTTCCGCCAGATGAAGGTGGACATTGTCGGGATGGTCGAGAACATGAGTTACTTTGTCTGTCCGCATTGCCAGCACGAAGTCGATATCTTCTCGCGCGGGGGCGCGGAGAAGACGGCGAAACAATTCGACATCGCGTTTCTTGGCGGCGTCGAACTTGATCCGGAGATTCGAAAGTCGGGTGATGGCGGTTGTCCGTCGGTGCTGCAGGGAGAGGACTCGCCTCATGCGAAGTCGCTGTTCGCGTTTGCCCGCAAGGTGGCGGCGCGCGTGGAGGAGATCAAAGCCGGCAGTTCGGAGAGCGTGATACAGATTCAGTAGAGCTCGCGGTTTCCCCTGTGAACCTCTGTGTCCTCCGCGGTTGAAGAAAATCTTTACCACAGGGGACACAGAGGTTCACAGGGGAAATCACTTCGTGCTGATCAAGGCCGCGCTTTCTGCGCTGCAAATCGCGCTAGACGGTACAGCGGTTCGGCAGTTTCATCGTTCAGCACCAGCTTCGCCACCATTTCGCCGAGCGCGGGGCCATGCTTGAATCCGTGGCCTGAACCACCTCCGACAATCCACACGTTTGCGTTGCGGGGATGGCGATCGACTATGAAATTGTGGTCGGTGGTGTCTTCGTACTGGCAGACACGGGTCTCGACCAGGGGCGCATCTTTCATCCCGGGAAAACGGTAGGCTAGATAACGGCGCGCTCCAACCAGGCTTTCTTCGCTCACCAGGCGCTGACCTGAGGTTGGATCGAACTTCGGGCCACGCGTGTCATCGGCGAGTTTGAAGCCGCGTCCCTGATTGCCGGGAATTCCGTATATGAAGTGGTCGCTGTGATCGGCCCAGACGGGAAGGTTGTCTTCGTTGTAACGCGAATCGCCCGCGGGAGTGCCGAAGAAAAACACATCCTGCTTGGTCGAAATGAAATGCGGACCTACGGTTCGCGGGAACAGTTTTCCTAGCCATGGCCCGCAGGCGAAGACGTAGCGGTCGGCTGCTAATGTTGCGCGATCTGAAAGTGTGAGGGCTTTCCACTGGCCGCTTTCCAGATCGTGAGCTGCGACTGCCTTTTGGCGATACTCTCCGCCTTCCGCTACGAACTGATCGACTACCGCCTGCGCTGACGCTCGCGCTAGAAGGTATCCACTTTGTGGTTCGTAGATGGCCCACTCGACGTTCTCGAAACTGATCTGCGGCCAGCGGCGCTTGAGCTCGCTTACGGCGAGTTGCTCGAAAGGGATTCCAGCATCCTTCAGAAACGGAAGCGAGCCGCGCTCGAATACGCCATCGCCTTCGACCATCCACAGGACTCCGATGGGGAAGAGGAATTTTCGCTTCCAGTGGGCCTCGTGCTGCTTCCAGAGATGGAGGGCGCGCGCGGCTAGTTTCGTGTACGGCTGATCGGGGCCGTAGGCGCCGCGAATGACGCGGGTCTCGCCTCCGGAGGAGGCTCGCGAATTTCCTGGTCCCCAGGCATCGAGCAGCGTGACCTTGGCGCCGGCGCGACGAAGATAGAGGGCGGTCCATCCTCCGAAGGCGCCTGCTCCGATTACTGCTATGTGCGGCTTGGTGGGCATGCTCGCGCAGTATATCTCGGGGAGTTTGCGGCTCGATTTCTCTACTTACTCTTAGGGTAGTAACCCATGTTTTACGGGTACCCCCCTCCCCCTACCCTCGGTCTTTTGGAACCAAAGACTTAGGAGGAAGTCTCCCGCCAGGTCTTTGGGTTTAAAGGACTTGCGTGTAAAGTATTTAAGAACCAATGAGTTGCATTGTCAAAGAGCGCTGAAATGGGTTGGGGCGGTTTGCCCCAATCAGATTTCTAGCCTGACGCGCGATGGGTCTTAAGTCAATGGATTTTGCGTAGTGCTGAGAGGCAAACCGCCGGGATCCCACGGTGCGATTAGATGGGTTCCCACTCTTTCGCAAAAAACGCGAAAGGATGGGGCACCCTCCCCGCGGCATCTCCATTAACAATATGAACAGCGTCCGGCGGCTTAACCTGGTCGTTGGGCCCACAGACATAGGGAGGGCATCTTGGCCGCAAAAATTCTCATGGTTCTTGGTGCGAGCATTGTCTTTACGCTCGGAGTCGTCCACTTCGTCTATACGTTCTGGGGGCCAAAGCTCAGGCCCCGCGACCCCGCGCTCGAAGTCAGCATGAACCAGATTTCGCCTGTCATTACGAAAGAAACAACCATGTGGCGGTGTTGGATGGGCTTCAATGCCAGCCACAGCATGGGACTTATTTTGTTCGGCTTGGTTTTCGGTTATCTGGCATTGGCTCACGGCCAACTCCTGTTTCAGTCACCGTTCCTGCTGGTGGTAGGGCTGGCAATGCTTGGGGGTTTTGTTGTGCTCAGCAAGGTTTATTTTTTCAGTGTGCCGCTCACAGGCGTCTGCATTTCTCTGGCCTGCTATGTCGCCAGTATTGTGCTATCGCGAGTGATGACGAACATCTAGACTCATGCTACCAGCGGCATCGCGGCCCACCCTTGCAAAAAACGCAAGGATGGCACCCACGTTTCGTTATGGGAAAGGAAGAACGGAGCGGGGGAAGGGTGGGCCAGGCCCCGTGAGAGCCACGAACTGCGGCCCGGATTGCCGTCCGGGCTTTTCTAATTCATTCAAACTAACGAGAGTCCCCGTTTGTCCAAGGTTCTCCGCAGATTGCGCATGCCCTCTATGGGGAATCTGCTCGAATGAATCCCGAAATCTTCTAGGTCTATCAATGCTTGAAACGACTTCCGCCTCTCACGCCCCTCTTCTCTACCCTCAGCAGCTTTGAAAACCTCGAATGCCACTAGGTCTGCTGGTGACCTGATCCCCTCTTTCGGCACAAGACTGAGTATGATTTCGGACGAAGGAAAGGGGAAGAGGTATGTCGAGGAGCAGGCACACGGAGGCGCAGATGATTGGGGCGCTGAAACAACTGGAG
>Ga0187817_10000456_pt1 | contig 17441 bp, 17 predicted proteins | sample NC_wetland_sal_i_17_FD_132431 | JGI IMG/M metagenome (GOLD analysis project Ga0187817, IMG submission 132431) | Wetland sediment microbial communities from Neuse River Estuary, North Carolina, USA - SO4_2 | ecosystem: Environmental > Aquatic > Freshwater > Wetlands > Sediment | place: USA... | reverse complement strand
GACCGCGGCGCCGGCGGTCGGACCGGAATTGGTGAAATCAAGGAGGCATGCGCCGGATCGTTCGAGGAGCTTGGCCTCCTCAACGAGCTTGGCCGTCGCCGCGGCGTTCGCCTGCGCGGCGGGCGAATTCTGTGCGCCGTAGGGGATGCCGTATTTGCTCGCGGTCTGCGGCGTCAGGCCGAATTGCGCGAACACCGGAATGCCGGCGCCGACGAGCGCACGCACCGTATCCGGAAACTCCGCCGCAGCGTCGATTTTGACCATGTCGGCGCCGCCTTCGGCCACCAGGCGGGTCGCGGCGGCAAGCGCGCTGTCGATTCCCTGTTGGACCGGGCCGTAGGGCATGTCGCAGCTGACCAGCGCGCGTTCGACCCCGCGGCGCACGGCTTTGCAGCAGATCAACATCTCGTCCAACGTGACGTCGAGCACGTCGGAGCGGCCCCATAGATTGGCGCCGACCGAATCCCCGACCGAGATGAAATCGAATCCGGCGCGGTCGGCGATCCGCGCCATCTGATAATCCCACACGACGAGACCGATGCTTTTCTTTCCCTCCCGCTTCATCTGTTGGAGGAGCGAAATCGTGACTTTGCCGTCCATCCGCGCGCCCCGTCTTCCGAAAGGCGCCGTTCTAGCACGGATGAGCGGGCGGTGAGCCGCCGCAAACCCGGCTCTCGGCGCAAATGAGACGATTACTGCTGCTGGGGCGGGGCCGGCTTCGGATGCGGCTTGAGCGGCTTCTTTGGCGCCGAGACGGCGGCCGCGCTCGGCTTGCCGTCGCCGACGCCGGTGTCGCCGGCCTTGCTCGACAGCAATTTGTGTGGGGCCGGCTTCGCCGCGGGCTTGCTCGCCTCGGCCGGCTTCGCCGCGACTTTGCCGTCGTCTGTCTCCTTTGCGACAGCGAGCTTGTGTTTAGGCTTCTTCTTGACCGGCTCGGCGGCTTCGGGCAGCGCGGCGAGAGCGGAGATCTGATCGGGGCTCCGCGTTGGACCAGTGTAAACGACGACGGGCGTGACCGGGCCGATATCATTGAGCAGGTTCTTCGACGATGGCGCGTGCAAAGCCGCCAGCGCGGCGGAGAATTCCGGATTGCTCTCCGCGCCGGAACTGTCGGTCTCATCGCTGGCATCGGCGTCGTCGTTTTCGTCGCTCTGATGACGCTTGCGGTGCGGTCCGCACATTTGGTCTGACAGATCGGGTGGCGACGCGTCGATCGGCGTGAGGGAGTTGACGTTGGTGAGAGACGACAAGAGCCACGTCAGCGGGTTTTGCGTAAAGCCGGTCTCGAGCAGTTCGGCCGCCTTCACCGCGCGCGCCGCTCCCGATGGAGCGCCCAGCACGACGGCGATGAGCTGCTTGTTGTCGCGAGACGCCGTCGCCACGAGATTGTAGCCCGACGCGCAGATGAAGCCGGTCTTCATGCCGTCGGTGCCGGGATAGCGGCCAAGGAGCGGATTGTAGTTACGGACCACCCGGCGGCCGAATTTGATCGCCGGTATGTGCCAATAGGAGCTGTATTCCGGAAAGTCGTGAATGAGCGCTCGCGCGAGAATGGCGAGATCGCGCGCCGACATGATCTGGCCGCCGTCCGGCAGCCCGTTGGGATTGACGAAATTCGATTCCGTCATCCCGATACGATGCGCGGTCGCGGTCATCTCTTGCGCGAATTGATCGATCGAACCGCTGATGCCTTCGGCGAGCAGGACCGCCATGTCGTTCGCCGACTTCACCATCATCATCTTGATGGCGTTGTCGACAGTCACCTGGGTGCCGATCGGAAAGCCCATTTTAGTCGGCGACTGCGCGTTGGCATTCACCGACACGGTGAACAAAGTATCGGGGGTGATGCGATGATCGCGGATGGCGCTCAGCGTCATGTAGAGCGTCATCAGCTTGGTCGTGGATGCCGGATACCACGGAGAGGTTGCATTTTCGGCGTGCAGCACTTTGCCGCTATCGGCATCGATGAGCAGCACGGACATCGCCCGCGCGGGCGTCGCCGCGACGGCGGCCGCGAGCACGGTTCCAATCCAGGCTGCCGCGAGTGCGAGCAAGCCAAGACAAAGACCGAGCGGTTGCGCCCGGGAAAATTTCGCACAATGCACGTGCCGCGGTCCGTTCGGTTAGTCGGGCCCAAGGCCGCGATCGGTTCACGTATGGTTCACGAAGTTCGGGCGCGTCATTATGTAACTTAGGTCGGCTCGATGGCAAAGGCGCCGAATGGCGATATCCTTAAAAGCCGGCCCGAACCGGTAGCACCGGACGATTCTGTAAGCCAATCTTTGTAAGCCAAGGAAAAGCGACGAAAATTCGGCAACGGAGCAAACATGTCAGCCTGCATTGTGGGATGGGCGCATACCCCTTTTGGCAAGCTTGCCGGTGAAACCGTCGAGAGCCTGATCGTACGGGTCGCCGGCGAAGCACTCGCCGACGCGGCAATCGACGCCAAAGACGTGGACGAGATCGTGCTCGGCCATTTCAATGCGGGCTTTTCGCCGCAGGATTTTACCGCGTCGCTGGTGCTGCAAGCGTCGCCGGATCTGCGCTTTAAGCGCGCGACGCGCGTCGAAAATGCCTGTGCCACCGGTTCCGCCGCCGTGCATCAGGGCCTCAAAACCATTGCCGCCGGCGCCGCGCGCATCGTGCTCGTGGTCGGCGTCGAACAGATGACGACGACGCCGGCGCCGGAGATCGGCCGCAATCTCCTCAAGGCGTCCTATGTGCGCGAAGAAGCCGATATCGACGGCGGCTTCGCCGGGATTTTCGGAAAGATCGCGTCGCTCTATTTCCAGCGCTGGGGCGATCAATCCGATGCGCTCGCGCGCATTGCCGCCAAGAACCACAAGAACGGCGTTCACAACCCCTACGCGCAAATCAGAAAAGATCTCGGCTATGATTTCTGCCGCACCGAGAGCGAGAAGAATCCGCGCGTCGCCGGTCCGCTCAAGCGGACGGATTGTTCGCTCGTGTCCGACGGTGCGGCGGCGCTCGTGCTGACCGATGTCGAAACCGCGCTTAAATTGAACAAGGCCGTCGTGTTCCGCGCCGCGCAGCACGTGCAGGATTTCCTGCCGATGTCGCGCCGCGACATTCTTAAATTCGAAGGCTGCGCGGTGGCTTGGCAACGCGCGCTGGCGCAGGGCGGCGTGACGCTGAAGGATCTTTCTTTCGCCGAAGTGCACGACTGCTTCACGATCGCGGAATTGATCGAATACGAGGCAATGGGTCTTGCGCGCGAAGGCGAGGGCGCGCGCGTCATCGCCGACGGCACGGTCGCCAAGGACGGCGCGTTGCCGATCAACCCGTCCGGCGGATTGAAAGCCAAAGGCCATCCGATCGGCGCTACCGGCGTGTCGATGCACGCGATCGCGGCGATGCAGCTCACCGGCAAAGCCGGCGACATGCAGCTCAAGGACGCCAAGCTCGGCGGCATTTTCAATATGGGCGGCGCCGCGGTCGCAAACTACGTCAGCATTTTGGAACGGCTGCGATAGCGCCTTCCGGCTATTCTTGCTCAAGCGCGGTGACCGCGGCGGCGATCGCGAATTGCGCGCGGACCAATTCGGCGAAATAGCCGCCACGGCGCTGCAATTCGTCGAACGTGCCGGTTTCGACGATGCGGCCATTGTGAAAAACCAGAATCCGGGTGGCGTCGCGTATCGTGGCAAGCCGATGCGCGATGACGAACGTGGTGCGCCCCTCCATCACCTCGTCGAGCGCCGCGCCAACGCGGGCCTCGGTGATTGGATCGAGCGCGCTTGTCGCTTCGTCGAGGATCAAAATGGGCGGGTCCTTCAGAAGCGCCCGCGCGATGGCGAGCCGTTGCCGCTCGCCGCCCGAGAGAAGCCGTCCGCGCTCGCCGATGCGCGCCTGCAGGCCGTCCGCACTGCGGTCGATAAAATCAAGCGCCTGCGCGCGCGCGGCTGCCTCGCGCAATTCTTCTTCGCTGGCGTCGGGCTTGCCGACGCGCAAGTTCTCGGCGATCGAGCGGTTGAACAGCAGCGTTTCCTGGAAAACGACGCCGATATTGCGGCGCAGGCCCGTGAGCGTAAAACCGCGGATATCGACGCCGTCGATGAAAATCGCGCCGGATTGCGGATCGAATGCCCGATGCAGGAGCGCAAGCGCGGTCGATTTGCCGCTGCCGGTCGGGCCGACCAGAGCGATGCGATCGCCGGGCGATGCAGCAAAGCTCAAATCGGCGACAGCCGTCCGCTTGCCGTCATAGGAAAACGATACGTCCTCGAATTCGACCTGTCCGCGCACGCGGCCCGGATCGACGGCGTCGGGCCGGTCGCGCACCGCGGGCACGGTGTCGAGCACATCGAAGAAATCCGCAAGCTTCGGTGCGTCGAGGAAAAGCCGGTTGGCGAAACTCACGGCCTGTTCGAGTCGGGCAATGAGCAGCGAAGCGATGCTCATGAAGCTGACGATCTGGCCGACCGAGGCGAGGCCGACGAGCTTCAAGTAAGTTCCGACCAGCAAGATCACGAGCAGCGTGAGCGTGGTGCCGGCGCGCGTAAGCACGGCGGCGATCGCCCACCACGACAGAACCGGCATTTGCGCGCGCAGCAGCGCGTTGACCAGGCTCTTTAGTCCCGAGACTTCAAGTTCGACCCGCGCATAGCTCTGCACCAGCGCGACATTGCCGAGCGCGTCGGCGGCGGTTTCGGCGAGATCGGAATAATGCTGCTCCACGGCGCTTTGCATGGCGAACGCCGTGCGCATCACCGTCATGGTCAGCGCCGTGAATCCGAGGCACAGCGCGATCAAGGGCAAAGCAAGCCGCCAATTGAGCACAAGTGAAACCGGCAGCAACAGAATGATAAAAACGAATGCCGAAAAATGCTCACGGAAGAAAGAGACCCACAGCCACCACAGCGTGTCGGTGCCGGTGAGCATGACCTTCATCTGGCGCCCCGAATGCGCGCCGGAATGATACGCGAGCGGCAATTGCAGCACGTGCTCGAAATAGTCGGCCAGCACCATGTTGCGGCGCTTATGGGCGAGGCGGTCGGCGAACCAGGCCACCAGCGTGCCGGCAAGAATGATGAACAGGCCGAACCCGATCCAGGTGCCGATCAGCGGGGCGAGCGCGCGCGCCGCGGCGCCGAGGCCGGGCGGCAGCGCGCCGGAAAGCGCGTCGACGATCCGGCCCAATAGGACCGGCTCGATGAACTGCGCGCCGGCGAGCGCGATATTGGCGAGCGCCAGCGCGATCGCAAGCTTGGCGTCGGGCCGCAACAGGCCGAGCACGCGAAGATAAGTTCGGATGAATGACATGCCGGATTCTAGGCACGATCCGGAAAAGTGGAAGCCGGTTTTCCGAACAGATCATGACTGATCAAAGACCTAGAGCAGCAATCGATTCGGTTTGAAGCGATTGCGGTCTAGGCCGAGCCCGGCAAAAACCAACACGGGGATCATTGCGCTGATATTCGCCCTGGCATGCCCCTTGACGGTGTGGCCCTTCTGTTGTATTTAACCGATTAGTTATTTAACCGGATGGTTATCTTGTCGCTCGATCAAGCCTTCTCCGCACTGTCCGATCCCACCCGCCGCGCCATCCTGGCGCGGCTCGCGCTGGGCGAGACCTCGGTGAGCGAGCTGGCCAAGCCATTCGCCATGAGTCTGCCGGCGGTCTCCAAGCATCTGAAAGTGCTGGAACGCGCCGGGCTGATCGCACGCGGGCGCGAGGCGCAATGGCGTCCGTGCCGGATCGAGCCGCGGGCGCTCAAAGATATCGACGATTGGCTCGAACATTACCGTCGGTTTTTCGACGAGAGCTTCGATCGGCTCGATGCCTATCTGAAAAAGCTGCAGGCCAAAGAGCGCAAGGAATCCGCAAGCAAACAGTCAGGAGTGAAGGATGGCAAGCGTAGCCGCAAAAAGCAGCCTCGACCTTGAGCAGGACCCGCGATCCATCGTTGGGACGCGCGAGTTCGATGCGCCGCGCGAGCTTGTCTTTTCCGTGTGGACGGATCCGAAACACCTCGCGCAATGGTGGGGCCCAAACGGTTTCACCACCACGACCTTTAGTTTCGATTTTCGTCCAGGCGGCGTGTGGCGCTTCGTCATGCATGGCCCCGACGGCCGCGACTATCAGAATCGGATTACTTTCGAGGAGATCGTGCCGCCGGCGCGCATCATCTACGGGCATGGCGGCGGCGACGATGTCGGCCGGTGCAGTTCCGGCAAACCGTCATTTTCGAAGACCTGGGCGGCCGCACGCGCATAACCTGGCGAGGCGATTTTCCCACCGCGGCGGAGCGCAATCGCGTCATCAGGGATTACGGCGCGGACAAGGGACTGGTCGAGACGCTTGCGCGGCTCGGCGACTATATGGCAGCGATGGCATCGGACCAAAAGCGCAAAGGAGTGGCGTGATGAACCTGCAACCGTATCTGTTTTTTGACGGCAAATGCGAAGAAGCGCTCGACTTCTACAAAAAGGCAGTCGGGGCGGAACCCAAAATGCTGATGCGTTTCAATCAGGCGCCGGACCAATCGATGATCAGTCCCGGTTCCGAGAACAAGGTGATGCACGCGCAGGTCCAGATCGGCGACACCACCGTTCTGATGTCGGACGGCCGCTGCACCGGCAACACCAATTTCCAGGGCTTCGCCTTGACGCTCACGGCGAAGAGCGAAACCGAGGCCGACAAAACATTCAACGCGCTGGCCGATGGCGGAAAAGTGACGATGCCGATGGCGAAGACTTTCTTTTCGCCGCGCTTCGGCACGCTCACCGACAAATTCGGCGTCGGCTGGATGGTTCTTGTCGCGCAGTAGTACGCAAGGGGAGGTCACGATGGCGGTTGCGGAAAAGACAAAACCGGGCATGGAGCGCGAAATCACGCTGACGCGGGTCTTCGATGCCCCGCGCGCGCAGGTATTTGCGGCGTGGACGAATGCCAAGCAGGTCGCGCAATGGTGGGGCCCGAAAGGCTTCACCAATCCGGTCCGCGAAATCGACGCACGCGTCGGCGGCGCGATCCGCATTCATATGCGCAGCCCGGATGGCAGCGTCTTTCCGATGAAAGGCGAGTTCCGCGAAATCGTCCCGCCCGAACGGCTCGTCTTCACCAATATCGCGGTCGATACCGAGGGCAATCACATCATCGAAGGCCTCACCACGGTGACTTTCGCCGAAGCAGCCGGCAAGACGACGATGACCTTGCACACCCGCGGCCGCGCCATGGTCGACTATGCCGCCGCCTATCTGCAGGGCATGGAGGCCGGATGGACCGGCAGCATCGACAAGCTGCAAGCGTGGCTCGCCGGAGAGACGGCGACGAGTTGACACGCGGCTCGTACTCGCCTGGCCGCGGCGCCTAATCCTTCGCCCGTTTGAGCGGGGAGAGGATAAGATGCCGCCATGAACGGGATTACGACCGCGTTGCCACCGTTCCGGGCGTCCTATGCTCCGCCCGACGAGGATTTGGCGGCGCAGTTCCTGGCGGACGCCGCGCGCGAAACCGCCGCCGAACACCGCGTCGATGCGCGGGCGCGGCGGCTGGTCGAGGCCATCCGCGCCAAAACCGGCGGCCTCGGCGGCGTCGACGATTTTCTGCACGCTTACGCGCTCTCCACCAAGGAGGGCCTGGCGCTGATGGTGCTCTCCGAAGCGCTGTTGCGCGTGCCCGACGCGGCCACGGCGGATCAGCTCATCGAGGATAAGCTCGCCGCGGGCCGCTGGCTCGACGGCGACGTCAAATCGACCGCGCTTTTGGTCTCCGCCTCGGCGTGGACGCTCGGCATTGCCGCGCGCGTCATTCATCCGGCTGAAACGCCGGAAACGATCCTCGACAATATCGTGCGCCGCGTCGGACTGCCGACCATGCGCGCGGCGACGCGCCAGGCGATGCGGCTTCTCGGTTCGCATTTCGTCATCGGCGCGACAATCGAGGACGCTTTGGCGCGGGCGCGCTCACACACGGAATTCAGTTACTCGTTCGATATGCTTGGCGAGGGCGCGCGCACGGGCACAGATGCCGAGAAATATTTCGAGGCCTATGCCGGAGCGATTACCGCGATCGGCGCCGACAGCGCCGACAGAAACCGGCCCGGCCAGTCCGGAATCTCGGTCAAGCTCTCCGCGTTGCATCCGCGTTACGAGGCGATCTCGCGCGAGCGGGTGCTCGAGGAACTCACGCCGCGCCTCGTCGCGCTAGCCCGTTTGGCCAAAGCGCACGGCCTGCAGTTGACTGTCGATGCAGAGGAGGCGGATCGGCTCGAATTGTCGCTCGACGTCATGGCCGCGGCGTTGCGCGATCGCGCGCTCGACGGATGGGACGGATTCGGACTCGCCGTCCAGTCCTATCAGAAACGCGCCTTGGCGGTGATCGATTGGATCGATGATGCCGCCGCGGCCTTGAACCGCAAATTGACGGTTCGTTTGGTCAAAGGCGCCTATTGGGATACCGAGATCAAACGCGTCCAAGAACGCGGCTTGGCCGATTATCCCGTGTTCACCCGCAAGGCCATGACCGATCTCTGCTACATGGCTTGCGTCAAACGACTGCTGGCGTCTCGGCCGCGGCTATTCCCGCAATTCGCAACGCACAACGCACTGACCGTCGCCGGTGCGATCGAGGATGCCGGCGGCATCGAAGGGTTCGAATTTCAGCGCCTCTACGGCATGGGCGAAGCGCTTTATCAGTCGCTGGCCGCCGAATTTCCGGACGTCGCCTGCCGCGTCTATGCACCGGTCGGCGGCCATCGCGATCTTCTCGCTTACCTGGTGCGGCGGCTCTTGGAGAACGGCGCGAATTCATCATTCGTTTCGGTCGCCGCCGACCGCAGCGTGCCGGTGGAGCAGATCCTGCGGCGCCCGCAAAGTTGGATCGCCAACCCGGCGCAGGCGCGCAACCGAAAGATTCCGTTGCCGCGCGCGCTCTTCGCGCCGGAACGGCGCGCGGCGGCCGGCGTCGAGTTCGGCGATCGCGCAAGCCTCGAGGCGCTTGTGGATGACGTTCGCGAGGGCGCGCGTGCGGGCGTCGAAGCCCGGCCGCTGGTCGACGGCGTTGCGCTCTCAGGCATCCCCCGCGAAGTTCATTCGCCGATCGACGGCAGCGTGATCGGCACGGTGCACGAAGCCGACGATGCGATCGTGCGCGCCGCGATGGCCGCCGCTTCGGATGGCTTTGCCGCCTGGGCGGCGCAGTCCCTCGAGCAACGGGCCGCGATTCTCGAACGCGCCGCCGACCGGCTTGAAATGAACCGCGGCCGGTTGCTGGCGCTCTTGCAGAGCGAGGCGGGAAAAACCTTGGAGGACGCGCTCGCCGAGCTGCGCGAGGCCGTCGATTATTGCCGCTATTACGCGGCACAAGCGCGCGTCGCGCTCACTGCGACGGCGATGCCGGGACCGACCGGCGAAAGCAACGATTTGCGCTACCGCGGCCGCGGCGTATTCGTTTGCATATCGCCGTGGAATTTTCCCCTCGCGATCTTCACCGGCCAGATCGCCGCCGCGCTTGTCGCCGGCAACACAGTCGTCGCCAAACCGGCCGAGCAGACCCCGCTCATCGCAGCTCTCGCAATCACGCTTCTCCATGAGGCCGGCGTGCCGAAAAGCTCGCTGCAGCTCGTTCCCGGAGACGGCAAAGTCGGCGCTCGCCTGGTCGCGGACGGGCGGGTGGCCGGCGTCGTCTTTACCGGCTCGACCGATACCGGCCGTGCGATCAACCGCGCGCTTGCCGAAAAAAGCGGTCCGATCGTGCCGCTGATCGCCGAGACCGGCGGTATCAACGCCATGATCGTCGATGCAACCGCGCTGCCCGAACAGGTCACCGACGACGTTCTTGCATCATCATTCCGCTCCGCCGGGCAACGCTGCTCGGCGCTTCGGCTGCTTTGCCTGCAGGACGACATCGCCGACCGCATGCTCGTCATGCTGGCCGGCGCGGCGCGCGAATTAACGCTCGGCGATCCACGCCTGATATCAACCCATGTCGGCCCGGTGATCGACCACGAGGCGAAGTCCCGGCTCGAAGCCTGGATCGCCGACAACGAGCGAGCCGGCCGGATGCGCTTTCGCTGGGACCGGTACAATCGCCCGCCGGCGGAGGGGACCTATGTCGCGCCCGTCATGATCGAACTCGACCGCGCCTCCGATCTCGATCGGGAAGTGTTCGGTCCGGTGCTGCATGTCGTGCGCTGGGCGCCCGAAAGGCTCGATCAACTTCTCGACGACATCGCCCGAAACGGCACCGCGCTGACGCTCGGCATTCAATCACGCATCGATCTTCGCATCGCGCGCATCGCCGGCCGGCTTCCCCACGGCAATATCTACGTCAACCGCAATATGATCGGCGCCGTCGTCGGCGTTCAGCCTTTCGGCGGCACGCGGCTATCGGGAACCGGACCAAAAGCGGGCGGACCGAGCTATCTGCGCCGGTTTACGACGGAGCAGGTCGTCACGGTTAATACGGCGGCGGCCGGAGGCAATGCTAGCCTCCTGGCCCAGGAAGACTGACGCGGGAAGGCCTTGAACCGGACCGGCTAAACGCTGCCTTGTTCACCAAAACCATATAAAGGGCGCTCGGCGGGGGTCGGGGCTGGGCTATTAAACCGTTGTCACCTAACGGCATTAACACAATCGCGACAAGATCAGCCTATCTTGATGGGGTCATGACTGATTCGATTTCGCGCCTCTACCAGGCCGCCTATGCCTGCCGCGCCGACGATCCGTCCACGTCCCGGACGGCGCGGCTGTTGCGTGCGGGCCGCAGCAAGATGGCCAAGAAGCTCGCCGAAGAGGCGGTCGAGGTGGTGATCGACGCCATGCACGGCGATCGCGAATCCGTCGTCAAGGAAAGCGCGGACCTCATCTACAATCTCGTGGTGTTGTGGATCGCGTCCGGGATCAAGCCGGAAGATGTCTGGAAAGAAATGGACCGCCGCGAGCGGCTGTTCGGCATCGCCGAGAAAGTGCCGAAGAAGCTGCCGGAAGAGTATCCGCGCCGCAAAATCGTCGTGCTCGAAGGCCGCCGCGTCCGCAAGCGGCGCTGATCTCATTCCTCGTACCCTCTCACGATGCTTGACCAGGTGATTTCGGCGCTCGCGGCCTGGATCGTCGGGGTCATTTCCGCCGCCGGCTATTTCGGCGTGCTCGTCCTCATGGCGATCGAGTCGGCCTGCATTCCCCTGCCCTCGGAAATCATCATGCCGTTCGCCGGCTATCTCGTCTCAATCGGGCAATTGAGCCTCCTCGGCGTCGCGACGGCGGGTGCGCTCGGCTGCAATGTCGGATCGACGGTCGCCTATCTCATTGCCGCCAAGGGCGGACGCAAAGCCTTCGAGCGCTGGGGCTCGTACGTCCTTGTCAGCTCCGCCGAGCTCGAGCGCGCCGAGCGTTTTTTTGCCCGTTATGGCGCGATCACGGTTTTCACCGGCCGGCTCCTTCCGGTGGTGCGGACGTTCATCGCCTTTCCAGCGGGATTGGCGCGCATGCCGATGATGAAATTCCAGATCTATACGTTTCTCGGGTCATGGCCTTGGTGTTTCGGGCTTGCTTATATCGGGGCCTTGCTCGGCGCGCGCTGGAACAGCGATCCGACCTTCCGCAGGCTTTTCCACGAATTCGATACGCTCGTCGTGGTATTTCTGATTGCTCTTTTTGCCTGGTTCGTCTGGGCAAGATGGCGGGAGCGGAGCCGGCCGGGCGCTTAGGGGTGCGGCAACTTTCGACCTTGTTGGCGCCTAATTTAACGGCCAAATTGATCGCGCGGTCGGTTCTCGAGGGGCGAGACGGCCGGCGGGCGACGAGCGTTGAAATCAATCGTAAATTGGCCATGAGACGGGTGGCCATGGGACCAACCAATAATATCACGGCGAATGCGCGGTCGGCGGCCCAATCGTGGACCGCCCGAAGTGTCATTGCGGCCTCGGTCATGGTGGTGACGACGGGCTTTGCGCTTGCCCAGGCCAATCAGAGCGCGCCGGCCATGGCTCCGGCAACAGCGGAGCCGGCGGCGCAACAGGCTCAACCGCAAACGCAACCGCCGGCGTCACCCGGTTTGACATTGCCGCCGCAGCCGCCGCCCCCGGGCGCGACTCCGCCGTCGGCATCCACCACTCAGCCACACGGCTTTTTCGATAATCTGGGGCGCTGGTGGCACGACTCCGTCGCCGATTTCAACGCCAAGCTCAAAGAACAACAATCGAAGCTCGATGACTTCAACAAGAAGTCCGCGGAAGCGATGTCGAATGCGGCCAGTGCGCTGCAGTCGTCAAAGGTGATCGAAATCCACGAGCCTTGCGCGATCGCAGGCAACGGCGCGGCGGATTGCGCCACCGCTGCGGTCAATGCCTGCAAGGGCAAAGGTTTCAAGGACGGTCAGCCGCTCGATGTGCGCACGGCCGAAAAGTGCAACGCGTCGCTTTGGGTGTCGGGCCAGCCATCGACGCCCGCGGATTGTCCGGTCGAAACGGTCGTTCTGCGCGCCGCCTGTCAGTAACGCGGCGGGCTTAGGCATCAGCATCCAATGAATCCATCGCAGCGCATTGACCGGATGATCGCGGACCTCGCGGACTGGCGTGGCAAAACGTTCGCCGCCGTCCGCAAAAGCATCCTTGAGGCCGACCGGGAGATCGTCGAGGAATGGAAGTGGATGGGGAGCCCGGTATGGTCTCGCGACGGAATCATCGCGGTCGCCAACGCCCACAAAGGCAAGGTGAAGCTGACCTTCGCCTATGGGGCGAGCCTCCCGGATCCCGACAAGCTCTTCAGCGCGGGCCTCGAAGGCAATGCGAGACGAGCGATCGATTTTCTCGAGGGCGACAAGGTCAACGAGCGCGGTCTTAAAAATCTCGTTCGCGCCGCTATCGATTACAATCAGGCCAAATCGAAAAAGAAAGCATCTGCAAGGACGCCAGCGAAAGCGCACAAGAGCAAAAAGACACGCGTGCGCGCCTAAGGCGTAATCGTTTTAAACTGAATCGATTGCGCGCCAGGTATTTAGTGAGGCATGATCTTTTTCAAAAAACCGGTTTCCACTTTTCCGGATCATGCCTTACCCGCGGTATTCGCGTCTTTAATGCATCGCTATGGTAGACGTGGTCGGCCGGCATACGTCCGGTTATGAGGGGCACGATGGACCACGTTTGGGGGGAGCCGTATTACGATGATGCCTGATACCGATCGCAGGAAAGCCGCCGACATTCTTGTCGCCGCAGCGAAGGATCGCAAGCAAGCCGTGCAGTTATCAAAGACCTGGCCCGGCATCACGATCGAGGACGCCTACGCGATTTCGACCGATGTGGCGAACCGCAAGATCGCGGCCGGCGCCAAGCTCATCGGGCACAAAGTCGGCCTCACGTCGAAGGCGATGCAACGGTCCTCGCAGATCGACGAGCCGGATTTCGGATATCTCCTCGACGACATGATGATCGCCGACGGCGCGCGGATTCCCCACGAGAATTATTGCCTGCCGCGGGTTGAAATCGAGCTCGCCTTCATCCTTGGCAAGCCATTACGCGGCCCCGGCGTCGGTCTGCCCGACGTACTGCGCGCCACCGAATATGTCGTGCCGGCGATCGAGATCGTCGATGCGCGCTTGCAGGACCCGCGCAAAATCTTCGATACCGTTTCCGACAACGGAGCCGCGGCGGGTATCGTCATCGGCGGCCGCCCGATCGGACCGCTCGACATCGATCTGCGCTGGGTCGGCGGCATCATGTATCGCAATTCCGAGATCGAGGAGACCGGCGTCGCCGCCGGCGTGCTTGGCCATCCGGCGCTGGGCGTCTCGTGGCTCGCCAACAAGCTCGGTCAGCATGGCGTGGCGCTCGAAGCCGGTCATCTTGTGCTCGCCGGCTCGTTCACGCGGGTGGTGTTCGCGCGCAAGGGCGATACGCTGCACGCCGACTTCGGTAATCTCGGCGGCATCGCCATTCAATTCATTTGAGCGGTCGCGCACTTCGTCTTGACAATTGCAGCTTGATTATTGCCACCGCCCGGCGCGATCATGAGGCCGGCTGACTTCCGACTCGGTGACGAAATTGTCCGGACACGGTTACGCGCGTTGGCTTTTGACCGCCATTGCAGTCGTGCTGCCGGCGGCGGTGCTGCATGCCGCTTTGTCGAACGAACCCGACGTGTCAGGCCGCACCTCGTTTGCCGGGCAGCTTCTCATCGCATCGCCGGACATGCGCGATCCTTTCGACCACGCCGTTATATTGATGGCGCAGCACAATCGCGACGGCGCGCTCGGCATCGTCATCAATCATCCTTTGGGGGAGCGGCCGATCGCGAGCGTGCTTGAAGCGCTTGGCCTCGATGGCGGCGGCATGACCGACAACGTACGAATCTTTCTTGGCGGCCCGGTCGGCCACGATGTCGCCTTTGTGCTGCATAGTACGGATTATCATCGCCAGGATACGCTGGACATCGACGGCCGCGTCGCGCTCAGCGATGCCGCCGAGGTGCTGCGCGACATCGGCCTTGGGCACGGGCCGAAGCACAGCCTTTTGGCATTCGGCTATTCCGGCTGGGCGCCGGCGCAGCTCGACGACGAGATCGCGCGCGGCGCGTGGATGACGGCGCCGGAAGATCCGGCGCTGGTCTTCGACGAGGATCGCGGCAAGGTGTGGGCCGACGCGCTGGCGCTCTACAAGAACGAGCATTAACGCCGCGCCGCCCGGGGCACGTGACCGCGCGCATTGACTTTCCCGCACGTTTGCCGCGTAGGTTCGGCACCCTGGAAAGTCAGCAATGTCCGAACCGATAAAGATCCGCGTGGGCGGCTACGGGCCGCCGACAACGTCATTTTCCCGTGCGCTCAAATTGATGGGCAATACGCTGTCCGCTGCTTTCGGCGGCCGCATCAGCGTCAACTACGTCTGGAACATCATGGATTTCGGCTATCGCGCCGAAGAGATTTTGACCCTGGTCGAAGACGGAATCCTCACGCTCGGCTACCAGTCCTCGAGCTACCTGACCGACCGGGTGAGCGAGCTCGGCTTCGTCGATTTGCCGTTTCTGTTCGAGCGCAGGGACGAGGCGCGCGCCGCCATTGACGGCGCGCTCGGGCGCTTTCTCGCCGCCAGTATCGAGAAGTGGGTGAACTATCGCATCCTCGGCTATTTTGAAAACGGCTTTCGCCATATCTCGAACCGGCTGCGAACGGTTCGCACGCCCGGCGATCTTGCCGGCATGCGCATTCGCGTGCTGCCGAGCGAAGTGCAGGCCAGGACATTCGAACTTCTCGGCGCCGTCCCGCTGCGCTGCGATTTGACCGAAGCGATCGCCGGCATCAAGGCCGGCAGCATCGACGCGCAAGAAAATCCCTTCGCCAATACCGTGACCTACGGCGTGCATCAGTTTCATCACTTCCATACCGTCACGAACCACTTTTATATTTCACGGCCGATCTTCCTTAATCGCACGCAATTCGACGCTTGGCCGGCGGACCTGCAGCGCGCCATGCGCGAGGCGGTGATGCGCGCCGTCGCCTATCAGCGCGATCTCGCCATCGCGGAAGATCGCGAGGCGCGCGCGGCCATCGAGGCCGTCGGTTGCGAGATCACGGTTTTGACCGCGGCCGAACATGCGCAATTCCGCAACGCCGTCGATCCGCTTGTGGCCGACGCACGCCGGATTTACGGACCGGACATGTTCGAAATGGTCGCGCGTGCAAAAGCGGATGCCGCGGTGGAGGCGTAGCCGCATTTACAGACCACCGCGTGGCATTTTCCGGTCGTCATTGCGAGGAGCGAAAGCGACGAAGCAATCCAGTGGACGCCGCAAAAAGTCTGGATTGCTTCGCTGAGCCTGTCATCGGGCCGGCCACTTCCGGCCGGACCCGTTGGCTCGCAAGGACGGCCGAAGCCGCGTCACCACAGCTTCGGCATCACCTCGCTGGCGAACAGCTCCATGTTGCGGACGGCAAGCGCGTCTGGCATGACGCCGAACTGCAACATCGTGATCAGGTTCTCGACGCCGGTTTGATCGCGCACGCGCTCGATTTTTTCGAGTACGGTCTTCGGGCTGCCGACCACCGCGGTGCCGTTGGCAATCAGCTCGTCGATCGTCTGGTTGCGCGCCCGCGAGCCGAGCGAGGTGCGGATTTTCATGGTCGCCTTCAGCGAGGCGTTGGACGTATAGCCCGGCGGCAGCAGCATTTCCCATGGCATCGGCAGAAAATTGTTGAACAGCGTTTCGATGCCGGCTTTGGCTTCCTCGCGCGCGCGCGCATCGGTGTCGGCGACGTAGAGCGGGACCGCCCAGCCGAGCTGGCTGCCCGAGGCGTCATAGCCGTGCGCCTGCGCCGTCTCCCGGTACATATTCAAATAGCGCACCACGGCGGCTTCCGAGCTGAACGTGACCAGGAAGGGATATTTGCGCTCCGGCGCCGAAGCCCATTCGATCGTCTCGCGCGAGCCCATCGAGGGAATCCAGATCGGCGGGTGCGGCGTCTGGTAGGGGCGCGGCCACAAATTGACGTAGCGATAGCGGAAGTGATTGCCTTCGAATTCGAACGGGCCGGTCGCCGTCCACGCCTTGACGATAAGATCGTGCGCCTCGTGAAAGCGCTCGTGCGAGAAGGCCGGGTTGACGCCGGTCGAATGATATTCGGCGCCGATGCCGCGCACGAAGCCGGCGATGATGCGGCCTTTCGACAGCACATCGAGCATCGCGAACTCTTCAGCGATGTTGATCGGATTGCCGACGATCGGCAAAGTGCGTCCGAGAATGGCGATCTTGATGGATTTGGTGCGCTGGATCAGCGCGCTCGCGATCAGGTTCGGCGCCGGCATCATCCCATAAGCGGTCTGATGGTGCTCGTTGACGCCGATGACGTCGAAGCCAAGCTTCTCGGCATAGGTAAGCTGGTCGAGATAGGACTCGTATTCCGCCGCGCCTTGCTTGGGGTCGTAGAAGCTGTTGGGCAGAACCACCCATGCCGAGCGGTAGTCGCTCGCGGCTTTCAGGTCGAGCGGCCGGTAGGGCATCAGATGAAAGCAAGTGAATTTCATGTGCGGACCCGATCGAGGAAGCCGACAGTCTTTTCGGTCACGAGATCGCATTGCTCGATATGGGGACTATGGCCGCACGCCGCGACCATCGAGATTTGCGCGCCGGCGACGCGCTCGCCCCACAGCGCCGCGTAGGCGGAGGGGAGGATTTTATCGTCCGCTCCCCAAACGACATGCGCGGGCACCGCGATGCGATGCAGCCATTTCTCCAGCGCCGGATCGAACCAGCGCGGTTCCCAGCCGAACTTCACGGCCGCCACGCGATTCTGGAGGTCGATGTCGATTTGCGCATCGTCCGGCGGCGGCGCCTGCAGCAGCGCCTCCGCGAAGCGCTGATCGTAGTAGCGGTTGCGGATCGCCTCCTCCGGCGACCAGATGAAATTGTCGCCGGGCGGAATCCCTTTGACGCGAATGCCGGCCGGCGCGAGCAGCGTCAAACTGGCGATGCGGCTTGTATTGCGG
>Ga0187817_10000455_pt1 | contig 17487 bp, 16 predicted proteins | sample NC_wetland_sal_i_17_FD_132431 | JGI IMG/M metagenome (GOLD analysis project Ga0187817, IMG submission 132431) | Wetland sediment microbial communities from Neuse River Estuary, North Carolina, USA - SO4_2 | ecosystem: Environmental > Aquatic > Freshwater > Wetlands > Sediment | place: USA... | reverse complement strand
ATGTGCACCGCGGTTGTCGGTGGGTCGATCCACCGGGCGGCCACAAGGATCAGCGCGGCAAGCGACCACACAAGCATTACGCCGATGACAAGCCATCGAATCAGGGATCGGCGGAAGCCCGTCCGAAGCGGGGTCATTGGCAGCTCCGCTCGGTCAGTGGAAGTCATGAGATCGAACATCGACGTCGCTGATCTCCAGTGTACTCACAACATCCGCCTTCACCGAAACCACATTCTCCTGGTTTTGCAGCTTGCCCTCAATCAACAGGAACTTGCCATAGGTCACAACGCGCCGGTACTGCTCGTACACAGCGGGAGTAACGATTGCGTTGGAGATTCCCGTTTCATCTTCCAGGCTCAGGAATACGAATCCCTTGGCGGTTCCCGGCCTCTGCCGGGCAATCACGCAGCCTGCGATCCGAGTCTTCCGTCCGTCTTCGAACTTCTCCAGATCACGCGCACAAACGATGCCCATACGGGATAGAGCATTCCGGTGATAGGCCATGGGATGCGGTCCGGTGGTGACGCCAGTGCCGTGAAAATCGGCTGCCAGCCGTTCTTCAATAGTCATTTGCGCCAGTGGAGATTCGTCATCCTGCTCCGGCAAATCCTGCAACAGTGGCCCCGTGGGACGTCCGGCGTATTCCACCTGCCAGAGCGCATCGCGCCGATGGATATTCTCCCCCAGCGAATTCAGCGCGCCGATCTTCGCCAGCATGGTGAGATCGTTCTTGCGCAATTCGGGTACGCGCAGTACGAGATCGTGAATGGAATCGAAGCAGCGAAGTTGGCGTACGTAAACCAAAGCCTCTCCCACTTCTTTCCGCAATCCTCGCGCATAGAGCAACCCAAGCCGCAGCGCGAAGGGATGGGCCCCGCCGCCCTCCGGCTCCAGCGTGCACAACCAGTCCGAGCACTGCACGTCGATCGGCTTCACTCTCAGTCCATGGCGCTGCGCGTCTTTCACCAGCGTGGCAGGATTGTAGAAACCCATCGGTTGGTTATTCAGCATGGCCGCCGTGAACGCCGCCAGGTAGTGGCACTTGAGATAGGCGCTGGCGTATGCGATCAGGGCAAAGCTGGCCGCGTGCGATTCGGGAAATCCATACAACGCGAACGACGCGATGGACTGAATAATCTGCTCTTGCGCCTCGGAGCGAATACCGTTGGCCGTCATTCCCTGGCGCAGCTTGATCTCCAGCTCTCGCATTCGCGCCTGCGAACGGCGCATCCCCATGGCTCGCCGCAGTTCTTCCGCCTGCCCGCCGCTGAAGTTGGCGACAAGCATCGCCATGCGAATCAGCTGTTCCTGAAACAGCGGCACTCCCAGCGTTCGCTTCAGCACCGGCTCCAGCAGTGGATGCGCATACGTGACCGCTTCTTTCCCCTGCCGCCGCTTCATATAAGGATTCATCATCTTGCCCACGATCGGCCCCGGACGAATGATCGCCACCTGCACCACCAGATCATAAAAATGCACCGGACAATTGCGCGGCAAGGCCGCCATCTGCGCCCGGCTCTCTACCTGGAACATCCCCACCGTGTCAGCCCGTTGCAGCATGCGATAAACCTCCAGATCGTCTTGTGGAAGCTGAGCAAGATCAAGCGGCTCCATGTAATGTCGAGGAACCAAATCGAGGCAGTCTTCGAGGACCGCCATCATCCCCAGTCCCAGCAGATCGACTTTTATGATCTTCATGTCGGCGCAGTCTTCCTTGTCCCACTGAATAACAGTGCGCCCCGGCATGGACGCCCTCTCTAAGGGAACGACTGCATTCAGTTGCCCCGCGCAAATCACCATGCCGCCGGAATGTTGTCCAAGGTGGCGGGGAATATCCTGCATGTGCTCGCAAATCTCCAGGTACTTGGCGATGCGGCGATGCTGGATGTCGAAACCCGCCGTGCGGAAACTGGCGTCCAGGGTGTCCGTCGGTCCCTTCCATTCCCATGCGCCCACCAACTTAGTAAGCCGGTCCAGCGTCTCCGCATCGAAACCAAGCACTTTACCCGCCTCACGTGCAGCCGACCGTCCGCGATAAGTAATGACATTGGCCGTCATAGCCGCGCCCAGTTCGCCATAGCGCTGATACACATATTGCAGGGCGCGCTCACGGCGGTCCCCACTGGGCAGATCGAGATCGATGTCCGGCCACTCGCCACGTTCAGCCGAGAGAAATCGTTCAAAGAGCAACTCCATGCCCACCGGATCAATCGCCGTGATCCCAAGCGCATAGCACACCACGCTGTTCGCCGCCGATCCCCGCCCCTGAACCAGGATGCCCTCACGCCGGCAGAACTGCACAATGTCCCAAACAATCAGGAAATATCCCGCCAGTTCCAGTTGCCCAATCAGCGCCAGTTCGCGGCGAGCCTGCTGCCGGGCCTTCTCAAAGAGTTTCGAATCGCGCTTCGGCAGATACCGTTCGCGAACGCCTTCCTCCACACGCTTCTCCAGGAACGCCTGCATGGTGCCGCCATCGGGCACGGGATAGCTAGGGAAGCGGTATCCCAGATCGCTCATCGTGTAAGTAAGTCGCACGGAAAGTTCCGTTGTGTTAGTAACTGCCTCCGGCAGATCGCCGAACAACTCCTGCATCTCCCGGGGAGAACGCAGATGTCGTTCGGCATTCAGTGAAAGCAAGCGGCCCGCAGTATCCAGCGTGCAATGATGGCGGATACTCGTCAGCACATCCATCACTTCACGTTCGCAGTCCGTGGCATGGTTCACGCCATTAGTGGCAACGACTGGCAACTTCAAAGCCCTGGCAATCCGCACCGCTGCCTGGTTGCGATGTTCCTCGCGACGGTCAAAGTGCCGCTGCAATTCAACGTAAACGTTTCGCGGACCGAACAGCGCCACAAGTCTCTCGACTTCGCGCAGCGCTTCATCATATCCGCCACAAGCGAGCGCCGCCGCCAGCGGTCCTTCATCACCCCCAGTCAGGCAGATCAATCCCCCGGCGTGTTCTTCAATATCTGCAAGATTTGCGGCGCCTTCCGCCTTAGTTCCTTCCCGCAACTTGTAACGAGTGATCAGCCGGCAGAGATTCTGATATCCAACGGCGGACTCGACGAGTACCGGAAACCGTACCGGCTCAACCAGCACGCGATGCGGCACCCACTCCGGCGGACGCACCCGCTCCCCCGCATCCCGAACGGCGATTTCAGCTCCAATGTGTGCGCGTGTGCCAGCCTTCTCCGCCGTGATGTGAAAGCGCGGCGCACCGTAAAGTCCGTTACGGTCAAGCAAAGCCATCGCCGGCATCTGCAGTTCGGCACAGCGGGCCATCAGCATTTCCGGCAGAGAAGCGCCTTCCAGAAAGCTGAAAGCCGAACGGGCATGGAGTTCCACATACATCGCAAGATCTCAATCGTAGATTCCAATCAGGTACCAGCAATCCGAGGCCGGATCGCGCGCGACGCGGCAGCATTTCCTGTCCTGTCCACCCAGCGCCAAGTCCCACTCTTCGCGAGACCATTCCGGATAAGTCCACCATGCCCCACTCGCCTTCCACGGCCCCGAGTCTTTCTGCACCAAGAACTTTTGCCCTTCCAGATAGAACGCCGCCAAATGCGGAGTAGAGCCGGTTTCATAAATAGGATTTGTGTAGGGCACGGCTTCACAGGCTGCGGAAAAAGTCGGTGTTGCACTTGCTTTTGGGTGGCGCAGCGCTTCAGCGCTGCGGTAAGCGCATTGTTGTGAATTCGGCTTTAGCTGCTGAGGGTACGGCCCTTGCTCAGAAACTTCCACCCGAATCACGCGCGGCGGCCGCAAGACGCGCAATGCCGATGGACAAGCCCCAACAAAAGCTCGCGAAGCTGTACTCGTTCCCGGAACAAAAGCTGCCATTCGGAATGCTTCCGGACGGTGGCTGTCCAGCAACTCCGCCGCGCCCACACGATCCTCCCCGACCAGTTTGCGGAGCCGCGCCAGCAAGATTTCCAATCGTCCGGCCTCTGGTGTTTGCGGAGTAAACAATCCTTGCTGCACGGTTTGCGATCGCGCCGGTTGCGCCACGAGGTGCAAGGCGATCACAGCGGCCTCCGGTGGATGCAACTCCAGATCCAGTTGGACCAGCTTCAGCAGCGTCTGATAGCTCCATTCCGGCAGCGCCGGCCGCACGATGCGTCGATGTTCTCTACGCGCCACTCCATCCAGTACAAGCCGCGTTTCCACCTGCGCAATCGCGAGAGCGCGTGCCGCCGCGCGTCTGAAAATTTGCTCAAGCATTCTGCTGATCAAAAACAACAACGGCTCCAGCAGATCCACCGGATGCTCCAGCTCCGTGCTTTCGCTGAGAACGGCATCTGCCGGAGACTCAACCGGAGCGAGCAAGTGCTCGCATTCGCCCAGCGCCAAAGCTTGCAGCCGACGCCCAACCTCCCCAACCCGTGCCACGAGCGCCGTCTGTGGCAAGCTAGCCAACTGGCCCAGCGTCCGAATTCCCCAGGAAGCAAAAGTCTCCCGCTGTTCCGATTCGAGTTCCAGCACCGCAAGCGGAAGCGGGGCCAAAACGTCAGCCTCGTAGCTGGCGGGAACGATTGTGATTCCCGGAAATCCGCGTGCCGCCACCACCGCGGCATAAGTAACGGAAGTAGCAATGCTGGGCTGGAATCCCGCAGCGTCCGCCGCCCGTAGCAGCGCCATTGCAATCTGCTTTGGCGTCCCGAAGAGCCGTTCGCAGTCAGCAATATCCAGGACAAGCGTGGCCCCAGAAACACTTTCCGCAGGAGATGCCAACACCTCGATCCTTGGCGAGAACCGCTCCGCACACTCCATCAGAACGCGGAAAGCAGAATCTTCCCGAGCCTTAACTCTAGAGCGCAATACAATGCCATCGAACGATTCCGCCTGCACCCGGCTCATTCCCAACCCCAGTCCGAGCCTGCGTGCCCGATCGTTCAGCGAGAAGACGGCTTCGAGCGGTGGGACGCCATCGAGAACCGCCACTGCCCGCCCGCGCAGTTCAGAACAACCGCGCACCTCCGCCTGCACCGGAAAATCGCGCACGTGCAAACAGAGATACAACGATGCAGACATGGCTCATCGCGCCCATAAGGTCGTGCCGTTCCACGAAGTCTCGACAACGGACACTGGTTTCTTCTTGAAGGGATGGAATGACTCCGCTGCGCTTCCACGCTTGCGATCGGCGCTGACCTGGTAGCGGAACCCCGCCAAAAGCGGCCATCTGCCCGCAGCCTCATTCGCGTATTGCCACCGTTCCTCCGCTTCCAGGCAACGTAGAGCCACAGAAGCGCAACTGCTGGCACACGCCGTTTGCGTAACCAGCAGGAGAAGGGCTTGCGACTTCTCTGCTTGCAGTCGAAAGCGATACCACGAAGCCAGGGGCACGCGGCGCGCCTGTTTCGGGTCGACGTCGCCCATGTCGACCACAATGGCGCGAAAGCCTCCTGTGTTCAGCAACAGATCCGTCGCCCGCAGACCTTGGTCCAGACGTTCCCAGACTTCTTTCGCCGTCGAATGCTGCCGGGGCTTAAAGGACGGCTGGATCCTGGGATCAACGGAATTTTCCGTGGCAGGGTTTTTCTTCCCCACCACGCGCTCCGGAAATTGGGTGTTTTGACTGGCTTTAGGCTGAAACAGCCTTTCGACCGCGTGCTCGATGCCACGCATTTCGGTGCGCGGATGCGAACCTCCGCGCCCATACCTCTCGTCTTGTCTTGCGCCCGCTCTCACTTCCATAGGCCATTTGCCGGGGACGGACAGGCTCCTGGACGGCATTTCCTCCGAGCTTCCGGCGCGCACCCAGAGCAGACGGCCCAGATCAATTCCCATCGCGGCGGCAGAAAGAGGATCCAAAGCATCTGAGACGTCCACATAGGCTGCCGCCGCCCCGTGCCCGGTGATGCCCGCAAGAACGGAAAGAACCAGGGTGCTTCTGCCGGAAGAGGCTCCGCCAATCACTTCTGTCACGCCGCCCAGCGGCAACCCTCCTTCCAGCAGCGCGTCCACTTCCGCGATGCCGGTGGGCAGAAGTTCTGGAGCGCTGCGAGGGAGTACGGAAAGAGCCGCGGGAATCCGCAGCGCCAACACGGACTCGATCTGCTCTCGGAGGGTTGCCGCGGATAGCATGATATTCGCCTTTTGTTCGCCTCATAGGCTACGGGCTGCCAGGCAGTTTGTCAACTTACCTATGGTGTCGAGAGTTCGTGTAGAGAGTTCCTGCCCTGTTCTGATTTGACCCGGCTTGCCTAGCCTGCGGGGCAGCAATATACTTTGCGAACCGCCATCATAGGGAGACTTTTATGAAGACCATTGACCTCGAACAGGAAACTAATCCTTGGCAGGCGCAAGCCGCCCGCTTTGACCTGGCCGCCCATAAGCTGAATCTTGATGAAGGACTGTGGAAGGTGCTGCGCAGTCCAAGCCGCGAAATTATTGTTCATATCCCGGTGTCGATGGACGACGGGCACCTGGAAGTCTTCACTGGATTTCGTGTGCAGCATTCGATTGCGCGCGGTCCGGCCAAGGGTGGACTGCGCTACGCCCCCGATGTGAACCTCGACGAAGTCCGCGCCCTGGCCAGCTGGATGACGTGGAAGTGCGCGGTGGTCAACATTCCGTTCGGGGGCGCCAAAGGCGGCATCATTTGCGATCCGCACAAAATGTCGCAGGGCGAGTTGGAGCGCATGACCCGCCGCTACACCGCCGAGCTGTTCGAATTCATCGGCCCGGAAAAAGACGTTCCCGCTCCCGACGTGAACACCAACGAACAGACTATGGCTTGGATCATGGATACCTACTCCATGCACATGCGGCAGACCTGCACTGCGGTCGTAACCGGCAAACCGGTCAATATCGGCGGATCGCGCGGGCGCCGCGAGGCTACGGGGCGCGGCGTTCTCATGGTCTGCGACCAGGCGATCAAGAAACTGCGCCTGAATCGCGACACCACCCGCGTCATCGTGCAGGGCTTTGGCAACGTCGGTTCGAACGCGGCCCGCCTCATGGCGGAAGCCGGATACAAGGTCATCGGCATCGGCGAGGTGGGTGGAGGCCTGTATAAGAAGGACGGCATCGACATCGAAGCGTTGTGGGAATTCCGTCAGCGCAACGGCACCATTCACGGTTTCCCGGGCGCCGAGCAGTACGATCCGCTAGAGCTTTTGCTGGTCGATTGCGACATCCTGATTCCGGCGGCGACCGAAAACGTGATCACCAGCCAGAATGCGGACCGCGTGAAATGCAAGATCCTGGCCGAAGGCGCGAATGGTCCCACCACCGCGGCCGCCGACGATATCCTCTCCGACAAAAAAGTCTTCGTCATTCCCGACATCCTGGCCAACGCCGGCGGCGTCACTACTTCCTACTTCGAGTGGGTGCAGGATCGCCAGGGCTACTTCTGGAAGGAGTCGGTGGTCAACGAGCATCTGGAAGAGATCATGGATGCGGCCTTCGATGACGTTGTCCGCTACTCTGAAACTCATGGCGTGAACAACCGCATCGCCGCCTACATGCTGGCGATCGACCGCGTGGCGTACACCATCCGCCAGCGCGGGATCTACGCCTAGCCAAAACATCTGTGGAGAGACGGGCGCCCTCGCCCGTCCTCACGATGCAACTTGCGAGGACATATGAATCATTCCCAAAGCAAACTCACTCTCTGGATGCTAGTTTTCTGCTTGCTGCTTACGGTCGGCATTTCGCCTGCATTGGCCAAGGCCCAGGCCAGCGACACCAGTTCCGCCGCAGCCAAACCCGCAGCGCAGGCGAGTCCCAGCGCAACTCCCACCGCTCCCAAGGCAACCACCAAAGGAGCGGCTGGCGCTCCATCCAGTCAGGAGATTGCCGCCGCTAAAGCCAGCGGCAAGGTCTGGGTAAACACCGACAGCGGCGTCTACCACAAGAGCGGACGCTGGTATGGCAAGACCAAGTCCGGAAAGTTCATGACCGAAGCCGAAGCCAAGGCCGCCGGCTACAAAGAAGCGCAAAAATAGTGACGCGGGGTTTTGAAGGGGCGGGCCGGTTCAAGAGTCGCGCCCGTTCTAGCCCAGCCATCGCACTTTTCGGACAATGCTTCATCTCCGTTGCCTTGACCCCAGATGTAGAGGATAATCACCTTGGCCGCTCTCGCGGCCTTGGCTCCATCACCGCGTGAATCTTCCTAACTACATCACGCTCACCCGCATCGCCGCCATTCCCCTTCTCATATGGATCCTGTGCACCCCGCGCTTCGCCAGTGAGCAGACCGGGGAAAGAGAACTCCTGGCTTCGGCCGTCTTCATCCTCGCTTCGATCACCGACGGCATCGACGGCTATCTGGCGCGCAAACGCGGCCAGATCACCACCATGGGAATGCTCCTCGATCCGCTGGCCGACAAACTGCTGATCGCCGCCGCCTTCGTGACGCTGGTGCAGTTCAATCCCGCGCTCGTGCCTGCCTGGATGGCCGTCGTCATCATTGGCCGCGAATTTCTGGTCAGCGGACTGCGCTCCATTGCCGCTTCCGAAGGTTTTACGATTCAAGCCAGCGAACTGGGCAAGTTCAAGATGCTGGTGCAGATCATCTCCGTGGTAGCCGTGATTCTCGCCCGCCGCTGGCACGAGTGGCCCGTCTACGGCATTTACGTTTTCCCGGTCCACTGGATTGCGTGGGTTGCGATCTGGTTCATGGTTCTGCTTTCGCTGGTTTCCGCCCTCGACTACTTCGTGGCCTTCTGGTCGCGGATCGACCGCAAGTCGGAAAAGCGGCGGCGCCGGGCCTTCGTCCTCACCCGGCGGAGAAAACGCGATGTCCAGGCTGTCTGAAAAATCCGCTGAAGATCTCACTGAGCGCGCCGCCGTCCTTCCATCCCCGGAATTTTCTCTCGAGCAACGCCGGACTCTCCTCCACATCGCGCACCAGTCGATTCTTTCCGCTCTGGAGCGTCAGCCTTTTCCGGAAAAACCACCTCCTTCACCCAAGTTGCTCGATCCACGCGGCGTCTTCACCACTCTTTATCTGCCCAGCGATTTGCCCAGCGACCAGCACCAACTCCGGGGTTGTGTTGGCTATGCCGCACCTATCGCTCCTCTGTATCGCGCCGTGGCCGAAACCGCCCGCGCCGCCGCTTTCGAAGATTCCCGCTTCTTGCCGGTGACGAAGGAAGAAGCTCTTAAGCTGCAGATTTCGCTGAGCGTGCTCTCGCGTCTCTTCCCCATTCACCCCGAAGCGGTGGAAATTGGACGTCACGGCCTGGTCATCTCCGATGGCATTCGACGCGGCCTGTTGCTGCCCCAGGTTCCCGTCGAACATGGTTGGGACCGCGAAACTTTTCTGGAACAAACCTGCCGCAAAGCTGGCCTGCCCTCGAACGCCTGGCGCAAGGCCGCGACCCTCGAGGCTTTCACCGCCGAGGTGTTCGGCGACGCCGATGTAGAAGCTGCCTGCTGATTCCCCTCGAAGTAAGAAAGCCTTTTTCTTCGCTCACCATGTAGAAACGGGCTTGCCCCGTCTGCCCGAACTCAGATGCGCCGCAAGCCGCCGAGACAAATCCCCTCAGCCGCAAAAGAAAAAGGGGAGATTCGCTCTCCCCTCGTTTCGATTAGATTCTTTCGTTCTTTACTCTTGCGCGTCCAATTCCACCGTGTCCCCAGCGTGCACATCTTCCAACGCGAAGACCACCATGGCGGACGATGCAGTCGGGGTTACATTCACAACTACCACTTCTCCCACGGCCCGCCGTGGCAGGTCACCCAAATGAATGTTCACCCCTTTGGTCCTGGTGAAACTATTGGCCTCAATAGTCGGCGGACGCATCTGCGTGTCTTCGGTAGTCCCAGTTTTGAAGGAGAGCGAGTCCACCGGATCTTTCAAGGTAGCAGTGTACGAGCGCACTACCCGGAAATAGTCTCCCACCTTTACGCCCTGGTTCGAACCCATGTTCATATAAAGCTTCATGCCGGTGCCGAGCAGGCCGTCAAAATCTTTGCCGAGCACAACCCGTCCGCTCAGCTTTCCACTCGCCGGCGCGAACCGGTCGAAATGTCCGGGCGCGCGGAACGCGATCGACGGTCTTTCCACGAAAGGTACGGCGACATCCCCCGGATTGATGGGATCACAGCTGAATTCCACCTGGGCGACAGCGCTGTGGCTGCGCGTATCGAGCACCCGCACCCTCCCGATTTCTCCGTACGGGTGTCCCGTAGCGGCCAGTACTTTCTTCTGCCCCGGAAACATTTCGTACTCGTTGACGTCCCGCAGTTCGCGGACGATCGAATACAGTTGCCCCGCCTGATAGCCGCTCCCCGCCAGGTAGACCAGTGACCCAAGCTCGAACTTGGTCGAGGCCGGCGACTGCAGGCCTCCGTTCACGTAGTTCGCGTCGGGAATACGGTCCTTGGTAATAAATCCTGCGCAGTAAATGTCAGCCGCAGTAGGTGTTTGGTACCGCACGAAAGGCACGTTGACCGACGTGTTGACGATCCCGGACGCATCCGGCGTGCTCGCCGTCGTCGACTGTTGGGCCACCACAAGGGTCGCCGCCACCACCAGTAGCAATAACAATCCTGTTTTCTTCATCTTACCTCCGACTCCCAACGGCTCCGGCTCTGCCCCGGCTATCTCTTTCTTAAGACAAGGGTTACGACCAGAAAGTAACAAGCGCCTGACGACGGGTCAAGGTTACGAGGGTGTTTGGCCCCTCCTGCTCCCAAAGTGTTTTCTGAGCCCTCCCGTAACCTTATGTTGCATCTGCGCCAACACCCCTGTAATATCGCGCCGTTGTTGAAAACAAATGGCCTTGGCATTCTCCTCTACTCTCGCGCCCCGTCCTCTGCCTCTGCGCCTGCCTAAGGTCTGCCTGGCGCTAAACGCCGACACGGTGGAAGACATGCTCGCTATCGCCGAGTCCATGGCTCGAGATAACCCTTTCCTCGAGTTCCGTTTGGACTATCTGAAGCAGCCCCTGGCCGCGCTTCCCAAAATTCATCGTTTTCTTGAAACCCACCAGTACGTCACCGCCATCGCCACCTGCCGCCGTGCCGACCATGGCGGCAACTTCAAAGGATCGCTGGCTTCTCAATTGGAAGTGCTCAACAAGGCCCATGCCGCCGGCTGTCCGCTTGTCGATCTCGAACTTCAGAGCGCGCAGAAATCGAAGCCCGAAGCGATTGCGCGCCTGCGCAGCCGCGTCGCGCTCATCCTGTCGTTCCATGATTTCCGCGCCACCCGCAACCTCGATGAGACGCTGGAAAAAATGCTGAAGATTCCAGCCGACTTCTACAAGGTCGTCACCACCGCCACCACGCTCTTCGACAACGTGACCATGATGAAGTTTCTGCAGACGCAAAGCGACAAGCACGCGCTGATCGGCCTGTGCATGGGAGAGCAAGGAATCATCAGTCGTGTCCTCGGCGTCCGCGCCGGCAGCGTTTTCACCTTTGGAGCCGTCAGCGCCGATCTCAAAACCGCGCCCGGTCAGGTCACCACGCGCGATCTGCGCAGTATCTACCGCATCGAGCAAGTCGACGCCGCCACCCGCGTCTATGGAGTCGCCGGCGATCCCATCGGTCATTCCCTCTCGCCCATCATCATGAACACGGCGCTGCGCCGCGAGAACGTGAACGCCGTCTATCTTCCTCTCCACGCCAAAACGCTCAAGGATCTGCTCCACTGCGTGCGCGGCATTCCGCTCCACGGCCTCAGCGTCACCATGCCCTACAAGCAGTCCATCGTTCCGCATCTCGACAACACCGACGCCCACACCACCAAGGTTGGCGCCTGCAACACGGTAGTTCGCGCTCAGGATGGCAAGCTTTACGGATTCAACACCGACATCGCGGGCATCCTTCGTCCCCTGGAACAACGCCTGACCATCGACGGCGCGAAAGTTCTGGTAATCGGCGCCGGAGGCGCGGCTCGAGCCGCCGTCTTCGGACTCAAGGAGCGCGGCGCCGAAGTCTGGATCCTGAATCGCACCTCGGTCAAAGGTCAGAAGCTGGCGCGCCAGGCCAAAGCGCACACCATCAAGCGCGCCGACCTGCGCAAAGTCGCCTTCGACGTAATCATCAACGCCACTCCCGTAGGCATGGGCAATACCCGCGACTGCCCGCTCAAGGACGAGGAAATTCAAGCCCGCGTAGTCTTCGACGTGGTCTACGACCCGTTCGATACTCACCTGCTGCAAGTAGCGCGCGCCAAAGGAATCGCCGTCATCCCCGGAATCGAAATGTTCGTGCAACAGGCCGCGAGGCAATTCGAAATCTGGACCGGCAAGCCCGCTCCCGCCGGAGACATGCTGGCCGCAGTGACGACAGCTCTGCAGGACCGAGCCGCCGCCCAGAAGCAGCCGAAGTCCTAAGCCCGACTCGATCACAACTCGTTGACTCTATAGGCGGATGGCTGTAGCCAAGTCGCCACCCGTCCGTAAGCTTTCAGACAAATGGCGTACCCACGTTTTCGAGAGCACCTTTGTTACTCCCCGAACGCATCGAATTCTTTAGTGGACAGTCCCAACCTGGCGACCCTCCCTCTTTAGGATTTGGAGCATCCGGATGAATCGAATTAATTCTCGAACGATCGTAGTTCGAACGATCGTAGTTGCTGTCATTTTGGCCGTCGCGGCCCTGACCGCTGGAGCAAGGACCGCGTGGTGCCAGACGGGAAAAGAACTACGAAGCCTCCCGAATTTCGGCCGGGTTTCAGATGTGCTCTACCGCGGAGGCCAGCCAGCTTCGGATGGATTCAGCGCGCTGCAGGCCATGGGGATCGGCATTGTCGTCAATTTCCGCGATGAGCGCGAGGAAATAGCAACCGAGAAGCGCCAGGTTGAATCCCTTGGAATCAAGTACATCGAAATTCCTTGGAGTGGACGCGACGACCCCTCGAATATCCAGGTGGTGCAATTTCTCGATTTGATTCGCGCCAACCCGAAGGCCAAGATATTCGTTCATTGCAAACGCGGCGCAGATCGTACCGGAGTCATGGTCGCGGCTTACCGCATTGCCATTGAACATAAGTCTGTTGCGGAAGCTGTATCGGAAATGCATCAATTCCACTATGCCGGATTTTGGCTCCCGCAGCTTAAGCGTTACGTAGAGTCTCTTCCAGGCTTGTTACAGAAGGACGCGCGGTTCAGTGCCTACAATTCAATATCGAGCCCTGTGAAAGCAGCGGCTGCCGCACTGGCACCCGTCGTCTCGCCGAGCTCTTGACCTTGCTGTTGATTTTGATCTTCCCGGCGCCTGACTGTAGGGCGGACACTCCCGTCCTCCGCAGTTGCCCGTGCCGTTGCCCTTGACTTTCCATAAACACACCCAAACAGTGGGTGCCCCATCCTTGCCGCGTTCTTTGCGGCAAGGGTGGGACGCAGTTCCGATAGCAAAATAGGCTCCAGGTCCTTTCGCCGCAATCACCTCGAACTCCTCCATCCCCAATCTCACCATCCCCTCAACCCACCCAGCACCAAATTGCCCTATATCTTTACGCGAGACTGGTAGATAATGATCCCGACCGAGGGGGTCATGGGGAAACCCATGGCCCTTTTTCGTTGTGCCTTAAGGGTTGGCTATGCCCAAAAGGAAACCAAGAGTGGACAACTTTAGAGGCGGAGGCGCACACGTGCAAGCCGACCTCCATCAGCTACCAATCGGCGGCAAATGGACGCTGGAGGATCTTTATGTCTTCCCGCGGCTCTATGAGCAATGCTATTTCATGTATTTAGCCTTAGATCCTAATTCCCGGGAGTTCGATGATGATCGCGTGCACCATGCGTATGAAGCCTTCCCTTGGCAAGGGGGCTACAGTGCGGTCGACTTTTACAACCAGCTGAAATGGGCTGTCCCGAGAAGAAGACGCCCGCGCATAACGCGCATCAGGTACTCGTCCCCTGGTCTCATCGAGCTCGGCAGTCTGTCGGTAGTTGTCGCGCTTGTCATCGAGAAAGTGATTCGAAGCCTCTGTAACTCTGCGAAGAACATGAGCGGGACTTACACAGCAGTTTATCGAGACATGCAGAAACGAAAGCTTTTGAGGATTAGAACAGAAAAAGAAATACGCAAACTCAGCCCTACAGAGATCCGCGTAATCGAGGCACACGCCGAGGATGTTGCTGACATTTTGGATGTGAACGTTGGAGTGTTAAACGAAAGGACTGGCTCCCCCTATAAATCACCAAAAAATTCTGCTGTCTCTTTTTCGAAGAGTTAGGTCGCTTGCCGGGTTTCAGAAAGACGGCAATACAAGCCGCAAATGTGCAGAGTATGGAAAAGTTGACAACAATACAGAATGAAGCCGCCCTGTCACGAAATTTCATATTCCCTCTAAAGGCACATGTGTGTCAACTGTGTTAGTGCCCTTAGGAGGGAGCCCCCGCCAGGTCTTTGGGTTTAAAGGACTTGCTGGTAAAGTCTTTAAGAACCAACGAGTTACGAGATCCATTCGCTTCGCTCAGGATTTCGGCAGCGGGCTCCCGCTCCGCTCACGCCCGCTAAACGCCTCAAGTTACGTTGTCAAAGAGCGCTGAAGATGGGTTTGGGGCAGTTTCGAGGTCCGGCCTTCGGAGACGAGAACGCTCAGAACTGCCCCAATTCAGACTCCATCGTCGCGCGGGACGGGGCTTGCGTCAATGATTTTGACCACGGAGGGGCGTGATTGGGAGATTGCAGCACCGTTCTTCCCAGAACCCGGTTTGCAGCCCGCGCTTTTGCCTGCGCCTGGAAACGCGGCTACCCGCCTGCCGGAGCCCTATTTCAACCAATCGAGTGTGGGCCACTCGTCGGTCGGCACAGCTATTTCAGTCCTGCGAGGTAGATGAACTCTTGACACACGGCCCGAAAGTCGGCGGATAGCTTGTCGATGTCCTCACGGTGAGCGGTATACCGACGACTGTGTGCGGACTGATCTCCGAGGCTCTTCAACTTTGGTAGAGCGTGTTTCGTGTTACGGCCGAGGTTCCAGGTCGATTCCTGGGCGGCCTTGTCGATGAGGTCGGCCAGGTAGAAAAAATCGCCGTTCGAGTTCTTGATCCTGTCCGCGATCAGATGCTTTTCGAAGCACTCGATGATGAGTGTCTCCATCAATCGGCGCATCATCACCGCGCAACCGTCGAACCATCCTTTTTCGTAGCAACCGTTGATTTGGAACACGATCTTCTCGATGTAACCTCTCGTCCCACGAACCATCGCGTGCGGGAGGATGAATTCATTCGCAGGTCGTGTCACCTCGGAAGGCGGGACGAACGTTTTGGGCGCATCCGCCTTGAGCTTGTTAACTAACTCGATCGCCGCGCGACCAGCGACCTGAATTGTGGTCGGGTCAATCACGCGGGTAGAGGTGCTTTGCCATGCTCGCGAAGATCTGGTCGATCTGATCAGCAGTCGCATCGGCCGAGATGTGGACCTGTAGGTTGATGTTGATTTCCGGAGGTGGCCGCTTATCTCTTAGATGATCTAGGCCGAATGGATCGTGTGCCAGTCTGGGTCCCGATCCTGGCACGTGTGCGGAAACCGCCGGTACCGATACTTTCACCTCGCGCCTTGGTTTTTCCTCAGCCTTAGGACGTTCCTTCTTTTCTTGGTCGGGTTGCTTCGATGCGTCTGCTTCAACGAGGACGGTGTATAGCGCGGCCATCTGTGAGGCTGCCCCCTCGCCCGTTCCAGTTTCGTTCGCGAACCACCTCACCGCTTTCTCACGCTCTTTCGACGGGGACGGTACGGCCTTCACCAGTTCGTCGGGATAGACTTCCGTCAAGATCGCTTTGCACACCTCGGGGTAGTGCTCATCATCTCTCCAAAGGCGTGCCCTCTCTCCGGTCTTACCCTCGTCGTCGATAATCCCTAATTGCCGCAAGAACGGCAGGATGTTCGCGCGCGCCGAGTCAACCTTCATGTTCAGGACGGTGGCGATGTAGTTGTCGGTGACCACTCCTGGTATGCTTTGCTTGAACTTCTTGCGTAGTGCCCACCAGTGTGTGATGGGAAGTCTGGGAAAACTCTTCTTCAGCCATTGATGCTCCTTAATGTCTCTTCCTAGTTCTCCGGGAACTAGGCACGACGAGTGCTTACTTAAGCCGGAGTTTTCCACCACTCACGCTTTTGCTTACGCAGAAACTTGTCCAATGCGTCACTCCAAATACGTCAAGGTACCAGACCTCTCCGAACACCACTATGTAAGCCTTCCCCTGCGCGAACTGTTCCCATTCTGGCGATACGAATGGTTCAGGTCGAACACGGTACTTTCCGTTTTCGCTAGTTCTCTTAAGGCGAGTGGCCAGCACATCGTCGCGGTCAGATGGATAGAGCAAAGCTCTCTCGAACTCTTGATGGGGGATATTAACCTCTCTAACCTTGCTTCTGTCCAGCTTGTAAATCTTATCTTCAGGGACTATGTGGCTCGATGGCAGGTCAAGTTCTTGACCCATTGGCGCAATATTTGTATAGATAGCCCACCACAGATGTTCTGCTGGAGTTCTTCCGATGTTCGTTATATGAACAGGGATACTGATTGGTTGACCCTTCATAAACGGCGTATCGGGATCATTACTGAATTTCAACCACGCCCGTTGCTCGATCACATTTTGCCTTTGGGCGTTCACAAGACTTTGTTGGGCGGCGCCAGCGGCATCCCTAGCGGCATCCGCCGATTTGTGGAGTTCTGGATATTGCCTAATGATCTCTCCGAGTTGACCTTGCATCACAACGAGCTGGCCGTGGTAAATGCCAGCAACGTAAAGTCCGACGAAAACCGCACCAACTTCGAGGATGATTTTCCAAGGTGGCGTTTGATCGGGCTTGCAGTGGGTAGTTTCGTTATGACCATTTACGGGTGGTGGTACTTGAGGAACGAGGTTCGGATTGCGTGGGGGTTCTGCTGGTGGTGTGTAGGGGTTGCCCTGTGGGTCTACACTGTCAATGTGTGGATCGTCCATACGGTGACTCCATGAAGCAACCCGAATACACAGAAGGACCGGAAGCACTAGAGAACTTCGAACGGTTTGGACAGGCGATTCTACAGGCTCCCAAGCCCAAGTTAAAGGCCAAGAAGGAATCTAAGGCAGACACTTCGCGGAAACCAAAATCTTCCGACAAGGACTAGAAGGGGACTGGCGTTTCCCGCGTCCCTGTCGAGGACGAGCGCGGCGATTGGTCTTTACCTGTGAGTTCGCTGTAGGTGAGACGCTTCCCGGCAACTTGCGACATGGCGAGCGCAAAGCGATCAGCATCGGTTTTGTTCTTTCGGTTATTGAAACGAAAAACTTGCTCGTCAACGTAGCGGTCAAGATGAAAAGGTTCCACAGCAACGTAGGTTCCGCGCAGAGTTCGCTTAAGCAGGCTCCAGAAGTTTTCCATTCCGTTCGTGTGAACGCGACCGTTGACGTACCGTTCCGCGTGATTCACAACATCATGCACAAAGCGATAATGCAGTTGACCTGCCCCCCATTTTTAGTCCAGGGATAATGAGACTTTCTCCGGGTTTGGTCTGTCCAACCCTACACCTGTAACTACTCTCTCACCACCTGACGGCGCGGCTTCGACCGGCGGAGCCAT
>Ga0187817_10000454_pt1 | contig 17506 bp, 14 predicted proteins | sample NC_wetland_sal_i_17_FD_132431 | JGI IMG/M metagenome (GOLD analysis project Ga0187817, IMG submission 132431) | Wetland sediment microbial communities from Neuse River Estuary, North Carolina, USA - SO4_2 | ecosystem: Environmental > Aquatic > Freshwater > Wetlands > Sediment | place: USA... | reverse complement strand
TCCACCAGGTGCGGCAAATTGAATGCCGGCTCAAACGTACCGTAAGGATTGGTAGAGGTCGTGGCGTGATCCGGAGTAGTGGGCGCGGTCTGGCCGCCGGTCATGGCGTAGATCAGATTGTTCACGCAGATGACTTTCAGATCGATGTTGCGGCGCGCGGCGTGGATCAGGTGATTGCCGCCGATCGCCGAGAGATCGCCATCGCCGGAATAGACAACCACATTCAGCTTTGGATTTGCCAGTTTGAGTCCCGTGGCAAACGGAATGGCGCGGCCATGCGTGGTATGGAAAGAATCAAGTTTGACGTAGCCCGCCACACGCCCGGTGCAACCGATGCCCGAAACCAGGGCGAGCGATCCCAAATCAATTTTCGATTCGATGAGCGCGCGCGCGAAAGAGTTCACGGTGGTGCCGATGCCGCATCCGGGGCACCAGATGTGCGGCATGCGATCGCTGCGTAGAAATTGTTCGACTGGATTCGCGCCTAGATTGACCAGGTCTTTGATCACGCTTTCCGGCATCGGCTTGCCTCCACAATTACCTTGAGGATGTCTTCGGGGTTGTGCACTCCGCCGCCGGCGTGCGTCACGGAAAAGGTCTTGGCCTGACCTGCGGCAGCTCGTTCCACTTCTCCCACCATCTGGCCCAGATTGAGTTCGGGAACGACGAACGCTTTTACCTTGGCCGCGAGCTTGCGAATCTGATTCGCGGGGAAGGGCCAGGCGGTGATCAGGCGCAACTTGCCGACTCGCAGACCCTGTTTTCGAGCCATCTCGATGGCGCGTTGCGCGACTCGGGAAGTGATTCCGTAGGAAACGACCACGACATCGGCATCTTCAAGGTACTCTTCTTCAAACATGGCAATGCGGTCGGCGGCGTCGCGGACCTTGTTTTGCAGGCGGCGAACCAGTTTGTCCTGCACCGGCGGAGTCATGTTGGGATAGCCGCGTTCGTCGTGAGTCAAGCCGGTCACGTGAAAGTTATAACCTTCGCCGGCGTGCGCCATCTCCGGGACCAGATCGCCGTTGGTTCCGTAGGGGAGATAGTCTTCTACCGACTTGCGGGTATGTTTTCGCGGCAGGACTTCGATCTGGTCGGCGGGGGGAATGACTACTTTCTCGGTCATGTGGCCGACGACTTCGTCCATCATGAACATCACCGGCACACGGAATTCTTCAGCCAGGTTGAAGGCTTTGATGGTGAGGTCAAAACATTCCTGCGGAGAATTCGGACAGAGGGCGATGATCTCGTAGTCGCCATGCGAGCCCCAGCGCGCCTGCATCATGTCGGCTTGCGCGGGCAGCGTGGGCAGGCCGGTGGAAGGGCCTCCGCGCTGCACATCCACGAACACACACGGCGTTTCGGTCATGGCGGCATAGCCGATGTGTTCCATCATGAGCGAGAAGCCGGGGCCGGAGGTTACGGTAAAAGCCTTGGCTCCGCCCCAAACCGCGCCTTGCAGGGTGATGGAAGCGGCCAGTTCATCTTCCATCTGGATGAAAGTTCCGCCCACGGTCGGCACACGCGCAGCAAAGCGTTCCACTACTTCCGTGGAAGGCGTGATCGGGTATCCGGCAGCGAAGCGGCTGCCGGCAGCCAGCGCGCCTTCGCAGCAGGCGTGATCGCCGTCCATAAAGTGCACGCCCGTGAGCACGCCACGCGGGTCCGCTTTTTGAAGATCAGCCTTCATTTGTCACCCCCACCGGCGGAAGACACCTTGGTAGCGTAAATAGCGAAATCGGGGCAGTACATTCCGCACAAGTCGCACCCACTGCACTTGTCCGGCTGCACGACGTGGGGCGGATGGTAGCCCTTGGAATTGAAAGCGGAAGAAAGCGCCAGCACGTGGGTCGGACAAAACTCCACACAGAAGCCGCAGGCCTTGCAGCGCTCAACAACGATGGAAACGCGTCCTTTTGCCATGAAATCTCCACGTTCAAGGTGGAACAAGCCTCACCGAAATCTAAGGTGATTATGCGGTGCGGAGTTGCAGCCTGGTGTGACAACCGTCACAGCTATTGGTGAAGGAGCGCACATCCCCGATTAAGGGGTTTGCTGCGTGGGACACGAGGGTTGGAGTGTTGCCGATGGTGATACTCGACACACCCGCTTATGCCTTTGATCACAGCAATGGGGGAGCGCCAGCCTGACAATAATGGGTGGTTGATTTGCCGCTATTCAAAAAAGGGGGCTGCCATGTTTGAAGCCGAAGTTGAGATGGAACGACGGTCATCGTTTTTGCCGCTGATATTGATGGTGTGTCTGCTGGTTCTGATCGTGGGCACGGTGGCCTACGTGGTGTTCCAGGTTCGGTCGAGAACCCCGCTGAGCGCGCAGCAGGCCACCCCCATCGTCGCCGCCGCACTTCAGAAGCTGGGCCCGGCCACCATTCAGTTCCACGTGGGCGTCGTGCCCGCCGATGAAGCGAACGAGCCTAATTACAAGTTGTTGCAAAAAGCGGAACTTGTGAAATTGGCGAAGCCGGTCAAGGGCAACGTGATGGTCGCGCTCACGCCCGAAGGCGAGAGTCTGCTGAGCAGTCTGCCGGATTTCAAGAAGTCGGAGCCCAAGGATGGCAGCTTTTCCTGTCAGGCTTCGGTCGCTCAACGGCAGTTGGTGGGCATCGCCGGAGTGGAAATGAATGGAGCGGACCGTGCGACCGTGACGTACGACTGGAAATGGCTGCCCAATTCTTTGGGCGACACTTTTGACGCTGGCGGTCCGCTGGTAAAAAGTTTCGGTATGTGGGAACGGCAAACCCTGATCAGCAAGTATCAAGCTGATTTCTATCATGGGGACCCGACGAGATCCACGCTGACTTTGGTGCGCCAGGATCGGGGATGGAAGCTCCCGGCGCGATAATCACTCAACACTAACAGTGAAGACCGGCAAAATGGACGCTGGACGCACTGTGGGTTATTGAGTTTCTGTGCGTCTGGAGTTCAGGACACACACGTGTGTTACGGTCCGAAAGGAGAATAGATCGATGTCGACCACGAAACTGATGTCGTTGTTTACCGTCTTGATTCTATGCACCTGCATCGTGGGAGCGCAGGAGAAGACGCAAGCCCAACCAGAGAAAGTCATCCAGCATGTCCCTGTCAAAGCCACATCACCCGCATCCGGCAAGGACATGTACATGTCCTATTGTGCCGTTTGCCATGGAACGGACGGCAAAGGCGGAGGCCCTGCGGCCAGCGCGCTGAAGGTTCCTCCCACAGACCTTACCTTGCTGAGCAAGAACAACGGAGGAAAATATCCTGCGCTGAAAGTCACGGCCTCGATTCGCGGCGAAGCGGCTCTTCCCGCACACGGCTCCAAGGAGATGCCGGTGTGGGGACCGTTGTTTTCGAGTCTAGCCAGTGGACACCAGGCTGAGGTACAGCAGCGCGTGGCCAACCTGACCCAGTACATCGAAACTCTGCAGGCGAAGTAGTCCGTCGGCTCGTCTGTGGGCCGGGCGCAGAGCCGGTCGGGGCACAAGGGCTGGATTGTGCCCTTTTTTCTTCGCAAAAGTACCTGTTTACCTGGGGTACGCTGGCTGTGAGTTAGATCACAACAGCGTGTGCCGCGCGGCACAGCCAAGCCTTCTACTCAGACGGACACTGAGCTCAGGCGAGGCCGACTCAACGGGCTCGTGGACTTAGTAAGATGCGGGCCCACGCAAGCGAGCCGGCACCGAGGTTGTTACAGGAGGCTGGTTCATGATTTCGCCCTACGGATTGGAGATTATCGAAAGCTGCATTACATGCAAGTTGCGCGACAATTTTAGCTTCTGCGATCTGCCTCCCACCGCGCTGCAAGCTTTTGAAAGCATCAAATACGCGACTGCTTATCCGCAGAAGGCTGTGCTGTTTGTAGAAGGACAGATGCCGCGCGGCATCTTCGTGCTCTGCAAAGGCAGGGTTAAACTCTCCATCAATTCCCCTAGCGGCAGAACCGTCATTGTGAAACTGGTCGAGCCCGGGGAAGTGCTTGGAATGAGTGCCACCATTTCCGGCAAACCTTACCAGGTAACCGCGGAGACGATCGATCCCTGCCAGGTCAACTTCGTCAAGCGCGATGACTTTCTTCGGTTCCTCAAAGATGACGTGGAGGCCTGCTTCAAGGTGGCCGAGCAGTTAAGCGAGAAATATCATAATGCTTGTAAGGAAGCGGGCTCGCTGGGGCTGTCACACTCCGCTGCTGAGAAATTGGCGAAGTTGCTTCTGGAATGGAGTGCCAAGGCCGGAGACGGCAGCAAAGCGGAGCCTCGGTTAAAGCTGAGACTCACGCACGAGGAAATCGCGCAGATGATCGGAACTTCGCGCGAAACGGTCACCCGGCTGTTCGCGGAGATGAAGAAGCATCAGATCGTGCAGTCGAAAGGCTCGACCCTGGTGATTCGCAACACGTCGGCGCTACGCGACATCGCAAACCACAACTAGAAGCAGCCGTTAGCCGTCAGCCTGCGCTAGTGAGCGGGTGCTTGCGATTTTGTTTGGAAAACCTCGCGACAACCCTATTCCCAACATTCAAAAAGGCTTGCATTTGGTGACCGAAATCACAATTTCCGGTGATGTGAGTCACCGCTGGGGGATTCAATCTCTCCTATGGTTGCGCTTAGGGGTGGGCCAACGAGACCAGGCTCGAGTAGGAAGGGATCGCACATGGCTTTTGGAAACGGCAACGCGCAGCATTCCAATTCGGTGAGCAAGAACAAGCCACGATTGATCTTCTGGGAGCTGACCAAAGGGTGCAATCTTCGCTGCATCCATTGCCGAGCCACCGCTACAGAGCTGAGTTCTCCCTCCGACCTTTCCACTCAAGTGGCGCGCGACATCATCGATCAGATCGCCGCCGTTTCCACTCCTATCCTGGTGCTGAGCGGTGGTGAACCGCTCTTTCGTTCGGATATTTTCCAACTGGCGCGGTATGGCACCGACAAGGGTCTGCGCGTGGCGCTGGCCACGAATGGCACGCTGGTGACCAAACACGTCGCGCGCATGATCGTCGATAGCGGCGTGCAGCGCGTCGCCATCAGCCTCGACGGCGCGGATGCCCTAACTCACGATACTTTCCGCGGCATTCCCGGTGCATTCGATGCCGCCATTGCCGGTTTCCGAAATCTGAAAAATCTGGGCATGTCGGTGCAGATCAACACCACGATCGCCCGCCACAATGCCCATCAGCTTCCGAGCGTGCTCGAACTGGCGAAGTCGCTGGGAGCCGATGCGCTGCACACGTTCCTGCTGGTGCCGGTAGGATGCGGCGTGGACATCGCTGCCGAACAGATGGTGCCTCCGGAAGAGTACGAACGCATGCTGAACTGGTTCTATGATCGCTCGCTCGAAGGTGGCATCGAGTTGAAGGCGACTTGTGCGCCTCACTATTTCCGCGTGGTTCGGCAACGGCGCGCCGCCGAGGGCCGTTCCGCCGCCGCTGCGGCCGCACACGCTGCGCCGCCACCACCGGAAACCGCGCCAGGCTCACCAAAGATCGGTCCTACCGAGATGGTCATGCCTGGCTCGACCGGCATCGAACTAAAACCTCATGGAGTGGGGCGCCCAGTGGGACACCCGGGAACCCATCCGTCCGACATGAACGCGATGACCAAAGGATGTCTGGCCGGAACCGCAGTATGTTTTATTTCTCATCAGGGTGAGGTCTACCCCTGTGGATACCTGCCGGCTTTGGCGGGAGATCTGAGAAAGCAGCCATTTGCCGAGATCTGGGAGAACTCGGTCGTGTTTAACCAGTTGCGCGATACCAACAACCTCGAGGGGAAATGCGGCTGCTGCGAGTTTCGCAACATTTGCATGGGTTGTCGCGCCCGCGCTTTTGCAGCTACCGGAAATTATCTCGACGAGGAGCCGTTCTGCGTCTACGAGCCGCGCAGCAAGGATTTGAAAAAGAAGAAGGACATTACGCCGGCGGAAGTTGCACCCTAACTGGTGCGCGTCCGGCACAAATGGCAGTTTTTTGCAACAGAGTTACAGGTGAGTTAGGGGCCAAAAGACACGCGCCCAGCGTGATATGCCGCAATCTGGTCTTGTCGGTCCTCCTTCCCTGCCCTTCAGAACTACGCTAACTAACTGAAACAAAGCCGGTTCCCTGTTTGGAAGCGGATTCTCCTTTGGCACGCCGGGTGCTTTTACATGGTGTGGTCTGCGGGAGATGAATCCTTGGAACCCACTCTCATGGTTGTTGGGCTGAACTATCGCACAGCCCCTGTGGCGGTGCGGGAACACTTTTGGATTACCAAGAGCCGACGCTACGAAGCCCTGGTGCTGTTGTCAAGAGCTGAGGGCATCGAAGAAGTCATCGTAATGGCGACCTGTAACCGCACCGAGTTTTGGCTATGGGCTACCGATGTCACCCTGGCCGCCAACTCGGTGATGCGGCTGCTGGGCGCCGAATATGAGCTCAAGTTGTGCGAGTGGAAGCACTTTTACCGCTTGCTGGATGAAGCAGCCCTTCTCCATATCTTCCGCGTCGCGTCCAGCCTCGACTCGATGGTGGTCGGCGAGCCCCAAGTCGTTGCCCAGGTGCAAGAGGCCTGGAAGCAGGCGCAGAAGGTAGGGGCAACCGGCCGATTCCTCGATGCCGTGTTGGAGAAGGCGCTCGCCGTCTCCAAGCGCGCGCGCAGTGAGACGGCGATTGGCAGCTCGCCGGTTTCGATTCCTTACGCCGCCGTGGAACTCACACGCCAGATTTTCGGAACGCTCAAAAACAAGAAAGTGCTTCTGTTAGGTGCAGGCCAGATGTGCGAGCTCTCCGCACGCGAGTTGCTCAATCAGGGCGCTGGCTCCGTACGCGTGACCGTGATTAATCGCACTCTCGAGCACGCGACCGGGCTGGCGGCGAAGCTCGGCGGGGACGCGTTTCCATTTGAGGAACGCTGGCAGCACATGGCGGAGGCCGACATCATCATCAGCTCGACTTCCTGCCCGCACACGATTCTCAGCCGCCAGGAAGCTGAAGTCATGGTTCGTGGGCGCAAGGAGAGGGAGAAGGATCAGCCTCTCGTGATCGTGGATATCGCGATGCCCCGCAACATTGACTCCGCAGTGCGCGAGGTCAACGGTGTTGTCCTCTATGATCTTGACGACCTGGAAAACGTGGAGGATCCCAAGGCGGGCGAGCGTCAGGCCGCGGCGGCTGAAGCCCAGAAGATTTTGCACGCCGAAGCGCAAGGCTTCCGTTGCAAGCTGACGGCGGAGTGTGTCGTGCCGACGGTGGTGGCTCTGCGCCAGCGTCTCGATGAGATTTGCCTGCAAGAACTGGATGCCTTTCGACAAGAGAATGGACCGTTCTCCAAGGACCAGGATGAAATGTTGGACGCACTCATGTCCCGGATGACGCAGAGGATTGCAGGGTCGCTCACTCGTGAACTCAAGGGACCTCGAGAGAAGGTGGAGCAGGAACAGATGACCACCGCGTTGCGACGGCTGTTCCACCTGCAAACCGAATTGGCGATTGCCGGCACAAAATCGGCGTAGCGCGGCCCTTCGCCAAGCCCCACACCAGCTAACTCACCGCCTTTTTCTCGAACTGCCGCAGTCCGACAACCAGCAGCAGAACGTCAAAGAAAAGCAGAGCCATGAGCACGACGGCGAGGGATAAATGCTGGAACTGCGGAACCAAACTAGCGCGCATGCCTTCACTGGCATACACCAGCGGGTTGATGAGCACGGCTTTTTGCAGGACAGGGAACGTTTTTAGCGCGCTCCAGGGATAGTAAGTACAACCAAAAAAAATCATCGGCGTAATTACCATGCTGAACATCAGCCCAATATGCTGCTGATCGATGCTGCACCCCAAGGCCAATCCTCCGCAGGCGGAGAAGGCCGCCACCAGCACAACGATCACGAAGAAGGTCAATGGGGCGTGAATGCTGATGTCAACTCCGGGTCGCAGCACGAGCCACGCCAGCGGGATCACAATCAGCCCGGCGACCAGAGCTTGCAGCATTCCGGCGATGACTTTCTCAATCGCGATCCAGGCCACGCCGATCGGGGCGAGGAGGCGGTCTTCGATTTCGCGGGTCCATTGAAACTCGGCAATCAGCGGCATGGCCACCGCCCAAATTCCGGTGAAGACCATGCTGATCGCGATGATTCCCGGCAGCAACAGGCTTTTGTACGCCGCAGGCATATAGCCGCTGCCGACCATGACCCGGCCGAAGATGAAAACAAAGAGCAGCGGCTGCAGGAACGTCTGCAGAAACAGTTGGGCCGCGTTACGGCGCGCTACGTGAGCGTCGCGCGCCAACATTGCGCCAAAGGATTTCCAGTTCAATCGCGCAGGCTCCTTCCGGTATGGTGCAGGAAGAGATTTTCCAGACTCGGTTCTGAAATGTGAACGTCCGACAACTCCACGCCTGAGTTCGCAGCTAAACTCGCGATTTCCGGAATGAGAGAGCCGCCGCGGTCCGCATAGACGTCGGCCCCGCTGCCGTCCCCCGTACCGTCCCCAGCACTCTCCAAAGATCGCACCTCTCGCACTCCCGCTAGCGACTGTAACCGCTGGAGCAGATCCGCCGTCCGATTCCCGAAACGAAGGCGCAGCAGGAATCCTCCGGGAATCGATGCCTTCAAGTGCGCCGGCGTATCCACGGCAATCACATGGCCATGGTCAACGATAGCCAGGCGCTGGCACAGCGCGTCGGCCTCCTGCATGTTATGCGTGGTCAGCAGGACAGTCCTTCCCTCCTGGTGGTATTCGCGAATGATCTCCCATAACAGAATCCGGGTTTGCGGATCGAGCCCGGCGCTGGGCTCGTCGAGAAACAGAACCTGCGGATCGTGCATCATGGCGCGGGCGATCGAGAGCCGTTGCATCATGCCTCCCGAGAAGCCGCGCACCATCTGGTTGGCGCGTTCGGTCAGCTTGAACTTCTCGAGCAGCGCATCGGCGCGCTCATTTCTTTGCTTCGACCCGATTCCGAAGTAGGCAGCGTGAAAAATCAGAATCTCGCGGGCTGTCAAAGAGAAATCCAAATTGGGCAGCTGCGGCACAACTCCGATCAGGTGCTTGATCCGGGTCGGTTCCTTCCACACGTCGTGCTCGCCAATCCAGGCTTGGCCAGAGGTCGGCCGTACCCGCGTGGTCAGGACTCCGATCGTGGTGGATTTGCCCGCGCCGTTTGGACCAAGCAGGCCGAAGATTTCTCCGGGAAGAATGTCAAGCGAAAGTCCGTCGAGGGCCGGAATTTGGGTTTTCGTCTGCTTCGCGCCTCTCGAATCGGCGCGCACAATAAAACCACCGCCAGCGCCTACAGGCGGAGCAGAGCTATAGACCTTGCGCAGGTCCTGAGTGCGAACGCCGATGGCCATTCAGAAAGAGTCCCCAAACCTGGAAGCAGCTGAAGTTCTTGGAAGTATATCTTACCCGGCGGAGGGCGAGAACGTGGATCGCAAAGCATTGCTTGTTTCCGCTGATACGGCGGGGAATCAAAGTCGAGGAGAGCTACCCAAACCCGTCCTTACTGCTCGTCAGCGGAACCAGCCTGGACGCCTTCTTCATCTCCGCGAATCAACCCGAATTTCTTAAGCTTGTAACGCAGGGCGTCGCGGCTGATGTCCAGGAGCTTGGCAGCGTGGGTCTGGTTGCCGTTGGCTTGGCGCATAGCCAACTCCACCATGGCATGCTCCACTTCCTCCAGCGAAGTTCCGCCTTCCGGGATATAAAGCCGTGGGAGGGTGCGGCCGTTGGCCAAGGTCGGCCCATTATCGGCGGAGGAACTTCGTTCAAAGACGGTGCGACCGCCCGATTCACCCACGGAAAACGGTAGATACACGGGTCGCAGGAATGGCTCCTCTTCCAGGATCATGCCCCGCTCGATGGTGTTCTTCAGCTCACGAACATTGCCCGGCCAGTTGTGACTGAAAAGAAGGCGGCGGGTGTCTTCGGTGACACCGCGAATTGACTTCTTAAATCTGCGATTGTAGCGGTCGATGAAAAAGTCGACCAAAGGGAGAATGTCTTCTTTTCGCTCCCGCAGCGGCGGAATAAAGATCGCAATGATGGCCAGCCGGTAATAGAGATCCTGACGAAACTGACCGTCGCGCACCGCCTTTTCCAAATCGCGATTGGAGGCCGCGATCACCCGCACGTCCACCTGCATATCGCGGATACCACCCACACGGCGAATGACCTGATCTTCCAGCACGCGCAGCAGTTTCGCTTGCAGCAGGGGAGAAAGTTCGCCGATCTCGTCGAGAAAAAGGGTACCGCCATCGGCGACCTCGAACAGACCCTTCTTCATCTGCTTGGCGTCGGTGAAGGCGCCCTTTTCGTGGCCGAAAAGCTCGGCTTCCATCAGCGTCTCGGGAATGGCGGAACAGTTGATGGCGACGAAAGGTTTCTCCTGCCGGGAACTTTCGTAGTGGATGGCCTTGGCGATGAGGTCCTTGCCGGTACCGCTTTCGCCTTGAATCAGAATGGTGGTGGCTTCGCTGGCTGCAACCTTGCGGACGAAGTTCATGAGTTCGGTCATCTTGGGTGAGACGCTCACCACGCTGTGATATCCGGCCTCGCGCCGCACCTCACTTCGCAGGGTCTGGACTTCGGCGCGCAAGTTCGTGGCCTCGAGCGCGTTCTTGATGGCCACATGAAGTTCGTCGAAATCGATCGGTTTGCCCACGAAGTCGTAAGCCCCAAGTTTGAGCGCGGCTTTGACATCGTCAAGTTGCGGATCGGCGGTGATCATGATCACGGCACGGGCGTCGCCATTCTTCTTGAGTTGATCCAGCACTTCGATGCCGCTCAGGTCAGGCATGCGTACATCGAGCAGGACGAGATCGGGCGATTCCCGCTGCGCCAGCTTGAGCCCGGTTTCCCCGGCATCGGCCTCGAGCACTTGGTAGCCCCACTCTTCGCACTTTTGGCGCAGCGACCAGCGCACCAAACGCTCGTCGTCCACGATCATAATTTTGCCTGCAGGCATTGATGTCTAATTTACTACGAAATGAAAGACGCTTGCTTTGGAAGAGAAATTCCGGTTCTCACTACGGCACAGCGGCTTTCACTGAGAACTGACAACTGAGAACTTCTTCAGGAGGGTATTAACCTTCTACGTCGCGGCGACCTCAGGGACGGGCATTTGAAACGGCAGCAGCACCTCAAACCTGCTTCCCTTTCCAACCGCGCTGCTCACTTCGATGCGGCCATGATGTTCTTCCACGATGCGGCGGGCCAGAGAAAGGCCAAGACCGGTTCCATTTCCCTTGGTGGTAAAGAAAGGGCGGAAAATATTGGAGACGTGCTGCGGAGGGATACCACGCCCGGTGTCGCTCACCACCACACTGGCGTAGCCCTCTCGCGACCCGACCTCGACGCGCACCATGCCTGCCCCCTCGATCGCCTGTACAGCGTTCAGAAGGAGGTTCAGAAGCACCTGGTGGATCTGATCGCTGTCGTGCTCCACTTCAGGCAGATCGGGCGCCAGTTGCAGTTCGATCTTGATCGGTCTGGAAAGCACCTGCTGGCGAGCCAGCATGACGGTGTGCTCCACGGTCGTGTTGAGGTTGCTGCGGCAAACCTGCGGCGGATGGGGCCGTGCTGTTTCCAGAAGATCGGTCAGAATGCGGTTGATCTGCGCGATTTCCAGGCGCACATCTTTCACCACCGCCCGCGCCGGACTGGTCGTAGGCAGATCGCGGCCGATGATTTCGATCACTCCGGCGATGCCCGCCAGCGGGTTGCGAATCTCGTGGGCCAGGCCGGTAGCCATCTCGCCCAGTGTCGCCAGGTGCTCGGCGCGGGAGATTTGCGTCTGATGCAGATGCTCAATCTCCTCCCGGCTCTCCCGCAACTGCTCCATCATGTGATTGAAGTTGCGGCCAAGGTCCCCGATTTCATCGTTGCGCTGGGAGAAACCGACCGCGACATCCAGATCTCCGTCACTCACCTGGGCAATCTTCTCCTGTAATTCGACCATGGGCCGCTGAATCTGATAGGCAAGAGCGACGATCGACACGGCGCAGATGACGACCGCTCCCGCTCCTGCAACGATCAGCACCGCGTGGCGTTCCGGATCGCGCAAAGATACGGTCGCCAGCGTAAACAGCAGCAGACCCGCCAGCAATACAAGCGCAACCGGCAAGATAGCCTTGAGTTGCCAATTAAAACGCAATCGGGAGCCCTCGGCCGGCGACGAACCCGCGGACAATGCGGCCTTGCTGCCTGCCGGCCTCACTAAGCTGGACGCGGACTGAGGCGGCTCAGGCATAGGCATGCAATCCAGGCAGGAGGTAAGTCACCCCAAAGAAAGTGAACATCACCACCGCAAAACCGGCGATGGCGAAGTAAGCGGCGCGCCGGCCACGCCATCCCCGGGTGACGCGCATGTGCAAATAGAGTGCATACACGAGCCAGGTAATGGCGGCCCAGGTTTCTTTTGGATCCCAGCTCCAATACGATCCCCAGGTCTGGTTGGCCCAGTACGCTCCGGAAGCGATCATCAGCGTCAGCAGCGGGAACGCCAGGCAGATGGTTTTGTAGGTGATGCGGTCGAGGTTGTCGGGGCTGGGCAGTAAACGCTCCAGGTCCGGGCGCCGCCACAGCAGCAGAAGATAAAGCAGCGAGATAAATATTCCGCCCACCAGGCCCGAAAGGATGAATGGGCTGGCCGCCAGGCTGGTTGGGAACAAGCCCTCGGCGTCGAGCGACGGATAGCGGCCATCACCGGCGCGCACCAGGAACATGACCAACGTCATCACCTGGAGGAGAACGCTTAGAAATACCGCGCGGTTGGCGAGCGTCAGGAAGCTGTCGCTGTTCTTCCAGTGTGCCAGTCCGTAGAAAACCAAAGGCGACGCAACCACCAACAAGGTCAAAACCATCAGCCAGCCGAGGTCGGGAACGGTGACAAATAACCGTACGCCCCTGGCAAGAAAGACCTCAGATTTTTGTTCCGGATTCCACGCCGTCAGGCTCAGCCCGCCCCACTTCTCGAAGCGGGTTGCAACGACGCTCGCATAAATGGCCAGCGTGCTGGCGCTGGTCACAGCGAGAAAGGTCTCGGTTTTCATCTTGTCCTGGATCAGGAACATCGCGGCCAGAGCGAAGCTGAGAGCGCAGGCAGCGTAGGCGAGCATGGCGAGGGTAACGTGAACGTGCAGCCAGGTCGATTGCAGGGCGGGAACCAGGGGATGCACCTCAGTTCGCAGCAATTGCATTAGCACCACGCCGACAATCGCCACCGGCATGGTGACCGTGCCAATCACCTTCACGCCATATTTCTTTTCGGCGATCAGGGTGAGCGCGGCCAGCGTCCATACGAAGCTGAGCAGCATTTCGTAAACGCTGGAGAACGGCGCATGTCCAGCTTCGTACCAGCGGTGGGCAACGGCAGCAGTATTCGCGAGCAATCCGAGCCAGGTGGCGAGGGACGCGAACTTCACGTACGACTCGGTGCCGGTGACTCCAAATCCCAGATACAGCGCCCCGGCTCCAGCGTAGAAAATCAGGGTGGCGAAGAGCAGGTTGGTTTCGTTTAAGAGATTGCCACTCTTGACCACGTTTAGAAACGCCATGAACAGCAGGAATGCAATCGCCAATCCGACCAGCACGATCAGGGTCGTGCCGGTTGCCGGTTGCTGCTGTTCTGTCTTTGCACGTGCCATTTACATCCTCCAATGAGTTGGTTCAGTTCCCCGGCCGTCCGGCTAATGCTGCCGTCCCTTTCACGGCACTTCCGGCAAGGCTGAAGCTGCGTCCTTGAAAACAGAGTCAAACCCCAAGTTTTTCCGCAGCCTTTGAAGCGACCCGCTCCCTCGGCGCGGTCTTGGAAATCGTCTTCAGTTCTTCTTCCACCAGGGCCACCAGATCGTTGAAGCGCTGCTCAAACGCATCGCGGTTGCGGTTCGCGCTTCCTCCGATCCACAGCAAGCACTTCCCCGTCTTGCGCTCGCAAACTGGTACCACCCAAAATCGCATGTGGACCACGTAGAACACGAATGCCAGTCCGATGCCCAGCAAGACCACGCCGGACCACACTCCCCACTGCCCTGGTTCGTGCGACACCTGCAAGCCCGTGAAGTGTTGCATCTTCAGGTCGGTGGCCTGGAACTGCCAGGGCGACTTCGAATTATCGGCAACCTCGTCCAGCGCCGGGAACCAGACGTCGAAATCTTTTGCAGCAATCTTTGTCCCGGCCTTCTTCGAAGTCACAACCAGGTGGACGGCCGGATTTTCCAACTCGTTCGATTTTCGATATACCTGCCCGTCGCGAACTGCGTAGTCGGGAAAAAATTCAGCGAAACGGACAGTGGTATCGGCGTCAAGTGAAACGGTGCCGTTTACGGCCAGGCCGATTTCCTTTTGCTCGCCAGAACCGCTGCTCGGAGTTGCGGTCAGCATGAGCTTATCGACCTTGCCATTCTGGCCGTAACTCGACTGGTAAAAGCGGACACCGTTGTAGACAAGCGGATCGTTTACGACAATTTCTTTCTTCTGTACATCTCGTCCGCCTTCAACCACGGCGAGCTTGGACCACCACTTCTTCGTCGTACCGTCCTTATAATTTTCCTGACCTGCCTGGTCGCAGCGCAGGGCAAATGGGAGCGTGCGGCTGGCACCGTTGCGCAATTCGACGAGGTTGGAGGTCTGCCCCTCATTCAGATTGAGCGTGCCGCGCCAACCCCAGATGCCGTCCACGATGGTGCCGAAGAAAATGAGCAGAAGGCTGGCGTGGACGATGTACACCGCCAGCTCGGAAATCCGGTGCCGCTCCGCGAAAATTCCGAAGTGGTCTTCGCGCACCACTCGCTCGGGTTTGAATCCCAGAGAATGCAGGGCACGCTCAGCCGCCACCAACCCAGCTTCTTCGTCGGCAATGGCCAATGCTTTCTGAGGATGGGAAGCTCGCCGAAAGCTCTCATCGGGATACTTGTAGGGACGCGAGAAGAAGCGCCACGAGTTGGGGAAACGATCGATGGAAGCCGCTATGATGCAGAGACTCACTAGGAACATCAGTCCGAGGAACCACCAGGCGTGAAATACGTCGGTCAAACCGACCGCATCGAGTATGCGGAGCACCTGCGGGGAGTAAGCGGTCTGCATCTCGTCGGGCTCGGTTGCGGGCCGCTGCAAGACAATGGTGCCGGCCGCCGACAGGATCACGACTAGGATCAGCAGAACCACGCCCGTCTGGATGGAAGCGATGGTGCGCCAGGTTTTATGGGCGAGTGCGCCCAAATTTACAGCCATATCCACTCCCCTGTTCCTAAGCTTGAAATGCAAGTTCCACGCCAGACGTGGCTTACAGGATAAGCGATAGATATAGATGGACTTAGCGGCATTTATGGCGGTGGCCGCGACCGCTGGTTTGGGCTAAATCACGCACTCTAACTCAGTCCAACCGGGATTTCACACATCACAACCCGTTCGTGACGGGGCTCACCTGCTCCTGTGACGGCCTGGAACCCTCCGAATCTCGGGTATCACACCCCGTCCCAAGGCTGGGCCGCATGCTAGAATTGCCTGGATCGGTCCCCTGCTTATCATCTTCCCGTGCCCGTAAAGCAAAGCAAATCCGCGACTTCGGAGGCGACTGTCCCGGCCAGGGTGGGTTTTGTGAGCCTCGGTTGCCCCAAAAACCTCGTCGATAGCGAAGTCATGATGGGTATGTTGACTCAGGCGGGCGCGGAACTCACTCCAGACGCCGGGAATGCAGACGTCATTGTGGTCAATACCTGCTCGTTTATCGGCAGCGCGCAACAGGAATCCATCGATACGATCCTTGAAATGGCCCGCCACAAAACCGGGGGCAAGGCGAAGCGGCTGGTGGTTGCCGGTTGCCTGGTCGAGCGCTTTCGCGATGAAATCCAAAAGAACATTCCTGAAGTAGACGAGGTTGTCGGCACCGGCGAATTGGAGAAGATCGTGGCCGCCGCTGGAGTGGCTGATGCGCCTCGCGCGCCGAGTCCGTTTAATATCCTCAACTCGAGTGCGTTGACTTCGCAGATCAGGACCTCGCGGCCCGAAGGTGATCATCGCCGCGGACATGGGCGCTTCGCGCGCGATTCCTGGGACGGCGCCGTCGCCGATCTGCCCAACTACCTGTACGACGACCGCACGCCCCGCGTGCTGACCACGCCGCGATCGTCGGCCTACATCAAAATCGCCGAAGGCTGCGATCATCCCTGCAGCTTCTGCATCATTCCTCAGCTGCGGGGACAGTTCCGCTCGCGGCGTTTCGAGTCTGTCATCGCCGAAGCCGAGCGCCTGGCACAATCCGGCGTGCGCGAAATCACGCTGATCGGACAGGACACCACCTGCTACGGCGAAGATCTTGGACTGAAAGACGGCCTTCCCGCACTGCTGGAAAAGTTGGCGGGCGTCGAGAACCTCCGCTGGATTCGTTTCCTCTACGCTTATCCCAACAAAATCACGGGACGGCTGCTCGAGACGATCGCCGCCCATGACAACATTTGTTCGTACATGGACGTGCCCCTGCAGCATGCCTCGGCGACGCTTCTGAAGCGCATGAAGCGTGGGGGCGGCGCCGATTTGTTCTTGCGTTCCATCGAGAAAATGCGCCGAGTCATTCCCGCCGTTACTTTGCGAACTTCGTTCATTGTCGGATTCCCCGGCGAAACCGAAAAAGAATTCGAGGAACTTTGCAGCTTCGTCAAAGAGGCGGCTTTTGATTGGGTGGGCGCCTTCGGCTACTCGGATCAGGAAGGCGCGGGCGCCTTCGATCATGACAAGAAACTTTCTGCGCGCGAGATCGAGAGCCGCCGCAAAACCCTAATGACGATCCAGAAGAAGGTCAGCCGGACAAAGAAGAAATCGTTGATCGGATGCGAATTTGATCTGCTGCTCGAAGGCACTTCGAGCGAGTCCGACCTCTTGCTCGAAGGCCGCACCGCGATGCACGCGCCGGAGATTGACGGCAAAGTTTTTGTGAACGATTATCCCGAAGGAAACCATCCGAAAGAGGGAGAGTTTTACCGCTGCCGCATCACGGCGGCCCACGATTATGATTTAGTGGCAGAGATCGTATAAGGTCAGAGGTCAGAGGTGAGGTTGCAGAGGTGAGAACCTTCTACTCTGGGTGATCTTAACCTCTGCAATCTGACCTCTGCAATCCTCTATGCCGCGCAAGCGTAATATCAAACTCCGCTGCCCGATCTGTAAGAAGGCCACGAAAACGGCCGACCCCGACTTCCCTTTTTGTAGCGAGCGCTGTCGCCTGATCGATCTCGGCAGGTGGGCCAGCGGCGCGTACGTGATCTCGTCGCCGGCTAGGGACGCGGAGGAAGCGATCCGGCAAGACGGGGTTAACAACGAGGACGGAGATCGATGAATGCTTCACCGGTAGCTGCCACCAATTCCGCGGCTCCGCTGTGGGCTACACTGGTCGCAACTTTCTTTGGCGCGGGACGCCTCAAACCTGGCCCCGGCACCTGGGGATCGTTAGCCACGATCATCGTCTGGACATTGACAAGTTCACGGATCCCGATCGCGAACCGCACTTGGGCAACCATCATCGCAGCCGCAGCTGTGACCCTGATCG
>Ga0187817_10000453_pt1 | contig 17527 bp, 16 predicted proteins | sample NC_wetland_sal_i_17_FD_132431 | JGI IMG/M metagenome (GOLD analysis project Ga0187817, IMG submission 132431) | Wetland sediment microbial communities from Neuse River Estuary, North Carolina, USA - SO4_2 | ecosystem: Environmental > Aquatic > Freshwater > Wetlands > Sediment | place: USA... | reverse complement strand
TATTGAGCTTTCCGACAAACAAGGCGCGGCCGAACACCGCGCCGCTCCCGCCGAAGGCCTGCTGCGCTCCACCGCACGCTACCTGCTTCGGACCGAGGTCCATACTTTTGCCTTCTCGGTTGCGGCCAACTCCATTCTGTCGTTCTTCCCGTTTCTGCTGTTGCTGATGTCGTTGATCCGGTACGTTTTTCATTCCCAGGTGATGTACGGCGTGGTCGAAAACCTGTTGCGCGATTACATTCCCACCGGCCAGGAATTTGTAATCCGGAACCTGAATGCGCTGGTCGGAGCGCACCATCGGGCGCAAGTGTTTTCGCTGGCCATGCTGCTGATTACCTCCACCGGAATTTTTCTGCCCTTGGAAGTGGCGCTGAACCGGGTCTGGGGATTTCGCAACAACCGCTCTTACCTGGGAAATCAGTTGATGTCGCTGGGACTGGTGTTTGCCTGCGGATCGCTCGCTCTGCTCTCGGTGGGATTGACTGCGGAAAACGTTTCCATCGTGAGAAGCGCGCTCCATGGCTATGGCGCATGGTATGTGCAACTGGTGGGTTTTGTGACCATGAAGATCTTCTCGATCCTGGCCAGCATCGCCATCTTCTTCCTTGTCTATTGGCTATTGCCGAACGGGAAGGTGCCGGCCAAGGGAGTCCTACCGGCGGCGGTGCTTATGGGATTGCTCTCCGAGTTGCTGAAATACGCTTACATCTACGCCCTGCCGCGGCTGAACTTCGCGGAAGTATACGGGCCGTTCGCCATCTCCGTCAGCCTGATGTTCTGGGCGTTTTTGTCGGGGCTGCTGCTGTTGACGGGGGCTCATCTTTCGGCGCGAAGGCTGCGGGCCTAGCTCGACTCAGCGATTTCGTAATCTTGGGTAATTCCCCAAAGAACGTAACTTAAGACTGCTGATTTCCGATTTACTTGTTACTTGACCAGACTACAGTCCGTCCGGACCGTGAGCGCTACCGCCTCTTTGCGACAGCGATTCTAGTAAGCTACTTTAGTCACATCGCCAATGGTTCTGCCCATGACTGAAGCAGAGTTTAAGAAACATCTCGATGCGGCCGAGAAGAGCCCAAAAGAGATCGCGGCTGCTGTCTCTGGTTTGTCAGAAGGAGCTCTACGCTACAAGCCTTCCCCAGAGAAATGGTGCGTGCTGGAAATCCTCGGTCACCTGGCGGATGTCGAGATCATCTATGGATACCGGCTGCGACAGATGCTGGCGGACTCAAAGCCCGTGATAGCTCCCCTGGATCAGGACGCATGGGCGCGGAATCTGAATTACCTGGATTCGCCTCCTTCGGAACTAGTCGCATTCTACGGGTTGGGACGTCATCACAACTTGCGTCTGCTGCGAAGTCTGAAGGCTTCCGATCTTACCAAGTCGGCCTTCCACCCGGAAACGAACCGGAAGATCACCGTTGCTGACCTTGTCGAGAGGATGGGCGGGCACGGCGCTGCCCACCTGAAGCAGATTGAGAAATTGAAAGCGGCTGCGAGTAACAAGTAGCTTCGGGTAGACGGCTACTTCCCTTGTTAGACTCGCTCCATCTCACGACCCGTAGAAAACAATTCGATTGGTTGTTGTCGTAATATCCCCTGATTTCAACAGCTATGCATTGCCTTCGCGGGGAGGAACCTTCACTCGAAACGCCGCCCTGAAAGAAGTCCAAGCGAACGCCACACCGATAGGCAGCGCAATAAGGCCCTGTTTAGGCTCTCTTCCAGTCGCGACCAGTACCACCAGAAGCAATGTACAGCCGACGTATATCATCCCGCGCCGAAGAAGACGGCGGCGCGCATGCTGTGGGTCTCGCTCCATGCGGACCGCAAACCGGTATGCCCGCTTCCCATTCCACCATGCCATCCAAGCTAGGAATGCGGAGAACGCTAGTACGCCCACTATGATTGTCGCAATCATCCTTGGACTTGCGGCTGAGGAAGTCTCTGTGACCAGACTCATACTCGGTCTCTCCTTCCTATCCGATGCATTGATGCAATCTTACTCCGCGTTCTTGTTGTAACTTCGCAATAGCACTCACAACCAGAATCGAACCGGCCGTTACAGCTTCCATCTCGTCGCTGACTTCGGAAAGCTCGTCTCGATCAATCCAAACACCGTCTTCGGCCGCACAATAAAAATCGGTTCTCCCATGCTGCGCGGATCCATCCTGTACTTCTTCATGTAGGCTGCTGCAAACCGCTCCAAAACGGACGTATCTTTCACTTCCTCGGCGGAGCCTTCGACGATCACGGCTTCCGCGCCGTTGTCGTTGGTAACTGTGCACGCGGGATTGGCGGCAAGGTTTTGACCCTTGCGGGACTTGCGTCCGGTCGAGAAGAAGAAAGCGTCGTCGAGCCACACTCCCCACACCGGCATTACATGCGGACGACCGCGACCCGCGTGGAGCGTGGCCAGCCAGAACGTCCGGCAGGGGTTCATTTTCCTGGCAACCCAGGCCCACGAAAGCAGACCCTTACCGTCTGCCGCTCCGACAATGCCATAGCCTGGGGCAAACGGACGGTCCGCCTTGGGTTGCGATTTGGCAGGGCGCTTGGCAGTCGCCGGTTGCTTCGCCATCTGACCTCCTGAGTTCGTGTGGCGCGGGCGCCCCCGCCCGCGTTAGTCGACACCAGCACTTGCGGATATAAAACAATAGGGACTCGTCTCTTCGATCAAGAATGCTGAATTCCCGATCAATCGCTATCCCCAACGCCGGCGGGGGCGCCCGCGCCACACATCCTACTTCTTCAACTCTTGCACCGCACGATAGGCTTGATCGATGGCGCAGTCGGTGTACGCGTACGCGCCCGCATCCGCGTTCGCAATGGCCAGCCGTCCAAACGGTTTCCGCGCCACCTCGCACGGAGTCTCGCCACCTGCCAGCCAGAACGGGTCGAACAGCGAATTGTACTGATAGGCATAGCCGTGCGGCCAGCGGTTGACCGTAATTTCCAGGATGTCGCGCGCGGGATCGAATCCGCCCGGCCCGAGCATCCGCGCCAGTTGCTCGCGTATGTTGCGCTCGTAAGTTTCAAACGTCGTGGTATAGAGCTGGATCCGCCCCAGCTTATGCTGCTCGCGCGCCGGGCGTCCCGGCTTGCAGGCCGCCTTCATCATGTGCACCACGATAGGCTCGTCCGGCTTTTTCGTGCACTCATAGCCTCCGATGCTCACCGGCAGATCCAGGTCTACGCTGCTGTGGTACATGCCCGGCGCGTAAATCGAGCTTGCGCCCAGTTTCTGGAATGCGCTCCAGTTGCGCACCACAACGTTGTTGTAGAGCAGCGGAACTTTCTGCGCCGAGGCGAGCGCCTGCTTCTGCGACTCCGGCAATTCGGGCGCGATATACGGAATCACCACATGCCAGCACGCCAGAATACAGTGTGCGGCGCGCGCCGTCTTGAGCTTGTTCTCGGTAAAGTAACTGACCTCCACTTCTTTCGCGGAGGTGGGGTCGCCCCGATGATTCACCTTGACCACGGTGCTGTTCAGCCGGATGCGTGTCGCGGAAGACGGCTGGTCGAGCTTCGAGTAATCGGCCTTGGCCAGCACCAGGTCGGTGGCCGAGTTTCCTGGAATCGCCGCTGGGATCAGCTTGCGCAGCAGCAGCCGGGCGATCGAAGCGTTACCGTCGGGAAAATGAAAGAAATATTTTTCCCCTTCGGCGGTGCGAATGGCGTCGCGGTTCATCCCCTTGCCTGGCGCGGGATCGAGTTTGAGACCGTTGAATCCCGGCATTTCCAGGCCCCAGGCGTCTTGCGCGGGGACCGCGTCAATGCCAACGCCGTAGAGCGGATGCGGCAAGGGCTGCAACAACTTCACGATTTCGCCGCTCACGCCAACCGTTTCGGTCAGATATTTTGTATAGCTGAGGCGGGCCAGGCGCGCCTTTTTTTCCTCAGGGCTGAGGCCGGGGAAATAGTCTTTCTCTTCCGTCAACAAACGGCGAAAATCTTCCTTAGCTTTCTCCGAGAGCGGAACCTCTTTCAGAAATTGCCGCAAGCCCGCTTCCCCGGCCTCATCGCTCAGGCCGCTCTCATCGGTTCCGATAGACAGCGGGTTCGCGACCAGCTTGTCGGCGCCGAACGTTTCCTGGTCGAAGAAGATACGCCGCTTCAGTCCCAGAGACCGGTAAAGATCTTTGCTGACATACCTGGGATACGAAGGCACATCAATGCCGAGCTCTTCGATCAGAGCCTTTGCGACGGCGCTATAAGGGGACGGGCTTTCAATGGCAAACGTGCCGCCGAATCCCAGGATGGTGCGGTTTCCAGCATGGAATTCGTTGCGCTTGGCGTGTCCGCCGAAGTCATCGTGGTTCTCGAGAATCAGAATACGCGCCTGGTCGCCCGCCGCCTGGCGGAAAAAATGCGCCGCGGCGAGTCCGCTGATGCCTCCCCCCACGATCACCAGATCGTAGGATTCGCCGGTGTCCACGGCCTTGGGAGCGTTATCCCAGAAGACACCGTCGCGGACTTTGTGCATGGGTTCGAACGAACCGGCGTGGTCGCCGCGCAGGCCGGTCTTGCCCGGAGGGTAGTAACCAGGGACGTCCTGCGCTTCCAGATCGGCGGCGGCTGCCGCCCACATTTCAGGCGGGATTATCGCGGGAACGACGGCCGCTCCCGCCGTCAGTGCAATTCCATTCAGAAAATCCCGGCGCGTAATCTTCGCGCCCATTCCCAGGGCTCGATCCCGTCCCGCCGACCCAAATTCGTCTGACACGAAGACCTCCGGCGAAGCAGTGTATCACTCCGCCGCATGGCGCTGGGCGCGCAAGGCCTTCAGAAACTCTTCCACGGTCAACGACGGCCCCGAACGAATCAACTCCAAAAGCGGGTCGGGCGATTCGGGGTCGGGCGCAGGATTTTCCGCCGCATCCTTGCCTTCTTTCCGCCCTTCTTTCCGACCTACGAAAATCCGCGGAACCTCGCGACTTTCCGTCAACTGGCCGATGAGTTCGGCCACCCGCGCCCGGAGATCGTGACCTTGCGCTCGCGTGAACTCGACTCCCATTCCCGTTTGGGCGTGCGACACCCGCACCACTCCTTCCAGCAAACACTCCGCGTCCAGCACCCGAATACTGAGCAGCACCGGGGTACCGGCGGGAAAGGGAGCGGCTTCCTCCAGGTAGCAGGCGCCCGCGCTGATGTCGGTCAGGCGCCAGCGATGGGAACGGACCGGCTTTGCTGCCGCCGCCGGCGTCTGATCGACCCGCGTCTGCTCCGCGGCATGTGATGGACTCTCGTCGATCCGCCGCTCTTCGACCTTCCAATCCGAAGGCGCATATTCAATTCCCCAGAAGTTGCCGGGAACGTCGAGCTCCAAGCCGACCAGCCAGGTCTCGGGATCGCCGCCCAGGGGAACCACCTCCGAAACCCGAGCCGTGGTGTGCCGCTTTGCCGAAACGATTTCCAGCCTAACCGGAATGCCGTTGGCCAGTGCGTGTGGAACGATGAGGCCGCATCCGTGAGCGTTCACCAGCGTGGTGTTGCAGCGCTCGGAAAATGGCTGGCCCGGGTCAAGACTGGTCACAAGCACGGGAACTTCCAGCGGCAGCCGGGTGCTGCGCCGAATGGCGTGCTGGGTTTTTCCTGAAGGGCTCATAGAGTTAGCAGACCAAGCGTTCTTCGGCCTGAAAACGTCGATCTAAGAACCAACGCCGATAACTCATCCACCGATCATGCTAGATCACCGCCAAGCCCCGGGCACGGAATTTTGCCGCCCGGTTTCCAGTTAGACACTAGGGGGGCTCTGGGCAGGTTGGTTCGCGGAGGCTATGAGGGGGGGATTCCTCGTAGAGACGCGACTTGCCGCGTCTGCGGAGGCGGGCAAGCCCCATCTCTACTCAACTTTGATCGCGGCATCGGGCGCCTGGAAAGCGATCTTGTGACTGCCGTCGCAGAAAGGCCGGTTGGCGGAAGCGCCGCAGCGGCAGAGGGAAAACGCGGGCTTGCCTGTAAGGTCGTACTTGTTGCCATTAGCGTCGACGAGCTCTATGAGACCGTCGGGATCTTCGACACGATAAGGACCGTTCGGGCGGACTGTGATCTTCACTTGCGCCATGGAACCTCCGAAACCAGTTCTCAGTTGCCAGTTCTCAGTAAATTTACACCAATGGACACGCTTGGTGCTTACCCACTCGGGGACTTGGGGACTGAGAACTGGTTCCTGACTCACCGCCAGCGGTCCACGGCTTCCCACCACAGCAGCTTCGACCACTCTTCAACAGTGGTTTTTGCCCATTCGCGGTTTGTCCACCAGGCTTCGCCGAATTCCTGCGAGTTGCGCACGGCGGCGACATTGAAATGGTATTGCGGCAAGTGATGGCGAAAAATCATCAGGGCGCGGCGGGTGTGAAAGTCGGAGGTGACGATCAGTGCCCGATGCGCGCCCAGCGGCTGCAAGCAGCGGTTTACATCCTCGACCTCCGCGTTCGTCGAAAATCCAGTCACCGGGCATACGGAGACGCGGTTGGCTTCCGGGAGACTGGCTATATATCTCTGGGCAATATCGGTCAGCCGCTGATCGTAGATCAGATCTCGCGTCTCGGCATCCACAAACACGTGGGGCGCAAACCCCTGGCGCAACAGTTCCAGAGCGCGCGCCGGACGGACGCTGGTCTCGCCCGCCAGCACTACGATGACATCGGACTTTTCCGGTTCGTCGACCACCAGAAAGCGCGCCGCCTGACTGGCGAGCGCGACGAGGATGATAGCCAGGAGCAAAGGCCTGAGTAGTCGTGAGAATCGCATCTGGAATGGATGTTACTAGAACTTGTTCCATAAATGCCTTTCCGCTCGGAAGACAGATCCTCAGGGGCCCCCGCGCGTGTGTGAGAAACCGCTGCGCGGCTAAAAGCGTAGAGCGTAATCTCGAATGCTAGAATCATTTCCGGGCATTCCTGGACATTTCGCAAATATGAATCCTCAACTCACCGCTTCGTCCCTGTTTACTGGCTTGAAAAGCCGGATTGACGCTCGCCAGGCCCGGGTCGGAATCATTGGCCTCGGCTACGTCGGATTGCCGCTGGCTTTGCTCTACAGTGAGCAGAAATTTCCCGTCACTGGCTTCGACATCGATCAGCGCAAGATCGATACCCTCGCGAGCGGCGGCACTTACATCTTCCGCATTACTCCCGAGGAGATCGCGTCGGCCAAGTCGAATGGCTTCAAGGCCACGGCCGATTATTCACAGATCGCCGCCATGGATGCGATCATCATTTGCGTCCCCACGCCGCTCAACGAATATCACGAGCCCGATCTCAGCTACATCACCAACACAGCCCACGCCGTCGCCCCCTATTTGCGCGCCGGCCAGATTGTGATCCTCGAGAGCACGACCTACCCCGGTACCACCGAAGAAGTGCTGATTCCGATTCTCGAACAGGAAAACACGGCTGGGCTGACAGCTTCGCGTCTGGGCGCAGCCGGCAGCAACGATATTTGGGTTGCGTTCTCGCCCGAGCGCGAGGATCCCGGCAACACCCAGGTGGCTCGTCACGACATCCCGAAGGTGATTGGCGGGCTCGATCCCCAGGCCAGCGAAATCGCCGCCGCACTTTACGGCTCCATCTTCCGTCGCACCGTTCCCGTATCGTCGCCCGCTGCCGCGGAGATGACCAAGCTGCTCGAGAACATCTATCGCTGCGTCAACATCGCGCTGGTCAACGAACTCAAGATGCTTTGCCTGCGCATGGACCTCAATATCTGGGAGATCATCGATGCGGCCGCCACCAAGCCCTTTGGCTTCCATCCGTTTTATCCGGGGCCAGGCTTGGGAGGACACTGCATTCCGGTTGACCCGTTTTATCTTTCCTGGAAGGCGAAGGAGTTCGATTTCCGAACGCGCTTCATCGAACTGGCCGGCGAAATCAACGTGGCTATGCCCTACAACGTGATCGCCGCCACCATCTCCGCTCTGAACCAGGGGAAAAAAGCCATCAACGGATCGAAGATCCTGGTTCTGGGCGTTGCCTACAAGAAGGATATTGACGACCTGCGCGAGTCGCCCGCTCTCACCATCATCGAACTGCTGCAGAAAGAGGGCGCTGTGGTCAGCTACAACGATCCCTACTTTCCCTTCGTCGGCCGCGGCCGCAAGTACGACCTGCAGATGAAGTGTTCCTCGCTCGACAATCTCGGCCAGTACGATTGCGTGCTCATCGTCACCGATCACTCCGACTACGACTACAAGAAGATCGTCAACCAGGCCAAGCTGGTCGTAGATTCTCGTAACGCCACTCGCGGAATCAAGAGCGACAAGATTGTGCACTGCTAGCTCAGCTGTCAGCTCTCTGTTAAAGGTTTCCTTTTCCATACCAGATTTTGTGTCGAGCGGCTGCGGCGAGAACCCGCAGCCTTGTGCTAGTATTTCGCGGTGAGCCGGGACAGCGTCAGCATTGCACGCTGCATCCATACGGTGGGCCGATGAAAGATACGCTCGGAATCTTGCTCGCCGGAGGCGCAGGCGAGCGCCTCTATCCGCTCACCCGCGACCGCGCCAAACCGGCCGTAACCTTCGGCGGCATCTACCGCATCATCGACATCACGCTTTCCAACTGCGTCAACTCCGGCCTGCGCCGGGTTTTTATCCTCACGCAATACAAGGCGCTCTCGCTGAATCGTCAGATTCGCGAGGGCTGGAATATTTTCGGCCGTGAGATCGGCGAGTTTATCGAAATTTTGCCGCCCATGAAGCGGGTCAGCGAGAACTGGTACATGGGAACGGCCGATGCGGTTTATCAGAACATCTATTCCATCGGCTCCGAGCAGCCCAAGTACGTGATCATCCTCTCCGGCGACCATATTTACAAAATGAATTACGAGCGCATGCTCAAGCAGCACGTGAACGCGGCCGCCGATGCCACCCTCGCCACCCTGGTGATGGACCCAGCCGAATGCCGCCATTTCGGCGTCGTCGACATCGACCGCGGCCACCAGATCACGGGCTTCCTGGAAAAACCAAAACAGACCGATCTGCGGTCGCCCTACGATCTAACGAAAATTTCAGCATCGATGGGCATCTATATTTTCAACACCGACGTGCTCATTCCGGTGCTGCTCAAAGACTCCGAGGATCCCCATTCCAGTCACGATTTCGGCAAGGATATTCTGCCCAAGATGCTGGCTGACTACCGTGTCTTCGCTTTCAATTTTGTCGACGAAAACAAGAAAGAGGCCCTCTACTGGCGCGACGTGGGCACGCTCGAAGCCTACTACGAAGCCAACATGGATCTGGTTTCGGTCTCGCCGGTCTTCAACCTTTACGATGAGCAATGGCCCATCCGCACTCACCAGCGCCAGTATCCGCCGGCTAAGTTCGTATTTGCCGAAACTGGACGCATGGGTCACGCTCTCGATTCGCTGGTTTCCGCCGGCTGCATCATTTCCGGCGGCTCGGTGCAGAATTGCGTGCTCTCTCCGGACGTGCGTGTCAACTCCTATACCGAAATCGAGAGCAGCATTCTGTTCTCGCACGTGAATGTGGGACGCAGTTGCCGCATCCGCAAAGCCATCATCGACCGCGACGTCCACATCCCCGAAGGAACCAGCATCGGCTACGATACCGATGCCGACCGCCGGCAATACTTTGTCACCGACAGCGGCATCACCATCGTGACCCGCGATTATTCCCTGTTTGAGAACCCGGTGACCGTCGATTACTTCACGAGTGAGTAGAAAAGCAAGGTCTCAGGTGGTCAGGTATCAGGGCTTAGGTCTCCGCACTAATGCTTCACTAAGTCGGCTGCCAGCAAATGAGCTTTCAGCGCCAGCGTGTTCGCTCTCCGCACATCGCCCTCCTGCAACGCCGATCGAGCGCCCTCCATGTAGTTGCGGATCTGTCCCACCGTCTCCTGCTGCCGTGCGTCCAGCGCGCGTTCTGCCAGCTGTTTCAATTGGTCGCCGGTTGAGGCCAGCCATTGTTCCGCATCCCGGCGCTGGCGGGTCGCTTCCACCAGAGTCATGCCGGGCGCGATTTGCGCTGCCGGCTCGGTCGCTCCGCCTTCCCGAACCACGATCTTTCGCGGAGCGCCGTTGGGCGCTGGCGTGCGCTTGCGGTGCTTTCTGGTTCCCTTCGACGATGTCCCGCTCGCTGAAGGTCCACGGGCGGAAGTTCCGCCCGCCGGAGCAGCCTTCATCTTTTGCTTCGCTTCATCGTCCGGGGCCTTCTTCTCGGCAGCTGGGGTCGGCGGATTGGCGGACGCAGCCGGCGTGGTCTCTGCCGGAACCTGCTCCGGCGGAGGGGTCTTTGCCGGTGCCGTCTCTTCCGGCGACTTCTGTGCGGGCGCGCTCTCTGCCGGAGCGTCTTCTTTGGGAGCAGGAGCAGCTGGAGCTTGTGCGGTGGCCTGCGCGGAGCTTGCCGGGTCTTGTTGCCGAGCGGCCATTCCCGGCGCCTGTAACATCAGACAAAGCGCAATCGCGAGTCCGCAGCCAAGTCGCATAAGCTTGCCAACAGAATTGTTTCCTACCGTTGCCCAGAACGCAAGGCTGCGTGGTGGATGGCCACGCGAGCGCTCCATCCGAAAGAAAAACGGAGGAAGCGTTTCCGCTTCCTCCGTTGTGTTCTTGCGAAGCTCACCTTGTGGTGATTACTTCTTCTTCGCTGGTTTCTTGGCGCCCCTTGCCGCTGCAGCCTTCTTTGCGGCTGCGGCCTTCCTCTCGGATTCCCTGCCGCCGATCAGAGCCAATGAATCAGCCGCATTGAACGGGTACTGTCGCACCGAGGATGTGGTTTGGCCCTCAATGTTCAGAGTGACGTCCACCCGGCGATTGCTTGCCCAGACGATTATCTGCATGTTGCGCAGGACCCTGGCCCGTTCCTCTTTCGTCAGCTCGGGGTTCAGCTCGACCGCCGACTTTACCTCGGCCGGGGTCAGGTTCTCCTGCTTGCCGAATGCCTTGGTTGCGAGGCTGGCCTCGGGTACGCCATTCTCGATCAGGAGACTCTTGACGCGCGCCACACGACGCTCGGAGAGTGCCTGGTTGTAAGGTACGGAGCCGCGCACGTCGGCGTGTCCTTCGAGGGTCAGGTGAGCATCCGGCTTGGCTTCAAGATACTTCTTGAAGTCGGTTGCCAGCGCCACCAGGGTTTGCTCTTGACTCTTAACCATGCCGGCGTTGGGTTCCTTCTCCGTTGGTTTGGCAGTCACGAAATACACGCTGTGCAGCGCGAGCCGGGCCTCCAGCACCTTGTCAACAACTGGCGCTGGCGGAGGCGGCGGGTTGTTTACGGTGACCGTGGTAGTAGTCGAGGCGGTCAAACCGCGCGAGTCGGTACAGGTTGCATTGACCGTCGCCGGACCAGCGGAAGCGCCGGTGGTGGTGAGGGTCGCGGAATTGCCGCTGCCTGCTACGTTGCCAGCGCTCGAAGTCCAGCCGCCAACCGTGACCGTAGCGTTGTCAGGACTGGTGCACGTGCAGCTGACAGTCGAGGGCGTTCCGATTTCGACGGTTCCTGGATTCGCCGTGCAGGAAATCTGCGGCGGATTCAGCGGCTTCACGGTGAAGTTCGAAGTGCAACTGGCTTCGCCGTTCTTTTTGCTTTTGGGATCAGACACGCGGGCCGTGGCGGTGTAGCTGCCGGGAGCGACGCCATTGGTGTCGATGCTAGCAGCCGTATCCTTGCCTTCGATTTTGCCGCCGCTGCTCGCCCAGGTGTAGTTGAGCGTGTGCTTGGGGTTGAAGTTGCTGGCGGTGACGGTTGCGTGCAGCGGCTCGCCGACCAGAACTTCGTTGTGGTCGATGGAACAGGCCGCCGCGACTGGAACTTCAGGGGCTCCGCCAAAATTGAAGATCAGACCGGTGCGCAGACGGGTGCCGTTAAAGTTCGGACGGTTCAACCCCAACCCCGAGTCGTTCAAAAGGTTTTGGTGCGACCACTGGTAGTCGGCTTCCAGCAGGCGGATCGTCACCGACTTTGACCATCTGAGATCCACACCGCCGCCAAGAATCGCGCCAAAAGCGTTGCCGTGAATGTTACCGGCCGTCGATACACGTTCGTATCCGACCAGCGTGTGCGCGAAAAAGTTCACGCCTTCGCCGCGCCAGGTGAACTTCGGACCGCCGGTCAAGGTGTTGACCATGCCGTTGTGGTTGAAGTTCAAGCCGTAATCGCCTTCAAAAGCCAGATTCTTGGTGAGGTTGTAGGCCAGGCTGGTGCCGGCGCCAATCGGGATCGAGGGCATCTTGATAGCGTTGGGCGGGACGTTTTGATCGGGGTAGTAGCCACCCGGGTTCAACCACTGGTAGCCCAGGAACCACTCCGCCTTAGGCACCGTGTCGTCCGACCCCTTGGATGCAGTTTGTGCGTTCAACAAAGCTGGCATTGCAATCAGAACGAGGGCCAGGACAAGCGCGAAACTCGCGCATCTTCGGTAAGTTTGGTGACAAAGTGACATTGAGTTCCTCCTCATTAAATCCACGACAGAGCTATTTGGTAGACCTGGAAATCACTAAACCCTTACGGCACGCACGGATAGGTTGTACTGGAAACAGAGAATTCTACAGCAACCGGGCATGTTTGCAAAAGAGATTTGCAGGAGAGAACAATGAGGGGTAACTATATTCGTAGCTCTCGCAGGTCGCAAATCCGTTTCCGGGGGTGGTTGCGCCGCACTGATCTCAAATTGATATTCCCGTATTCCGGCCGGGTTGCGAGGCGGCGCGCTTCCCTGAATAATGCTGACTGGACCTATGACACAGGAACGCGTACTGATTGTTGAAGACGAAGAGAACGAACGAACCGGTCTAGCCGAACTGGTTTCGGGATGGGGCTATCGCACCGACACCGCGAGCGACGGGGTGGAAGCTTTGGAAAAGATTCCCGTCTTTACTCCGTCCATCGTGATTACGGACGTGAAAATGCCCCGCATGGGCGGCATGGAACTGGTGGAGAAGCTTGCCGATCTTGCGCAGTCGATCGCGGTGGTGATGGTGACCGCCCAAAAAGCGACCGATACCGCATTTCACGCCGGCCGGCTCGGCGTGCAGGACTACATCGAGAAGCCCATCGACTTCCGGCGGCTCCGCTCGATCCTGACCAACATCGGGGAAATCCTGAACGCTCGCGTGGAAAACGAGTCGCTGCGGCGCCGCTTGCGCGACAAAGGAGCGCTGGGGCGGCTGGTGGGCGCGTCGGCGGAAATGCAGGAGATTTTCCGGCTGATCGAGCAGGTGGCCCCGAGCACGGCCTCGGTGCTGATTACCGGGGCGAGCGGAACCGGCAAGGAATTGGTGGCTCGCACCATCCACGATCTGAGTCCGCGGCGCAACAAACCTTTTGTCCCCATTAATTGTGCGGCCATTCCGGAAACGCTGATCGAGAGCGAGATCTTCGGCCACGAAAAAGGCGCATTCACGGGCGCGCTGGAGCGCCGCACCGGTTGCTTCGAACTCGCCGAGGGAGGAACCCTGTTACTCGACGAGATTGGCGAGATGCCGGTGGGCACGCAGGCCAAGCTGCTGCGTGTGCTCGAGGACCACAAACTGCGGCGGCTTGGCAGCAAGGCCGAAACTTCGGTGGACGTACGCGTGCTGGCCGCTACCAACAAGGTTCCCGATGAAGCCGTAAGCAGTGGACACCTGCGCCAGGATCTTTATTACCGCCTCAACGTTTTCAATATTCATTTGCCGGCGCTGCGCGAACATAAAGACGATATCCGCGAGTTAGTGAAGAGCCTGCTCGCCGACATGAACCAGAAGCACGATCGCAAAGTGGCGGACGTGAGCGAGGCCGTGCTCAATATGTTCCAGACTTACTCATGGCCGGGCAATGTGCGCGAGTTGCGCAACACGCTGGAACGCGCCGTGATCGTTTGCGAAAGCGGGCTGGTCGAAACCAAGCATCTGCCGCCGGGCTTTGGCCAGAGCGTGCGGCCGATGGTGAACGATCCCGATGCAGTGCACCTCAGCGTGGGCACGACCGTTGGAGAAGCGGAGAAGCTGCTCATCCTGAAAACCCTCCAGGCGACCAACAACAACAAGACGCGAGCCGCGGAGATACTCGGCATCAGCCTCAAAACGCTGCATAACAAGCTGAAAGAATACGGCCGGCCCCAGGATGCGGTGATGGCGGAGGAGTGAGAAAAGCAGGTCTCAGGTCTCAGGTGTCAGGCATCAGGAGGAACATAACATCGATGCTTAGAGTTTTCCTGACACCTGAGACCTGACACCTTCTTTTCGATGACACGCAAATTCATCATCGTGTTCGTGATCACCACGTTGTTCACGGCGCTGGTGGTCGCCTTTTCCTGGATTTACCTGTCGCAATTCCTGCGTCAGCGTTTGCTGTGGGCCGATGAGACCGCTTCCCAGCTCACCAATCAATTGGAGTACGCCGCATCGAAGGCGGTGCCGGATTTGACCAGCACCCGGATTGACACCAACAACCCCAAGGCAATGCGCGCCGCCATCACGAATTACCTGCAGACCGACACCAACCTGAACGACATGCTGGAATCGGTGGTGGGGAATTCTCGCATCGTCTACGATGCCGCCATCGTGGATCCGGGTGGGGTCGCAATTCTCGATACTAATCCCGCGTTGAATGGCCATCCGGTTTCGGCGCGCGCCTCGTTGAACGTCTTGCGCGACGCAGGCTTCCGCCGCCAGCTGCGTCTGCTTTACGGTCCCGCCACCGTTTATGACGTGAGCATCGGGCTGGAGCTGGATGGGCAGACGTTTGGCGGCGTTCGGGTCGGCGTCTCGACGGTGTTTTTGCGCAACGAGCTGACGCCGAAACTTCAGCAGGCAGCTTTCTTCTCGGTGGTCGCGATTTTTTGTTCCCTGATTCTGGCGGCCGTGGTTTCCAACGTGGCGCTCGGCCCCTTGAAGGCCATCGCCCGGAACCTGGACAGTGCGAGCGCAGGCGACGAGTTGCCGGACGAGGAGACCAGCGCCGCCGACGAGGTTGGCCTGGTGTCGCTGAAGATCGCGCACCTGGGCCGGCAGATTCGCGATACCAACCAGATTTTTTCCGCCCTCAAAGACAATGTCGAACAGGTCATGACCAAGCTGCAGGACGGGCTTATGCTGTTCACCCGCGATTCCCGGGTGGTGCTGGTGAGCGCCTCGGCCGAAAAATTTCTGGGACGCCCGCGGCGCGAAATTCTGGGACGTACCGCGGAAGAAATCTTTTCCGACGGATCGGTTCTGGGTGCGGTGGTTCTGCCTGCCTTCCAGAAACAGCGGCAGCTGGTGCAGTACGAATTCGACGGCGCTGATGGGCGGCGGGTGCAGGTGTCGCTCGATTTCATCCAGGAAAAAGGCACGCCGATCGGCGCCCTGCTTACCATGCGCGACGCCGAGTCGGTGCGGCGCATCGAGGACGAGATTGAAATTTCGCGCCGCCTTTCCGCCAGTGGGCGGATGACTCGCGGCGTCGCCCACGAGGTCAAGAATCCCATCAACGCCATCGTTCTCCACCTGCAGTTGCTGCAAAACAAACTGCAGCAGCACGATCCCGAAACCCGCCGCCACGTGGACATCATCGGCAACGAGATTCACCGCCTCGACCGCGTCGTGCAAATCCTGGTGGACTTCACTCGTCCCCGGGATTTGCGGCTGGAAGACGTAGACCTGCGCAAGATTCTCGAGAGTGTCTCGGTGCTGGCCGCACCCGATGCCGCGCGTCACGGCGTGCGGATAGTTCAAGAGCTGCCCAGTGAAGATGAGGCACTGATGGTGCGAGTCGACACCGATCTGATGAAGCAGGCGATTTTGAACCTCGTGCTGAACGGCGTGCAGTCCATGACCGCGGGAGGAACGCTAACGCTGGCGGCGCGGCGCGATGACGAAATGATTCTCGCCGAGGTGCGGGACCAGGGCTGCGGTATTCCGCCCGCAGCGCAAGAAAAAATTTTCGAGCTCTACTACACCACCAAGGGCAACAAAGGTGGAAGCGGCATCGGGCTGGCGCAAACCTACCAGATTATGCAATGGCACTATGGCTCGGTGGAATTCGATTCCGTCGTGGGCGCCGGCACCACGTTCCGCCTGCGGCTTCCCGCGGCGGTAGCAAAGCCAGATCGCCGGAAAGACGAGGAAGTACGGGCCTGATCTTATGCGCGATCCGGTTCGGAGGAAGGCAGATGATTATGGAGACCACGTGAACAGCCATGAGCGATGACATCCTACTGCTAGAGCGGATTGCGGCCTTGCACTACCCTTATGAGCACCGCGATGATTGCCAGCACGAGCAGGATATGCACATAGGCGCCCAAGGCGTGAAACGAAACCATTCCCAGCAGCCAAAGGATCAAGAGAATTATGGCGATTGTCCACAGCATCGCAACCTTCCTTTCGGTGGCGCTTCTCGACGATGGCTCGACGATGACGCGGCTGTAAAAGATCTCCTGCTAACCTCATCTCTTAATCAATCGGATCAACCAAAGCAAGACGATGGCGCCGATCACCGCCATGATCAGACGGCCGAGCAAACCGTAGGCGTAGATTCCGATCACGCCGAATAGAAAGTTCCCCAGCAGCGACCCCAGGATCCCTACGATCAGATCTCCGAGGAGGCCAAAACCCTTTCCCTTCGTGATCTGGCCCGCAAGCCAACCCGCGAGTATCCCAACGAGTACAACCCAAACCAGATAGAGCATCGAGACTCTCCTGCCGCTCAAGTAAGGTGAAGCTTGAATTTGGCTATTGCCCCTTGCGGTGGCCTTTTTCCTTTCATCACCGTCCGGGCGGCCACTTCCTTGGCTCGACTGCCATAGCGTCCGGACTTCTCAGCGCTCTCCTTGATGTGCTCATATTCCCGTTGCTCCTTGCTGCTCACGCCACGTAGATGTTTGCTTCCCGGCATCGCAGACTCCTTCGAATAGGGCCATGCACCTCAGCGGTCAGGCGGCGCGATCCTGCCTCACGGCTGAAGAAGTGAGAACTGGTTCGATGGCAGTTAACGGGTTATTGCGCCGGGCGGAGCATCTGCCGATTTCCCGATTCCCCGCCCGGTTCGTTCAACTTTGGCCGGTTTTCCTTCCAAACTCGTTCCGAGGAACGATTAAGGCCTTCCCGGCGGCCGTCCCTTGCTTGGAGGCCGGCTTGCTGGCTGCTGTTTCTGCTGCAACTTCTGTTGCTGCTGTTCGTGTCGTTGTTGCAATTGCTGGGTTTGCTTCTGGTGCTGCTGCTCCACCTGCTGTCTTTTTGCTTCACTGGCGTTCTGTTGCGCCAGCCGCTGGTGCTGCTGTTCCTGCCGCCGTTGAAGCTTGTCTCGTTCCTGTTGCTGCTTCGCGAATTGCTTCTCCTGCTGCTGCTGGTACTTCTGGTCCTGTTTCGGGTTGCCAGTATTCGGAGCACTGGGCCGCGTCATGGGAGGAAGGTCATGAGGATGGACGGGCGTGCTGGTTCGAGCAGCGTTATTCTCGGGACGCGGAGCCGGCGCATTCTCCGGACGCGGAGCCGGCGCATTTTCCCGCCCGCGATTTCCACCACGATTGGCCGGCGGGCTGTAAGCGCCTCCCGCCTCCCTGGCCGGCACCGCATGGTCCTTAAAGGCTCCGGGTTTTATTGTCGC